>Ga0123353_10003432_pt1 | contig 20020 bp, 22 predicted proteins | sample TergutLab28metaG_3_FD_92763 | JGI IMG/M metagenome (GOLD analysis project Ga0123353, IMG submission 92763) | Labiotermes labralis P3 segment gut microbial communities from Petit-Saut dam, French Guiana - Lab288 P3 | ecosystem: Host-associated > Arthropoda: Insects > Digestive system > Gut ... | reverse complement strand
TCTTATCATCTAATTCCTTTTTCACCTTCTCGCCGCATTCTATAATTTCATCCGCACAAATAAATCCTTTCACATTTGCTTGCTGTATTCGACTTATAATATCTTTTTCCGTTAATAAGGAAGGTGAAGGGATTGCAACCGCTCCTATTTTATGAAGAGCTAACATGATCACCCAAAACTCCACACGCCGGAATAAGATCAACATTACCCGGTCGCCCTTGGAAATACCTGCTTGAGTTAATGAATTCGCCAGTCGGCTAGATGTTTCAGAAAAATATTTAAAATCATAATTTCGCACCATTTCGTCGTTACTTACATGCACCATAGCAAGTTCATTGGGTATTTCTTTGGCCAATTGATCTATGCAATCAAACGCAAAGTTATATTTTTCAGTTGCTTTTAGTAGTTCAAAAGTAATAAGAAATTCTTCATAATTTTGAGGTATTAATTTTTTCATAACCTATTATCAAACCCAAGTTAGATGTTTTTATAATTCATGTTTACATTATTGAATTACATCAATAAATTCAGCCGGCGTTTTCCCAAGTGATCGAAGTGCATGAGGTATCAGAGAATCAAAATATAAACTATCTCCAGAAGTAAGTACCAATACTTGTTTTCCTAATGTAATTTCAAGTTTTCCCTTCACTATGTAAATGAATTCTTGTCCAGGATGAGAGTTAAAAGATAGTTCTTTTGTCGATTTTATTGGCACTGAAATTTGAAATGGCTCCATAGTTCTATTTGTAAAAAGATAGGCCAAGCTTTTATAGTTATAGTCTTTTCTTCTATTTATCTGTAATCCTTCCCCTTTTCGGACTAAACAAAACTGATGAAGCCTGGCTTCATCTCCAGAGATTAATACTGTTAAGCTCACTCCAAACCGTGTTGATATCGCATGTAAATATCCGACTGGAATTTCAACCTTACCTGATTCATATTTTTCAATAGCTTCCATCGGTATTTGAATTTCCGTTGCCAGGTCTTGAACAGTATAGCCTTCATCCTCTCGTAACACTCGTAAACGAACAGCGATTTCTTCATAAATTGGTCTTGAAGATGGCTTATTTTTCATATCTCCCTCTCTTGATCAGCTATCATTATTTCCTAATTTAAGGTATTACATGCTATATTAAATTTATATCATTACGCAAGCCCTTTCATTTATTTTTTATGAAATTTATTTATCGATATCATTCTATTATCGATTTTGGATTTCTTGACAAATCTACCGATACAGCCTAGAGTAACATTAATTATTTTACGTTACATTAGGAGAACTTGAATGGCTCGCTCTCTCTATTGGGCAGATAATTATATCGAACGGCAACACACTCCAGAAAGTGCTATTGCCCTTATTAAACCTGGCCAACGGGTTTTTATTGGATCTTGCACAGGCGAACCTCAGGCCCTTCTTCGAGTGTTAACCGAAGTCGCTGGCAATTTAAGTGGAGTTGAAATTATTCGACTCATGAGTCAAGAAAGCGTTTTGCTTAGCGATATTGCGAATCTTTCACACGATTTTAATCTTACTATCCGAAACATGTATGTAGGCGCTGCTAACATTAAAGGTATTGCCGAAAATCGTCGCTTTATCACGCCGATCAACCTCTCTCAAATTCCTGCTTTGTTTATAAAACGTCATATGCCAATCAATGTAGCTCTTGTTCAAGTATCTCCACCTGATGATTTTGGTTGGCTAAGTTTAGGCATTTCAGTAGATATCACGCTTTCCGCAGCCTTATCAGCAGATTTGCTTATAGCGCAGATCAATCCCAAAATGCCTCGCGTTCTTGGTCAAAGTTCTATTCACGTCAACGATGTTCATGCTATTGTAGAATACGAAGAAGATCTCGTTTCTGTAGAACTACGATCTCCATCTGAAGAAGCAATTCAAATTGGAAAAAATTTGGCTCGATTGGTAAACGACGGCTCTACACTTCAAATGGGTCTCGATTCCGTCTCTAGAGGTGTTGCTCAGGCATTGATCGATAAAAATGACTTAGGTGTTCATTCTCATTATCTTACCGATGATATTATGCATCTGTATGCCCAAGGAGTTATTAATAACCGTAAAAAAGGATTTAACGACGGCAAACTTGTAGCCTCTGCTGCTGTGGGCACTCTAAATTTATATGAGTTTGTTCATGACAATCCAGCGGTCGATTTTCACCCGTCCAATTATGTCTCTGACCCATTTGTTGTTTCTCGAAATAATCAGATGATTTCCATCAATACAGCAAAATCAATCGATCTCACTGGTCAAGTTGCTATTGAAGCATCTTCAGCCAGTCGTTACTCCGGGGTTTCTGGTACGCTTGATTTTCTTCGAGGCTCTCGTCAATCCATAGGTGGGAAAGCTATTTTAACCCTATTTTCCACCTCTTTAGATCAGCAACGAAGTAACATTGTTCCCATTATTGAGGACCCGGTAGTAATCCCGCGTGGAGATGTACAATATGTCGTTACCGAATTTGGTGTTATCAATTTATTTGGCAAAAGTTTACAAGAACGTGCTATGGCTCTTATCAGCATCGCCCATCCTAAGTTTCGACAACAGCTTTTCGATATTGCGAAAGAACAGGGGTTAATCGATTCAGATCGTATTTTAGGAAGCGGTGCTCGTGGCATTTATCCTGTTTGGTTGGAAGAAAAGATTCAAATTGGTGATGAGGAAATCACCCTTCGCCCTGCAAAACCGGTTGATGAACGAAGAATTCAAGAACATTTTTATAATTTAGATAAAAAAGATATTTTTGCTCGATTTTTTCATGAAAAAACGTCTTTCGGCCAAAAGGAAATCGCCTCTAAATCTCAAATTGATTACGAAAAAGTGCTCACTTTGGTTGCAGTTACAGGAGAAGTTGGTTTTGGTAAAATTGTTGCGTTAGGAGAAAGTACTCTTGTTGCTGGCGAAAATATGGCTGAAATTGCATTCTCTGTGGATAAAAATTATCAAGGAAAAGGTTTGGCAAAGATGATTCTACGAAAAATTGCTAAAAGTGCTAAGGATCATCAAATAGCAGGCCTTATCGCGTACACTTCCCCTTATAATCAGGCTATGATTAAACTGTTTCAAAGCTTACCATACCATGTGGAGCTCAAAGAAGATGACGGTGAAATATCTATGCGGTGTTATTTTGATCAACCTTTAGATCCTATAAAAAAATAAGGATTTACGGCTTGAAATCAGCGACACATAAAATTTTTTCCGATTTATTTGATCGTCACTCTCGCTTATTACCCATTCAATCTGATATTGAAGATGCATTTAAACTTCTATTGTCTTCTATTCACGCTGGGGGCAAAATTCTCACATGCGGCAATGGAGGCAGTGCTGCTGATGCAGAACATATTGTCGGTGAATTAATGAAGGGATTTTTATCCGCCAGAAAACTTACAGACAAACAACAAAAGTCCTTATTTGTCAGTATGCCTGCAGATTCCGCAACCCATCTGGCTACTTATTTACAACAATCAATTCCGGCCATATCTCTTACAACTGGTCTTTCCCTGCCCACAGCGTTTGCTAACGATGTTGCCCCTGATTTGGTGTTTGCTCAACAGGTTCTAGGCTTGGGGAAAAAGGAAGATAGCCTCTGGGCCATCAGCACCTCCGGCAATTCTCAAAATATTTTATATGCACTAGGGGTTGCCAAAAGCTTTGGTCTTAAAACGATTGGACTTAGCGGAAATACTGGTGGCAAAATGAAATCTTTATGTGATGTATGTATTTGTGTTCCTTACACACATATTCCTTATATCCAGGAATATCATTTGCCTATTTATCACACTCTCTGTGCCATGCTTGAAGCAGAACTTTTTGGCTAACAAATTACTCGATATAAAATATCTTCTCTCTCTTTTTAACTACTCAGTTTCAAGTTATTAAATGTATAAATTTCCGGTCGCCGATCACCAAAAATATCATTATATTTGTTAATTTTTTTATTTCGTGCGACAGCCAAATCAATCTTAATCGTTATTGCTGTATCATTTTTCGAATCTACTTCTACAAGTAGTTCGCCATTAGGGTCATACAGAGCTGATTTCCCAGTAAAATGTAATTCTCCTTCGTCTCCACAGCGATTAACCATTAACATATATACTCCATTCTCAACTGCTCGACCTGGAAAAACTTTTTTCCATACATCTGTCACCAAATTCGCCGGACAAACAATAATATCTGCCCCTTTAAGTGCCAGCATTCGTGTTACTTCTGGAAATCGCCAATCATAACAAATCATTCCCCCAATTCGAAGATTCAGATTTTTTACTTCAATCAAGGGGAATTCGCCATCCCCAGGAGTAAAAACCGCTGATTCTTTATAAAAAAGATGTGATTTCCGATAAAAAATAGGCTCTTGTTTCGGCAAACAAAAAACACAAGAGTTAAAAAGCTTTTCCCCCTCTTTTTCTAAAAAACCCGCTACGACTACTGAATTTTTCCGATCTGACATTTCTTGGAAAAATTGTATCGTTTTCCCTTGTCGTGTTTCTGCCAATGCACATGCTTCTTCATCAGTCAATACATACCCCGTTGTGCATAGTTCCGGCAATACAATTAAATCCGCTGCAATTGGCATTATAAAGGAATATATCTTCTCTAAATTTTCCTTAACAGCCAATCGACTAGGTGTAATCTGAGCAATTCCTACATTTAGCAACGTCATTTCTCCTCTTTAGAAGAAAGTGTTAATAAATCCAAAAGCTCATCTCGTGAATAAACTTTTCCTTTTCCAATCCCTGGGCATATTCGTTTTATTTTTTGCCATGCCTTGGGCGAGCGTAAATTTTCAATCCACCATGGCCATGTTTTACATTGTAAAGGCCTATCTTCATAAATCCGACACCCATTTTGATCATTTAAAAATACACATGCTCCTGTAATCGGATTTTCATACAATCGATATCCATCTAGATATATAAGCAATTCATTGCAAATCATTTCTTCAATATTCGTTTCCAAACTAATGGCTATTTTCTTCGCTTCTCTCTTTGTCAGATGAACAATCCCAGGATCTCCTGTACAACATCGCCCACATTTTTGACATGAAAACATTAATCCTTTATCAAAAAAATAAACCCTATCCTCCGGTTTTTTCCCTGACATTTTATTTTTACCAATCTCTCTTCGTAAAGACCTGACTGATGTTTAGGGTATCAATTTCACACTCTAGCCCTGTTTTTATTTCTAAGCCCGGTTTGCTTGTTAATTTTTTACACGCTCCACATATTGACCTGTTCGTGTATCAATTCGAAGGATCTCTCCTTCTTCGATGAAAGGGGGCACTTGCACTACGTATCCAGTTTCCAGTGTGACCGGTTTTGTAAAGCCAGTTGCCGTATCACCTTTTGCATACGGATCTGCTTTAATAATTCTCAATTCTACAAAGTTTGGTAACGTTAAGCCAATTGCTTTATCATTAAAAAATAACATTTGACATAAAATATTTTCCTTCATTAAATCTTTTGAATCTCCCACTTGTTCAGATGTCAGGTGCTCTTGTGCAAATGTGGAAGTATCCATAAAGCAATAAGTTCCTCCGTCAAAATATAAATATTCCATTTCTCGTTCGTCCAAGCGTGCTAGCTGAAACTTTTCACCAGATCGAAAAGTCCGATCCACCTGTGTTCCTGTAATCATATTTTTAAGCCGACACTTATATAAGGCCTGCCCTTTTCCAGGCTTTACAAATTCAAATTGTATAATTACATATGGCTCTCCATCAATTTCAAGCTTTGTTCCTTTTCGCAAATCACCACTTTCTAACATATTTTCTCCTTTACACGATCTACATACCTATTTCGACAGATCTAACATTTTTTATAAATTCAGCTACTTTGCTCATATTTTTTTGAAATCGGATAGGCATTCCAGCGCTATCTAATCGATTCGTTGCACTGCAAGAATCTACTCCTGCTGGCCTTATTTTTTCAATAGCGGTCTTTACATTTTGAGGGGATAGCCCCCCTGCTACAATCACAGGAATTTTACTTTGTTGAACTAAAGCCAGGGCTATTTCCCAATCGCAAACTTGTCCTGTAATTCCCACAAATCCAGATACTGTCTGTGTATTCATCAATCCAGAATTTTCATTTTGTTCTAAAACCGTATCTGTCAAAAAATAGTCACTTACTTCTTCTAATTCCTTCGCCAGTTGTAAAATTTTTTGCACATTTCCTTTTCCGGATGGTGGAATGGGAATCGCTCGTTGAATTTGTATTTTTGGAAATTTTTGTTTTATTTCTTTTTGAAAAGAAATAATTGAATCAATTTTCTCAAATACTAGGATATTTTCACAAAAATGAATAATATCGGGAGAATAGTCCTCTATCAATTGAAAAATTCGATCTGTTTCTGAAAATAATGGAATCAATGAACTTTTTGCCCCATATTTTTGAACCAATCGAATTGTTTGATACAACATTGTATCTCGTTCGTTCAGCGTCGATAAAGCTACACTTCCAATATGTTGAACTCCCATACGAAGAAGTGCTATTGCTTCTTCTGGCGTTTGAATTTCATATATTTGAATAATCATGAATTTAAAAAAATCATTTCAAAATAAAGTTGACAATTTGAGCAAAATTAACATAATGAAACTGATTTATCAATTTATTTGATATGGGCTTTTCTACTGTTTCTAATCCTTCCATTGTTAGGAAATATCACATGATTTTAATTATTGATTTTGGTTCTCAGTATAATCAACTGATTGCCCGTCGTGTTCGCGAATCCAAAGTTTTTTGCCAAATTGAATCTCCCACAATTACGATTAATGCCATTCGAAAATTAAAACCAGAAGGAATTATTTTGTCGGGTGGCCTTTCCAGTATTTACGATAAAAAACCTAAAATATCCGCCGAAATTTTTAAACTCGGGATACCTGTTTTAGGAATTTGTTATGGTATGCATTTTATGATGGATACATTGGGCGGCCGTGTTGAAAAAACACCAAAACGGGAATACGAATTTGCTGAACTAAAAATCGAACAAGCCGGAAAACTTTTCAAAAAAATACCTAAAAAAACCACTATTTGGATGGGTCATGGTGACACTACCAAAAAATTCCCCACCGGCTTTCGACTCACTGCTTCTACTGATAATGCAAAATTTACTGCTGTCGAGAATGAAAAAAATCAACTTTATGGAATCCAATTTCACCCAGAAGTTATTCATACAGCTGCGGGGAAAAATATTCTTGATAATTTTCTGTTTAACATCTGCAAATGCTCTCCTAGCTGGAAAACTACTAATTTTATTGCTGAATCCATTCAACAAATTCAGGAACAAGTTGGATCTAAAAAGGTTATTTTGGGCCTTTCCGGCGGTGTGGATTCTTCCGTTGTAGCTGCACTTCTTCATAAAGCCATTGGCAAACAACTTACCTGTATTTTTGTGGATCATGGTCTTCTGCGAAAAGATGAAGATAAGCAGGTTCGAGCTGTTTTTAAAGATCACTTCAAAATGGATGTTCATTTCGTTAAAGCCCAAAAATTATTTTTAAGTCGCTTAGCTGGTGTCACCAATCCTGAACAAAAACGAAAAATCATCGGTAAAACATTTATTGATATTTTTGAAGTCGAAGCAAAAAAAATTAAAGATGTACAGTTTTTAGCCCAAGGCACTGTTTATCCTGACATTATTGAGTCACAATCTGCCTTTGGGGATCCTAGCGCACCTATCAAGTCGCATCATAATGTGGGCGGATTGCCAAAGCGAATGAAGCTTGAACTGGTTGAGCCATTAAAACTTCTTTTTAAGGATGAAGTTCGAGAAGTTGGCACACAGCTAGGCCTACCTTATGATATGATTTGGCGTCAACCTTTTCCGGGTCCAGGCCTTGCTGTTCGTATTGTTGGGAAAGTTACAGCAAAATATCTTTCTATTTTACGCAAAGCTGATGCTATTATTCAGGAAGAAATCCGTGCCGCGAATTTATACGACCAATTATGGCAAACATTTGCTATTTTCCTACCAATCAAAAGCGTAGGTATCATGGGTGACCTCAGAACTTATGAATATGTTATTGCTCTTCGAGCAGTTACCAGTCAGGATGCCATGACAGCCGATTGGGCGAAACTAGATCATACCCTCTTAGGCACAATTTCAAATCGAATTATTAACGAGGTTAAATGCGTGAATCGGGTGGTATACGACATTAGTTCTAAACCACCCAGCACAATTGAGTGGGAATAACGCATAATTGTGTAATATGCAAACCAGTTTACACTAAAGATTTTACGCCCCTAATGATGATAATCCATCACTAGAGGCGTAAACATATTGGTAGCGGAGGTTGGATTTGAACCAACGGCCTTCGGGTTATGAGCCCGACGAGCTACCAGACTGCTCCACCCCGCATCAGATGGAGGCAAATTATCGCATATAATTTCAAAAGTCAAGCAAATTACAAAAAGATAATTTATACATTACATTTAAGAACCACGTTTTAAATTGACTATAATACCTTAAAATGAAATATCGTTTTCGAAATTAATATCGGGCAGCTTGCAGGGACATACTTATAGTAATGTATTTATCAGTACACCTAAAGGGAATTCATAAAAATGAAAAAAGCATTCTTCGCTCTTTTAGCTATATTTATAATTGTCGGATTTATCGGCTGTAGTACACCTGCCAGAGAAACACAAGTAACTCAAGGTGATCAAAAAAGCTATATTTTCTTTTCGGGGAATGTAAAGGAAGCAATTGCCTATATTGATGGAAAACCATTTTTATTAACGGAAGACTCAATCAGCTCTGCCGCTTCAGGGCAAAGCAATAATGCTCAAGTAATGTCAACTACCAAAATTGGTAGAAATTTAATTCAAATAGCTCCCGGAAAACATGAAGTAAAAGTTATTAAAAACAATCAGATTTTGGTTCACCGAATTATTTTGGTGGGCGAAGGTACTGCATTTGAACTACCTATTCCCTAATGAAGAAAATATACAGGTCTACCAAAATGTTTTAGAAAAAATTGTCAAATAGTCTGAAAGTCGCGTGTTCCTCCAGGCATATATGCCAGTTTAGGGTGGATTTACGCCCATCAAAAGTCCCTATTCAAGCGATAGATTGTTTTATGAAAGAAAAAGCGACTGTCATTTCTCCGTCAAATCTATCTGAGTAAAAAATAAATTATGTTTTACATACCTATGGTATTTTGGGCTGTGACCCATCTTCATTCTTCACTGTTCCAACTACGTTAGATACATCAAAAACCATCATCGGCTTTGAACCACTTTTTGTCAAATTGTGATGCACAACAGCCATCCATCGATGATGAAGCTCTGTGATTTTAGCAGATTGCTTTTCTGTTAAAGATGGATCCTTTAATAGTTCTTGTGTTTGAAAGCTAATTTCTCTTGCGGTAGTAGATAGTTCTTTCACTTCTTTCGATGTAAAATTTCGGGCTTGTGCAATTTCTTCATAATGTTTTAACGAAATTTCGCTTTCAAACAAAATATGGTTAATTTGCGAGTTGCCACCTATTTCTCCTACAAGGACTTCTTGTGTTTCCTCTAAACAAACAGCTTCATTTTCTGTAGATGAAGTATTGGAATTACAGCCAACAACTATTGTCAGCATAAAAAGAAGAGGTATGGATAGCCAAAAAAATTGTTTCATTAAAAAACACTCCTTTGAATATGTATACGCTAGGAATTACAACCAGCCACTGCAAATGCCTTTCTAATAGATTGAATTAACTCCTCATTATTTTCAGGAGCTATTGGCTTTGCTTCGGGCATGTTAGCTACTGGCTTTTGTTCTACAGAAAGTATAGAAATAGATTGCGATTCCGCTATACTAACTTCTTCTATGTCCTTCATATTTTCTTTATTTACATTCACTTCAGATGTACTTTTATCGGTATCAATCGTTTCTTTCGTTGTTTCAGAACCGCATCCGTTAAAAACAAATAAAACGCCTAGTAAAATAGTGAGCAATAAAAGTTTCTTCATACTCTTCTCCTTTATTTGAATTTCCGTATATCATTTTTAAACATAGCATACATTCTTTTTGGATTGCACTGGAATTATATATAAACTGGGCACTTCCAAAAAAGAAGTGCCCAGTTTGAATATCAACACTGTAGATGGCTTTTACGATATCCATTATAACATTATAATGGTTTTTAATATCTTCCGCTTGGCTATAAAAAGCTATGATCTCCCATGAGCATCATCATATGATTTTTTAGCACCTTCTGTTGCATTGGATCGATCGTGCTTCCCGTACTTGTTTTTATTTTTACCACCATGTGCTTTTTTAGCATCTTCCGATACACCGGAAGCAACATTTTTTGTCACTGCCTTGGTTTTATTCACAACACCTGGATTAGGCTTAGTGGTGACTTCGACTTTGTCTTTTGCATCAGCTTCATCTACAGCAGTTTCAGCCACAACTTCTTCACTGCCAGCCACCTCTTCTGTTGCTTCTTCTTTTTGGCCACATCCTACAAAGGCAATAAGTACAACCAACAATAGAGCTAAAAATAAAACCTTTTTCATTTCTTTCTCCTTCTAACTATTTGTTTTTTATAGAGCTTACCATATAGAAACAATTTAATCTACTGAAACCGATCTGGGTATCGAAGTAAATCTAGTATCATGATATACTCATGTGGTATTGCTACCATTGCCGTATTCACATAGACCCATCTGCATTCATAATTTTCCTTGTAGGTAAGCTTGAAACCCTTTCGAAATAGAAATAGACTGAAAAATAGACATCCTAGCCTAGGGACTTATCTTCTTTTTTTGAAGTTCACGAATAAGGTCAGATGTAGATATTTCTCCGACAAGTGGAAGACAAACTACCTTGCCACCATTTTTCATAACAATTTCATGTCCCACAATTTCAGAAAGCTCGTAATTGTTTCCTTTAGTCAATACTTGAGGTGAAACAAATTTTACAATTGTTTCCAGCTCGTTTTCACTAAATAAAATGACATAATCCACACTATCGAGCGCACTTATGATTTTAATGCGCTCTTCTTGTGAAAGAATGGGACGACCTGGACCTTTGAGCTTTGTAATCTGCGCATCATCGTCCAGCGCAACAATTAATACATCTCCCAATTTTTTACTTTCAGCCAACAAGAAAATATGGCCTGCGTGAAGAAAATCAAAGCAGCCATTTGTTAAAACAATTCGCTTATTCTGTCGTTTTAGGTTTTCTATGAGATGTGGCAATTCAGATAACGAAACAAATTTAGACGCAGATATCGTTTGTTGTGCGTATGCAGTAATTAATTCGGACTGTGTTAACGTAGCCGTGCCCATTTTCCCCACCACAACCCCCGCAGCACTGTTTGCATACTCAGCAGCTGTCTGCCAATCAGCACCTACCCCTATGCAAAGACCCAACACAGAAATAACGGTATCACCTGCTCCAGACACTTCGTATATTTGTTGTGCTTGTGTTTCGATATGGTATGGTTTTTTGTTTCGTTCAAAAAGAACCATGCCATCCGAACCGCATGTAATTAAAAACTGATCATTTTCCACCACATCCATCAGCTGGTTTCCTGCAACAAAAATATCTTCCATCGTTTCCGCAGATTTTTCTAATGCAAGTGCAGCTTCTTTTCGATTTGGTGTTAAGATAGAAGCTCCCTTATATTTGGAAAAATCAGATCCCTTGGGATCCACTAGTATGGGGATATTATTTCCCTTTGCAGTTTGCACAATATGCTTCATTAAAGAATGCGTAACAAGACCTTTGCCATAATCCGACACAATAACAACATGAGAAGCAGTTATTTTATTGGTCAAAATAGCTTTCAACTGATTTTCGGTAGAAGCATCGATGGCTGAAACAGTTTCACGATCAAACCGTAACACATGCTGGCTTTGAGCAAACACACGGCTTTTATGTGTTGTCGGGCGATCTGATACCATGAGCAATCCTTCGATATTGACCGAGGATTTGAGAAGGGCTTCTTTGATTCGCTTTCCTTGTTCGTCTGCACCACACACAGCAACCAAAGAAACTTCTGCGCCCAATTGTGTGAGATTTCGTACGACATTTCCGGCACCACCCAATGCTTCTTCTTCACGATATACTCGCACCACCGGCACCGGTGCTTCAGGTGAAATACGAGAAACATCGCCCCATAAATACGCATCCATCATAATATCGCCAACAACCAACATTCGGCATTGCTTAAATTTTTCGATCGCGATAGTTTTCAAGGCGATTCCTTTACTAATAATGCCCAAATATCTTTCGGAGGACGAACAGCCTTGCCGTTTTTTTCTACAAACGGATGGACAGTATAGCCCTCCGCTAGAAGTGTACGATCAGATGCCCGATAAATGGTATATAAAAATTTTAAAAACGATTTTACTTCTGGATCAACCCGGGTTTCAACCAGAATCTCGTCATCATAGGTAGCACTTTTAATATATTTACAATGCGCTTCTGAAACAGGCAGATAATACCCACGTTTTTCGATATCATGGTAGCTCATGCTGGTTTCCCGAAACATTTCAGTTCGTGCGGCTTCAAAAAATCGCATGTAATTGCCATAATACACAACCCCCATTTGATCTGTATCGCCATAAATAATACGGTATCGATAATAATAGGCGTTTTTTTTAAGATTCATTAGTTGAAGTGCTTTCTATAATCGTTCAATGGCTTTTTCGATTTCAGCACGAAGATCTATATAACTCGTTACTACCGGAAATTGAGGAAATTCATCAGCTACCTTTTGCGGTGGACGAAATAAAATACCGGCTTCAGATTCTTTCAACATATCAATATCGTTATACGAATCACCAAACGAAATAACTTGATAGTTCATGCTGTGAAATGCCTGCGCTGTTATAAGTTTTGCGTTTTGTTGACGAAGTGCATATCCTGTAATATGATTCATTTCATCTACAACAAGTTCATGACATAATAGAGTCGGGTAATCCATTTTTTCTAAAAATGGTCCTGCAAATTGACGAAATGTATCGGATACAATTATAAACGTATATTTCTCTCTCATCTCTCGAACAAATTCTGCTGCACCTTCAAAAAGTGGCATCTGTCGGATAACATTTTGAATATCTTTTAACGTTATTTTGTGTTCGTCCAGAATTTTCAATCGATATTGCATTAAAATATCATAATTCGGTTCATCGCGTGTGGTTCTTTGAAGTTCTGGAATACCGGCTTTTTCAGCCAGACTAATCCATACTTCAGGGATAAGCACTCCTTCTAAATCAGAACAAATAACAAACATAAAAATCTCCTCTATTTTTTAAAAATCGCCTAACCTTCTTCATTTTCTATACGAATTAACATAGGAGGTGCATCAATAGAATCTAACTGGGCGATTTCCAGAAGTGCCTCTCTCACATTTGCTTCTTTCGCATGATGTGTAAGCATTACAATCGGTACCGTTTCTTTCTCGCTTCGTCCTTTTTGATGAACAGAAGACAAGCTAATTTTATGTCGCCCTAAAATTCCAGATATTTGAGATAAAACACCTGGTTGATCCGTCGCATCAAACCGAAAATAATAACGACAACAAATTTCACTCATAGGAACAAGTGAAATTCGTTTCACTTCCTTAGGCATATACGATAACACCGGAATACGCGGAGAGATAGCACCGCTCGCTAGATTTCTGGCAATATCCACAACATCACTTACAATCGCACTGGCCGTAGGCATCATGCCGGCACCATACCCATATAATAAAACATCTCCCACACAATCGGCCATAATAGTAACCGCATTTAAAGAAGAATTTACATTAGAAAGCATATTGGTTTCAGGAATCATGGTAGGATGAACACGAAGCTCAATAGCTTTTCCGTTAAACTTACTAATTGCCAATAATTTAATACGATAACCAAACTGACGTGCGAACTCGATATCCATAGCACTAATACGAGCAATACCCTCTACATAGATATCTTCGACAGAAAGCTTAGTGCCATAACAAATAGAAGCTAAAATAGCTAGTTTATGTGCCGTATCGATTCCTTCTATGTCGAGCGTGGGGTCAGCCTCAGCATAGCCTAGCTCCTGCGCTTCTTTTAATACAGTAGCAAACTCACTGCCTTCAGCTGTAATTTTAGAAAGAATATAGTTACACGTACCATTCAAAATCCCTACAGTTTGCTGGATATGATTTCCCACTAACGATTCGCGCACTGTTTTAATAATAGGCATACAACCACCGACGCTAGCCTCATATCTAATATCAACATTGTTTTCGATGGCCGCTTGCATAATTTCATCACCACAAGTAGCCAACAAAGCCTTATTGGCAGTGACAATATGTTTTTTGGCACGAATTGCGTCCAATACTAATTTTTTCGAAATACCGGTACCACCAATCGTTTCTACCACAACTTGAATATTGGGATCATTAATAAGCTTTTGAGCATCATCAATAAGCATGCCTTTGGGCCAAGCAATTCCTCTGTCGGTAGTGGTATCAATATCTGCAACTCGAATTAATTCAACCGAAACATTTCGTGCTTTCAAAACATCTTGATGATTCAAGAGGATTTTGGCCACACCAGTTCCGACAGTACCGCATCCTAAAATCCCTACACCGACTTTACTCATGTTGTTTTATTTCCTTACTAAAGCTAAAGATATTATAATATCTTTTTAAGATTTCGAAGTGCTTGGTTCATTCGCATTTTATTTTCAATTAAGGAAAAACGAACATAATCATCCCCATATTCTCCAAACCCAACGCCTGGAGAAACAGCTACGTGTGCTTCTTTCATAAGAAATTTAGAAAACTCTAAAGAACCCATTTTTTGATATTGTTCCGGAATTTTAGCCCAGACAAACATTGTGGCTTTAGGTGGCGGCACATGCCAACCGATTCGATCTAATCCAGAGCATAAAACATCTCGACGAGCCTGATACGTATCTCTGGTTTCTTTTACGCACGGTTGCATCTTGGTTAAATTATTCAATCGATCTTCTTCACTTTCACCATTGAGTGCAATAATAGAAGCGATTTGAATTGCCTGAAACATGCCGTAATCTAAGTAGCTTTTAATGCGTTCCAACGCTTTTATAATTTCGCGGTTTCCTACGCAAAAACCACATCGCCAGCCAGCCATGTTATAGCTTTTTGAAAGCGAAAAAAATTCTACCCCTACATCTTTTGCTCCTTTCGCCTGCAAGAAACTAGGTGCCACATAATCATCAAACACTAAATCAGCATAAGCAAAATCATGAACCACCATTACATCGTGTTCTTTTGCCCATTTTACAATACGCTCAAAAAAAGCCAAATCTACTACTTCGGTTGTTGGATTATGAGGAAAGCTAATTACCAACATTTTGGGTTTTATTTCTTTGGTTTTCTCCATGAGGCTGTCAAAAAAGTTTGTTTCTGGCCCGATAGGGATATAGCGAACATCCCCTCCAGAAATAATAGCCGAATACGGATGAATTGGATACGTAGGAGACGGAGAAAAAACTACATCTCCTTTATCAATAGTAACCAATACCAAGTGAGCCAAGCCTTCTTTAATCCCCATCGTCGCAATAGCTTCATTATCTGGGTCGATATCTACATCAAAGCGCCGCTTATACCAACTACTGATGGCTCCGCGTAATTTTGTGATACCTCGAGACGCTGAATATCGATGATTTTTCGCTACTATTGCCGCATCTAGAAGTTTTTTCACGATGTGTTCCGGGGTTGCCATGTCCGGGTTACCCATACCCATATCAACGATATCGCATCCCTCCTGGCGTAGTTGTACCTTTAATGCATTTACCTGAGCAAACACATACACCGGCAATCGATCTAATCTCGAAAACTCTTTCATTTTATAGCATCACTTTCCTGCTTAAAAAATACTCTCATTTAGGCATAACACTGTTTTCCTAAAATATTTAAGTATTTTTACATCAAGCGACTATATATGTCAAAAAATTTGTTTTGACTTTTCAGGGTCAAATCGATAGTTTTTGAAGCACGCAAAAAGTCATTTTATAATTTTTTTAACTTCTTTTCTTAAAGAATTGATTATATCTATGGGGAAAAAACCACTTACTTATGCATCGGCTGGTGTCAATATTGAAAAAGGTGATGCTTTTATTGACGATGTGAAAAAAATCGTAAAAAACACCCCTCAAACAGGTGTGATTGCCGGTATTGGTGGATTTGGTGGGCTATTTTCGCTAGAAGCGGCTGGCTTCACAAATCCGATTTTGGTGAGCTCCACGGATGGGGTGGGTACTAAGCTAAAAATCGCTATTCAAATGAATAGACATAATACCATTGGGATTGATTTGGTAGCCATGTGCGTAAATGACATCATTGTGCAAGGTGCCATTCCCCTTTTCTTTTTGGATTATCTAGCAATGGGGAAATTAGATACCCGTATCGCTAAAGAAATCTTAGAAGGCGTTGCTGAAGGCTGTCGGCAAGCCAACTGTGCCTTAATTGGTGGCGAAACTGCAGAAATGCCTGGATTATATAAAGAAGGTGAATATGATTTAGCGGGTTTTTCGGTAGGTGCAGTAGATAAAGAAAATATCATTGATGGGAAAAAGAAAGTGCGAGACGGAAATCAGCTATTGGCCTTAGCCTCCAGCGGGATTCATAGCAACGGATATTCTTTAGCGCGTAAAATTGTCTTTGAGGCATTGGAATTAAACGCAGATACTCCTGTAAAAGAATTAGGGCAAACGATTGGGGACTCCTTATTGACACCAACTCGTATTTATACACAACAAATCGCAACAATATTAAAATCGTATCCGCTATCAGGCATTGCGCACATTACAGGCGGTGGTATTCCGGGAAATGTAGTACGTATTTTGCCGGAAAATTGCGCTGTAAAAATTTACAAAAATAGTTGGGTCGTTCCGCCAATTTTTAATTTTCTGCAAAACGCTGGTAATGTAGAAAATATGGAGATGCTTCGTACATTTAACTGCGGCCTAGGCATGATTATGGCTGTGGAAAAAGAATTTTCAATCGCCGTTAAGAAAAAATTTGAAGAACTGGGAGAAACCGTTTTTGAAATTGGAGAAGTTGTTAGTTGTACTCCCGGCGAGAATCAAGTTGTTTGGGTGGAGTAATATAGTGTCGTGCGCATATTAGCTATTGAATCAAGTTGCGATGAAACCGCCGCTAGTGTTGTAGAAAATGGGAAAAAAATACTTTCTAACATTGTAGCTTCACAAATAGATGTACATGCGGAATTTGGCGGCGTGGTGCCAGAACTCGCTGCACGGCATCACTTAGAAGCAATTGGGCCAGTAGTTCGAAAAGCCCTAACCGAAGCAAACGTTACATTAAATGAAATTAACTTAATTACCGCAACACAAGGACCGGGTTTAATGGGGGCTTTGCTGTGCGGTTTTTGTTTTGCAAAATCGCTTTCATTTTCGACTGGAATTGATTTTGTTGCAGCAGATCATTTGGAAGGTCATCTTTTATCTCCCATATTAATGGATCCAGCCCCAACATTTCCTTATGTGGCACTCTTGGCTTCTGGCGGACATACCGCTATTTATTGGGTAACCGCACCTACTGAATTTGAAAAAATGGGTCAAACATTGGACGACGCAGTGGGCGAAGCATACGATAAAGTTTCTAAAGCTATGGGCATGGGATATCCGGGCGGAAAGATGATTGACGACTTGGCTCATGAAGGAGATGCAAGTAAAATTAATTTTCCTCGCACATATTTAGATAAAGATAAATTCAATTTTAGTTTTAGCGGCATTAAAACAGCGGTAAGTCGATATTTAGAAATGTGTTCGTCGATTGAAGCAGAAAAAGCGAATATTTGTGCAGGATTTCAAAAAGCGATCATTGATGTGCTGGTACATAAATTACTTCATGCAGCAAAAGTAAAAGATTGCTCGACCATTTGCGTGGTAGGTGGCGTAGCAGCCAATAAAGGTTTGCGAGAAACGTTAGAAAAAGAAAAACGAGAAATGGAACTTTTTATCCCTCCGCTTTCGCTATGCGGTGATAATGCAGCCATGATTGCAGTAAGTGCTTACTGGCGCTATCAACGAGGAGAAAGAACGTTTTTAGCAGCAGACACGTATTCACAGCAACGGCACGGATGATTAAGGGACTATTTTGCTTAATTTTTATACCCTTTAATATGCGCGCCTGCAAAAGCCCCGTCCATTTCTTCAAGATTTTCCTTCGAAATTAAATTTTTATCAAAATCTAAATCATCGATAATCGCTTTTGTATAAACATGAACAGGTTCAATTGAAACATTTTTAAATCCAATATTCTCAAGAATTTTTTGATATTCAACAATCGGCATTGCGCCAGAAATACAACTTGCCCATAGCTGCGCCTGCTTTTTAATTTCAGGGGAAATAGGTCTTAAGGAAACAACGTCTGCGATCGCAAGTCGACCGCCGTTTTTTAATACTCTATAGGCTTCTGAAAGCGCTTTTTCTTTATCTTCTGTAAGGTTTATTACACAATTTGAAATAATAACGTCTGCGGTTTCATTTTCAAGCGGGATATTTTCAATAAAACCTTTAATAAACTCTACGTTTTGAACCCCCATCTTTTCCTTGTTTATATTGGCAAGCGCAAGCATTTCATCTGTCATATCGAGACCGTATATTTTTCCAGTTTTTCCAACAAATTTTGAAGACATTAAAACATCAATGCCACCCCCTGAGCCTAAATCAAGAACCGTTTCGCCTTCTTTAAGCTCGGCAAAAACAAGTGGATTTGCACACCCTAAAGATATTTTAATAACGTCCTCAGGAATATTGTCTAAATATTCACCTTCATAATTTCTTTCAGCTCTGCTTATTTCTTGACATGAACAGCAAGTTTTTTTCTTTGCTATATCACCGTAAAAGTTTTGCACTTCTTTTTTAATATCAAAATCCATAATAGAAATTCCTCACAAAATATCCACAGCTACTACTATTTTTCCGGGCACGATTCCAATTGCTTCGGTGGCTGATAGAAGAATGGTTCTATTGAAATAGCTGCCACCAAAATTTCTGAAAAAAGAAATTAATTAAAAAATTACCCTTAAAATTACCTTTTTTTTTGAAGCTGTCAATATATCTTGCTAGATTTAGGCAGACAAAAAAAGGCTAGAAGCCCTATAATTAAGGAATTTCTAGCCTGTATTGGATTTCGTTAAATTATGTGATGGTGAAAACAGAACGCCTATGACCGCGCGGTAAAGGCGTGAAGCGTTCTTGCTGGCTTGAGCAGATCTATCTGCCAATAGTTTCGATGTGATAGTCAAAAAATCCGCAAGTTACCGTCTGCTGGCGATTCCGGATAGGTAAGCCTTTACAACGATGGAATGGATTTTAAAGTTTGCTATCTTCATGCAGAAAGTCTAGCAAATATCTACAACTTATCAACGTTAATTGATCTAGGGGCTCAGTGCGACCTTGCGGGCGTTCAGTCTACGCATGATGTACTTTTCGATCTCAACGACAAAGAAGACGATGGTGCCAAGCACAAAGGGCCAGATCCAGCCCGTCCAGCCCAGCGGCACAGTCCCAAATGCGGTATTCATGAACGGCAGGTATACGATGGAAAACTGGAGCAGAAGCATTAGGCCGCAGACCACGAAAATCGCCTTGTTGCCGAAAAAGTCGAGCGCGTGCGCCGGCTTGCGGATGCTTCGGCTGTTGAACAGGTGGAAGCCCTGGCAGAGCACGATAGTTTGCAGGATTACGGTGCGGACATAGGTTTCCGGATAGCCCTGGTCGAGCAGCGCGACGCCCAAAATAAGCGTCATGCCGCCGATCAGCACGGAAACGAACAGGATCCGCCAGATGAAGTAGCCATCCAAAAATGGTTCATCGGCGCGGCGCGGGGGGCGGTCCATGATGCCGGGCTCCGCCGGTTCAAAGGCAAGGGCCAGAGAGATGCTGACGGAGGTGACCATGTTCACCCACAGAATCTGTACCGGCGTCAGAGGAATCATTGTGCTGAACAGAATGCTGGCGATGATCAGAAAACTCTCCGCCCCGTTGGTCGGCAGGATGAAGAGGATGGTTTTTTTCAGATTA
>Ga0123353_10003431_pt1 | contig 20021 bp, 17 predicted proteins | sample TergutLab28metaG_3_FD_92763 | JGI IMG/M metagenome (GOLD analysis project Ga0123353, IMG submission 92763) | Labiotermes labralis P3 segment gut microbial communities from Petit-Saut dam, French Guiana - Lab288 P3 | ecosystem: Host-associated > Arthropoda: Insects > Digestive system > Gut ... | reverse complement strand
TGGTTACCGGGAGGTTATGCTTTTCGCCTGTTGCAGTGATAACATAGCGCAGCTTACGGAGTTCAAGCAAGGCCTTAGTTAGTGCCATATCCTTCGTGGTTTGATTTTTCTGTAGCAAATTAAATATGTGAGAACGCAGTATTGAAGCGATAAACCCTACAAAGGTTTTGCCGTCAGTGGTCTGCTGGGTATGTGTTTTAAACCTCTTGAAGTCTATCCCATTCTCCAAATCATCAAAGGTATAACTCTGCGATGCCGGTGTCTTTCCCTACCCCATAACACGGTCAACGCGTAATAGCAAACACAGACAGACCTTCCAACAACAAAGAAGCCCCCTCTTTCAAGGGGGCTTCTTTCACTAAAACCAGATCGGGACTAGCTTCTCAAAAACCTGTCCATATCCGCGGCGGCGCGCTTGGCGGCGCCCATGGCGGAGATGACCGTCGCAGAGCCGGTGACCACGTCGCCACCCGCCCACACGCGGTCTTTCTTCGTTTTACCGGTGGCCTCATCGGCCACCACGGTGCCGCGTTTGTTGGTCTCCAATCCGACAGTCGTTTGCGCAATCAGCGGGTTAGGAGTGGTACCCAGCGCTATCACCGCCACGTCAACGTCCAGACTGAAGTCGGAGCCGGGCTTAACAATCGGGCGACGGCGTCCAGACGCATCCGGCTCGCCCAGTTCCATCTCAACGCACTGCATACTTTTTAGCTGGAGCTTTTCGTCGCCGGTAAAGCCGGTGGGGTTGGTCAGCAGGCGGAATTTAATCCCCTCCTCCTCGGCGTTCTCCACTTCCTCGTGGCGCGCCGGCATCTCTTCGCGGGAACGGCGGTAGATAACGGAAACCTCAGCGCCCAGCCTGAGGGCGCAGCGCGCAGCGTCCATGGCCACGTTGCCGCCACCGATGACCGCCACCTTGCGTCCCACCTGCACTGGAGTGTCATATTCGGGGAAAAGATAGGCCTTCATCAGGTTAACGCGAGTCAGGAACTCGTTGGCGGAATAGACGCCGCTCAGGTTCTCGCCGGGCACGCCGAGGAACATCGGCAAACCCGCGCCAGTGCCCAGGAACACGGCGTCATAACCAGCAGCCAGCAGTTCATCCACGCTGTCGATTTTACCAACCACGGCGTTCAGCTCAAGGGTAACGCCGAGGGATTCTACGTATTTGACCTCGCCCTGTACGATTTCCTTGGGCAGGCGGAACTCTGGAATGCCGTACATCAGCACGCCGCCCGCCACGTGCAGGGCTTCAAACATGTCCACCTTATGCCCCAGCATGGCCAGCTCAGCAGCGCAGGTGAGGCCGGCGGGGCCGGTGCCAACCACCGCCACCTTTTTACCTGTGGAAGGAACTATTTCAGCCGGCTTGCCGGAGGGATTCTCCCTTTCCCAGTCGGCTACGTAGCGCTCGAGGCGCCCGATGGCGACGGGGGCGCCCTGCCTGTTCATGATGCACTGTGATTCGCACTGCGACTCCTGCGGACAGACGCGGCCGCAGATGCCGGGCAAGGCGTTCTTGCGCTTGAGTATTTCGGCGGCTTTGGGCAAGTCATTTTCCTTCAGCGCGACGATGAACTCTGGGATGTCCACATTTACTGGACAGCCGGAAACACAAAAGCGCTTGGGGCAGTTGAGACAGCGGGAAGCCTCTTCGGCTGCCATCTCCGGAGTGTAGCCGAGAGCTACTTCTTCGAAGTTGCGCCCGCGCTCCAGCGGGTCCTGACGGGGCATTTCGATACGATTCAGGTTGAGCTTGGCCATTTTATTTCCCCTCCGTCTGGCAGGTGCCTCGCTGGCATTTCCATTGCTCAAGAGATTTGACTTCCTCGGCAAGATAGGATTTCTGGCGCGCCATCAACTCGTCCCAGTCCACCAGATGACCGTCAAAGTCGGGGCCGTCCACACAGGCAAATCTGGTCTCACCATCCACCGTCACGCGGCAGCAGCCGCACATGCCGGTGCCATCCACCATTACAGGGTTGAGCGAAACGAGGGTTCTAGTCTTGAAGGGTTCTGTTGTTTTGGAAACAAATTTCATCATCACAGTCGGACCGATGGCGATGACGCGGGAGATGTTGTTGTCCGGCGCCGCCAGCAGGTCGCGCAGCGGCTCAGTGACCAACCCCTTACGCCCATAGGAACCATCGTCTGTGGTTATGACAAGTTCATCCGACCACCGCCCGACTTCTTTCTCCCAAAACAGTAACTCTTTGGAGCGGAAGCCCATGATGGTTATGACACGGTTGCCCGCCTGCTTGAGGGCGCGGGCGATGGGCATGATGGTGGCCACGGCAAAACCGCCGGCTACGCACACCACCGTGCCATAGTTATCAATGTGGGTTGGAAGACCAAGCGGGCCGGCAAAATCAGAAAGGCTATCGCCGGCTTTGAGAGTAGCCAGTTCAACTGTGGTCTTGCCCACTTCCATGAAGACGACGGTAACGGTACCCTCCGCTGCATCCCAGTCGGCTAGCGTCAGCGGAATGCGCTCGCCCTTGTCGCCGTTCCTAATGATGACAAACTGCCCGGCACTGGCCTTGGCCGCCACCCGCGGCGCGTCCAGTTTGAAGAGATGGATACTGGGTGTCAAAGACTGTTTTTCAAGTATTTTATACAAAGAAAACTATACTCCTCCCGAAAAAAATACTATGGCGGAAAAAAGAAGAGCCAAGCCGTAAACGGCTCAACGTGGGGGATAGAATAGCATTTTCCAGCCGTGGATTTCAAATCCGGCGGCTAAACTGGCGGAGACTAACACTTTGCGGCGGAGCCGAGGCCGGGCAAACTCCGACTCTATTCACACGTGCGTCAGGTCAGAGGCGCCTGGCTAAGAATACCAAAACTAACAGCAGGAGCCTGTCACAAGTTCATCGCCGCAGCTGTCATCCCCACACCCGCCGAATACGCCGTAGTGTGTGGAGCGGTTACCAATTACCTTGAACGCCTTTCCATACCGCGTATCCGACAGCATGGAAGCTATATTACCGCAAACAAGCGTAGGCTTGCCGGTGATAAAACAGTGGTCGGTGTCAAGGTCGAAGAAATGGGGGCTGCCCGCAATACCGCCGCTGTAATACGCGACTTGCCCGTAATCCTCACAACTATCCTCTAAATCAGCGAGTTTGAAAGCCCGTACTGTCCGCGATGAAAATATGGCGAATCCGAGTTTTGCTTCAATTTCCTCGTTGTCAAAATCCATATAGCGGATATTCGTATAACGGAAATCCGCCCATCCGCATTTTGCCATAATCCTGCGAAAATCTTCCGTGTACAGCACACCGCTCAAACACTCGCCGCGCAGGACGGGGTCGTTGGCAAGCGCTTCGGGGATACGCCTGTCCGAGAAAACATCGGCGAAGAATAATTCGCCCCCCGGCTTCAGAACACGGTATATTTCTTTGAACACTTGCTCTTTGGCGGGGGATAGGTTTATCACGCAGTTGGAGATTACAACGTCAACGCTGTTGTCCTCTATTCCAAGCGATTTCAAATCCTCAATATACCCTTGCAATAGCGTTACATTCGAGGATTTGTAGCCAAAACGCTCGCGTTGTTCGTCCTGATATTTTTTTGCCACGGCGATTTGTTCGGGTGTCATATCGACGCCGATGACGCGCCCTGTTTCTCCCACCAGCTTGGATGCAATATATACGTCCCTACCGGTTCCGCAGCCCAGATCAAGAACGGTCATCCCCTCCAGCAAAGGCGGCAGCGGCGAACCACAGCCATAAAACTTTGTCAGGATTTCATCCGCAATCAAAGGCAGTATCTCCCCGATTTCCGCCGGCAGATCATCCGCACAGCAGCACGCGCCGGATAGTAAATCATCACTGCTTTGCAGCGTTTTTCCGTAATACTCTTTTACTATGTCTGTTACGGACGGTGAACCGCAGCAATCACCCGATGCGTCGCAGCAACTGTTTTTTTCGCTCATTTACAACAACTCCTGTTCGGTGTATTTCTAACGCTTCTCACATTTGCATCCGAAGGTTAGCCATATCGCCGCCAGGCCGATGACGAAGATGACAGCATTAACAATCGTCCACCAGTCCACCAGCCGCATGGGGTTATTCATGTTCTCGGTCAGGAAGAAGACCACCACACCCACGATGCCAGCGATAACAGCAACGAGCAACCACAGCAGGTTGACAGCCTTACGAGTCCCCCCGCTATCCTTGCGCTTCCTGAAGAAGGCATACACCGAAGCCGCAAGAGCGGCTCCTGCGCCCGCAATGCAGAGTATCAGATTGACCAGCGCCCATTTCGCACCGGCCGCCGAACCGTCCCTCTCCCACTGAGCCACATAGGTAACATCGCTGGTAACAGTGGGAGATACTGTCGGCTCCCATCCGACGAATTTCCAGCCAGTTTCACCCGTCGCCTCAGGCGCGGCAGGCGTAGCGGCACCCAAATGCAGCCCTGAGTGAGTCTGTCTGGAGAAAGTACCGTGCGCACCCGGTTCATAGATGACAGTGAACGTATTACCCGTCGTCTGTGTCCAGTTGGCTCTTACGGTGACGTCGTTTGCCGGCATGGTGAAGGTGGTGGTGGCGCTGTTTGAGTTCGCCAGCGTAACGCCGCCCGAAACAACTGTCCAGCCAGTGAAGGTGTACCCGCTTCTGGCGCCGGCATTGACGGTCACGATACTGCCGGGGGTGTAAGTGCCAGCGCCCGTGGTAGAGGCATAGCTGTCGTTGACTGTGACGCGATATGTGACGGGCGTCGTCTGCGTCCAGTTGGCTCTTACGGTGACGTCGTTTGCCGGCATGGTGAAGGTGGTGGTGGCGCTGCTTGAGTTCGCCAGCGTAACGCCGCCAGAAACAACCGTCCAGCCGGTAAAGGTGTACCCGTTTCTGGCGCCGGCATTGATGGTTACGACACTGCCGGGGGTGTAAGTCCCAGCGCCCGTGGGAGAAGCATAGCTGTCGTTGACTGTGACGGTATAGACGGGAGTCGGTGGCGTGGGAGTCTGCGTCCAGTTGGCTCTTACGGTGACATCGTTTGCCGGCATGGTAAAGGTGGTGATACCGCTGTTTGGAGTAAACAGAGTCACGCCGCCGGAAACGACCGTCCATCCGGTGAAGGTATATCCGTCTCTGGCGCCGGCATGGATGGTTACGACCTCACCCTGGGCATAAGTCCCAGCGCCCGTGGGAGAAGCATAGCTGTCGTTGACTGTGACTCTATAGGCGGGCGGCTGCGGTGGTGGAGGCGGGGGTGGAGGTGTACTCTGCTGCCAGACCGCGTAGAGAACGGTATCAGAGTTGATGGTGAAAACGGAGCCCGCAGTATAGGTGGCCGAGGTCGCGCTGGCGCTGGCAGCCCAGCCTAGGAAAGTATAGTCTGTCATGGCCAGACCGCCGGTGTTGCCCAACACGATAACATCGCTTCCCACCAGGTACGGGCTGTCGGGGTCAATCGGGACGCTGCCGGAAGTATTGTTGTTGCCGTTGTATGTGACGGTGTAAGTGTCTTCCAGAACGTCAGGTGTGTTGTTGCCGTTCCGGTCATAGCCCCAGACCGCATACACAGTCACATCGGACGCTACGATGTCCACTGTTGTGATCGTAGTCGGGAGGGTAGCGATCTCGCCAGCACCGTAGATGTGCGTATCTTTCGCCGCCGTCCAGCCGATGAATACTATCGCATCGCCGATGTAGGCCGGGTCGTAGTCAGGCGCGGATGTCGACAGGGTGTATCCGTTCTGAGCTGAGAGCCCCGTTTCAGGGTTCGGGTTCGGACCTGTAGTGTCGTCGCCGCCGTTTAAGTCGTATATGACGTGGTAGGTAGAACGCGTTAAGTATTTGAAGCCAATACCAGGGATACCATCCACAGGTAAGGTGTCTAGGCTCATCTGGTAGCCGGGCGGGAATGTTACCAGACTATCACTGTTGAAAATTGACCCGGTTCCGACAAAGTAGCGTCCCGCTCCGATGAAGGTGGTTAGCCCCGGCTCCAGTGTCAGCGAGCTTGCCACTCTGATTGCGTAGCCGTTCGTTGCCCAGAACACCCCGCCGGAAATCTCGTTGAGTGTCCCTTTGTTCAGCCCGTCACAGTCGACTGCGGAAAGATAACCGGTTATCTTTCCGCCGGAGATCCTGTCGATCGTCCCGTGGTTGGAGATGCCGCTCGAAAAGTCTCCGGTTCCAGTTATTTTGCCGCCGCTGATTTCGTCAATACGGCCGCCGTTGTAATTCCAAATGCCCGCCGATGCGCCGGTGAACTCCGCGTCCACGCCGATAGCCGCTATCCGGCCCACATTTAAGATTCCATAGTCTGATCCCGTAAATGTTCCGCCGGAAATCCCGGTGATGACGCAGTAAGAGTCATTTTGCAGACCGGCATATGTACCCACAAACGTCCCACCCGTTATAGCGTCTATTTGGGACCCTGCCGAAGAGTTAAGTCTTATAAGCAATAATCCATAGTATCCGCCGGAAAAATGCCCGCCTGATATGGTGCCAATACCCGTTGGTCTCGTAAAGCCGCCTATGGCATCATAAGCAAGAACAACTGCAGGGTTGCCATTGGGATAACTGCCGACGCGCTTAACTACGAAGGTGCCGCCGCTGATTTTATCGACCCAGCCGCTGCGGACCACTGCTAAGGCGCTGTTGACTTCAGCCTCAAAATAACCGCCGGAAATTTCGCCTATTTGGGCGTCATCCTGGACGAAAAGAACATGGCCGTGAAGGCCATTAGGGTCGCCCCTCTCATAGAATCTGCCGCCGGAAATTTTATCGATCTTCGTGCCGTAGCCAGACAGAAGCACCGCGTCTATCCTGCCTACAAAGGTACCGCCGCTGATTTCGCTTATCTGGGCACCATTCTCCAGACTTAAAGCTCCTCGGTCCCCATCGAGGTACCCGCCGCTGATTTCACCAGAAGCGGCGGTACCGCTTAAAACCAATGCGAAGCCGCTGTGGTCTTTAATGATTACGCCGTCTTTGACGTTTACTGTCCCGTTGGTGACCCTCACCGTCTTTGAAATCGTCAAGTGATTTTCGTTAACGCCGTTCCCCAGGGTGAGGCTGCCGCCGCCCTGTACCCTAATGTAGGAGCCCATAACGGTATAAGACCAATTGGCTCCGTAAATCGTAATGTTTTCTGAGTCGATGATAATGTCCCCCGCCTCGGTCACATCACCGATGACTTCGAGAGTGAATGTTGTTAGCCCCGCGCTTTTCGCCGCCGCAATCGCATCGGTAAGGGTGTCAAAATACTCGTCTCTCTCAACCAGTTTCACCGGATGCGCTGCAGGCGTCGGGGGCATCTGGACCACTGCCCACTCAATAATATTGCTTCCGTAAACGATGCGCATAATGTTTCCGGAGAGGTTCCATTTCACATTGCTGAAGCTGGCCGTATTACCGGCCTTGCGGGTCAGGCCGTTTTGGGTTCCGTCATAGGCAACCGAGAGGTACTGGGGGTCAACCTCAACGATCATGCTGTTGTCCAAAACCTCAAAATTCCCGGTGCAGGTGCCCACCAGGAACACAGCCAGGCTGTCATTCTGCATAGAAATTGCAACATTGCTGCCATATCCCCCGCTGTTGGCTGTAACCGTACCTCCGGTTATTTTTACCGTCCCCGATATGACCTTGACAGCGACGCAATCATAGCCTTCGTCTATGACCTCGCCTCCGGTTATCGTTACGCTGCCCGTATCGACTTTGATTCCCGTGCTATAAGTGCCAGTGGCTGTAACTTTACCGCCGGTTACCGATACGCTGCCTTCCACGACTTCAATTGCATAGTCCTGCCATCCGGAAGCAAAAACCTCACCGCCGGTGACCGTTACGCTGGCTGCATAGACCTTGATAGCTGCAGTGTAATTCCCGTCAGCTGAAATTTTGCCGCCGGTTACCATTACACTGCCATCTTCGAGATATATAGGGGATGCGGCGAAAATTTCGCCGCCTGAAACGACGATATTACCACCAAATGAATAGATTGCGTAACCCTCTGTGACCAGCCTCCCACCTTCGGCCACCTCAAAGATGCCATCGCCACCGGGAATAGGCGCCAGGCCTTCGGAGTTGGCTTTCCACACCACCGTGACCCCCAAAGGAATGTCTAGCCATAACCAGCCGGCACGTAAAACTCGGTCAGACGGTGGCACCGTTTCCGGGGGAAGGCCTTGCCATAATTCTTGCCCATTGGTCTTGCTGCCGGTGACGACGACGGTGTCGCCGGGCGATGCGGTGTTGATGGCGGCCTGTATGCGGATTTCAATATCGTCAACCGTGTCGGTATCGGAGATGACAACAGATATTTCCGTTGCTTCTGCTTGGACTATTTTTGAACCAAAAGGACAAATTAAAAGCACCGCTGCAAGTAATCCACTGATAAACGCTGCTTTTTTAAACATAATCTCTCCCCTCGGCCACCTGGCCGAAAACATTTCTCCTCATCGCCGTTGGGAAAAAGAACCCTTGTAAAGTAACGGCGCAACATCAACTAGGACGGGTACGCCCCGCCCTCAACACGCAGACACGGAGTCCGGACACAATCTCAACCCAGCCCTTTCTCCGGTGAAAAGGGCTGGTCCCTGACGCGTTTCTAGCAATCGTCCGGAGGAATTTCAAAATTGGTCAGGGATTCTTCCGGGAGCATTTTTTCCAGAATGCGCTCCATGGCCATGGTGTGAGCGCAACGACCCCACTTGGTGTAAAAGTCGCAGCTGCAAGTCCACTTGCCCTCTGAGTAGCAGGTAGCGTGGTCTTTGTTAGTTCCGTGGAAATTGACGCGGAAGTCGGTGAAAGTGATGCGTTCGGGTTCCTGAGCGTAGCGCTGCGCCTTTTCAATCTTGCCAATGAGACTGGACTGCATACCGCACCTCCTAATAAATAATAAAGGCGCCGCCCTGCGACCGGGTTCGGCGCCTTAATCTGCCATCTGTACAATAAACATCTTCATGGCGATTTACTCCTCAAAGGAGTTTCCCCTACTCTACTACACGATTACAGGAGATGTCAATACCTGACTTGCGCACCGGGGTAAAAAGTTTGAAAATTTATTTCTGGAGAGCATGAAACTCACTGTTTCCGAAAACCGTTTCCGTATACCCTCCCGATTGTTGACACCTGCCCCTAATCCCCCCTATCTTATCCTGGTATGAAAGCCTTGCTGCAACGCGTAAGTTCTGCCGCCGTTGTCACTGACGGTGAGGAGATTGGCCGCATCGGGAACGGGCTGTGCGTTTTCATCGGCGTCGCGGCAGGCGACAGCGAAAAAGACGCCGGCTGGCTCGTCTCCAAGCTGGTAAACCTGCGCATCTTCGCCGACAAGACCGGAAAATTTAACCTCTCGCTGCTGGAAACCGGCGGCGAACTGCTTCTCGTAAGCCAGTTCACCCTGCTGGCTGATGCCAGACACGGAAGGCGACCCGGATTCGCCGATGCCGCCCCACCTGCGGAAGCCGAGCGGCTTTTCAACGTATTCGCGGAGAAGTGCCGCGGTACCGGCGTAATCGTAGCAACAGGGCGTTTCCAGGCACACATGGCTGTGGAGATTCACAACGACGGCCCGGTGACGATTATGCTTGACAGCCGAGACATGCCGATTGTCAGCCGTCCGCCGTCACGCCCCTGAGTCGAACCCCGAGAGTCATTTCTTTATTGCAACTAATTGTAGTTGCAACAGACTTGCAATAAGTTTCCTGTCGTGCTATTCTTCCCAAGTTATGTCCAATACACACAACATCGCATCAAAACTGGCAAAGAGCGGCTGCCGCATGACTCCGCAGCGCCTGATGATACTGGAGGCCATCGAGGGGGCAGAAGGCCATATCAGCGCTGAAGAAATCTATGAAAGCGTGCGCCGCCGCTACCCTTCGCTGAACGCCTCCACGGTTTACCGCACCATGGAAATGCTCAAGGATCGGGGGCTGGTGACCGAAACCGACATGGGCGACGGGCGCGTGCGTTTTCACTCCGCCGGAAACGAACATCATCATCATCTGGTCTGCTCGGTATGCGGCCAGGTGTTTGATCTTTCAGAGGAACTGCTGTCCCCCCTTGCCAAAAAACTGGCTTCGGACTACGGCTTCAGAGCTGATTTACAGCACATGGCCATTTTCGGCAGATGCAAAAACTGCCCCTGAGTTTTACAACGAAAGTATCTAACGAGCAAAACATAAAACGATATCTGATGGTGTTCTACGCGACAGAAGCGGCGTAACTACTTCCGACATTTTTAATTTTGTGCTTTGGGGGTGAAAAAGTGAATCAAGAATATTGGAATAAAGCAAAAGCGTTCCACAGGCACGAATGCCCCGGCCTTGCGATAGGCGTTAAGGTTTGCGAAGCTGCCGTAGAAAAGATGGGGGTTAATCCCGCCTCTGACGAGGAACTTGTCTGTATCGCGGAAAACGACGCCTGCGGGGTTGACGCCGTTCAGGCGCTAATGGGTTGCACCATAGGAAAGGGCAACCTGCTATACAAAAACAACGGTAAGCAGGCGTTCACTTTCATAAAACGCGATACCGGACAAGCTATACGGTTTTATCTGAAAGCACGAAATAACGGCATGGAGAGGCTCGAATATCTGGAGTATCTGCTAAACGCCCCTGTTGACGAAATTTTTGACTACAGGGAAGTGCAGATTTCATTACCTGAGCGGGCGAGATTGTTCGCGTCTGCCGTCTGCGAAAAATGCGGCGAGTCCGCGGCGGAGCATAGAATCCGTGTGCAGGAAGGAAAGAAAGTCTGCATGGACTGTTTCGTGGAATATAGCCGTGGTTGGTAAATCAAGTTTAAAAATAAATCACAATGAGATAGACAAATGAAATTCAAAAAGGTATTGGCTTTACTTATAGCGGCGGCGGTGGTTTTCGGTTTATCCGCCTGCAATACGCAAAGGGACAATGAAGGTGAAACGAGGATCGTCACCGATGTTTGGGGGCGGGAAGTGGAAATCCCCGTAGATGTAAAGACGATAGTCTGCTTGGGTTCAGGCGCACCACGGCTCGCCGCTTATTTGGATGTTGTGAACATGATTGTCGGTTCGGAAGAATATCTTTCGCAGGGCGTGAACGTCGCAAGGGACTATAACCCTGTCCATCATGCGAAGTTAATCACATTACCCGTAGTCGGCGCGGGCGGCGGCAGCGGAAATAACAACGGCTATCCCGAAGAACTGATAATGCTTTCCCCGGACGTTATCATCGCGGGATTCGACAGAGAGCCCGCCGATGAGTTGCAAGCGCAGACCGGCATACCCGTCATATCGGTACGGCATCTGACGGGATTGGCAGATGAAAGTTTTTACGCAGCCATGCGCGTATTTGCCGAGGTTGTCGGAGCGCAGGAGCGGTGCGAAACCGTCCTGTCATATATAGACGCCATGAAAGAGGATTTGCACAGCCGCACAGCCGGCGTTCCCGAAAACGAGAAGCTGAAAGCATACGCAGGCGCGGTGACATGGAACGGACGGCGCGGCTTTTCCGGGACGTACTCAAACTTCGGCATATTTGAAGCGATCAACGCACGAAATGTCGCCCATAGCGCTGGCATACCGGCTTTCTATGAAGCTGGTTTTGAAAGCATCGTCGTATGGAATCCAGATGTTATCTTCCTCGATCCGGGCAACATGGACTTGGTAAACGACGAGTATAGAATCAACCCAAATTTTTTCAACTCCCTACGCGCGGTTAAGGAAGGTAATGTATATACAATGCCTGCCTTCAATTCCGCCGGGACAAATGTAACTTACGCCTTTATGAACGCCTACTATGCCGGTATCATCCTGTTCCCCGAACAGTTCGCCGACGTTGACATAGCCGAAAAGTCCGCGGAGATATTGACTATGTTCCTCGGCATGAATACATACGACATCATGGCGCAGGGCGGTCTGTACTACGGCAAGCTAACAATAGGCGAATGATCGTATGGGTATATTAAAACGCTTATCCGGCGGGGATCACGAATACCACCGCTATATCGGCAAAAAATGGCTTGCACTCATTGCCCTTGCCGCGCTCTTGTTCATAGCTATACTGATAGCCCTTTCCGTAGGTTCATCTGGGATTTCCTTATCGGAGATACTGCGAGTCATTTTCGGCGGCGGGGAGCAGGCAAGCAGAACTATCATCTTCAACGTCCGAATGCCACGCATAGCGACTGGCATGGGTGTCGGGATTGCGCTCGCTATGGCCGGATGCGTTATGCAGAACGTACTCCGCAATCCATTAGCCTCCGCCTCGACACTCGGCATCTCGCAGGGGGCTTCCTTCGGTGCGGCTCTTGCCATCATATACTTCGGCGCGGGAACGCAGATAGCCAACGCTTCCACCAACGCCATCACATTTACGAATCCGTATACGGTCGTTATCTTCGCCTTCTTGGGCGGGATTACGACAACGGTTCTGATACTGTTCCTGTCCCGCGTGACCGGGGTTTCCCCATCCGTGATGATATTGGCGGGCGTCGCAATAAGCGCGATGTTCACCGGCGCGACAACGCTCATGCAGTATTTCAGCGACGACAACATGGTCGCCGCCGTCGTGTACTGGACATTCGGCAATCTCGGGCGGGCTGGCTGGCAGGAAATTGGATTGATATACATACTCAGCGCGGCGGCATTCGTGTACTTCATCCTCAACCGATGGAACTACAATGCGATGGAGAGTGGAAACAATACGGCAAAAAGCCTCGGTGTGAACGTCAATACGCTGATCCTCGTCAGCATGACGGTTGCCACCCTTATTTCCGCTACAGCGATAGCGTTTGTCGGGACTATCAGTTTCATCGGTTTGATTGCGCCCCACATCGTCCGCCGGTTCGTCGGCAGCGATTACCGTTTCCTTATACCGGGTTCGGCGCTGATGGGTGCTGTAGTTATGCTTGCCGCTGATATAGCGTCTCGGATGATCCAAGCCCCCGCCATTTTACCGATTGGGGCGATCACGTCCTTCCTCGGCGCGCCGCTGTTTTTGTATCTGATAATAAAGCAGGGAAAGAGAAGATAATATGGTTGAGATAAAAAACATCTCTTTTTCCTATGGGAGAATTGAAGCGGTGAAGGATGTCAGCTTTGACGTGCAGGCAGGCGAGTGCGTCGGCATCCTCGGCAACAACGGTTCCGGAAAAAGCACCCTCGTCACCTGCATCAATAAGATAAGAATGCCGAAAACCGGTAGCGTCTGCATCGACAAACACGATACCCACAAAATGAGCCGCCTGGAAACGGCGCGGCGCATATCCTATGTGGCGCAGAAGAACGAGATAAGCCAGATCACCGTGTTCGATTCAGTTCTGCTCGGCCGGAAGCCGTATATCAAATGGGCGGTGTCACAAGAGGATATGGATATTTGCGATGAAACGATTGATAAGATCGGTTTATCGGCTTTTAAGTTGAGGTACATTGACGAACTATCAGGCGGCGAATTGCAAAAGGTGATGCTTGCGAGGGCTCTCGTACAGCAACCGAAGCTACTGCTCTTGGACGAGCCGACAAGCAACCTCGACCCCAAGAACCAATATGAAATGCTGGCATTGGTAAAGAGCCTGACGGTAGAACGCAGTATTTGCTCCATCATTGTGATACACGACATCAGCCTTGCGCTGCGGTACTGCGACCGGTTTGTGTTCCTGAAAGACGGCGCGGTTTACAAGTGCGGAGATGAATCAATCGTTACGCCGGAAACCATCAGCGACGTTTACGACGTCGACTCAACGATAGAGGTCATTAGCGGACGCAAAATCGTCGTCATTAACTAGAGAGAGCTACTCGGGCAGCGTGGATTCGTCTTACTTGCTGTACGCGGGTTTACGCTATAGTGCACCGGTCAAAGCCTATTATGTCAAGGCCGCGTTTCAGCCGGAGTTTGAACTGCGCGACGCATATAGGCTCGCTGAACAAGTCGGAGCGGAAATGGCCGTGTTGGGAATGGAGAAAACTCACAACTCTCTGCTCGTACCTGACGATTGACAATTCGCCCGGTGCTGTCCTATATTCAAATAGCCGGGCAGCGTCCCGGCTTCCGTTTTGTGGGGAAAAAGCCATGTGGACGACAACCATATATCCCAGATTCGGGGACACCGACATTCTGGGTCATATAAACAACACCGTGCTGGCGGCGTGGTTCGAGCAGGCACGCAATCCTATCTTCAAAATATTCTGCCCCAGCCTCGAAATAAACTACGATACTTTCTCACTCATCATGGCGCATACTGACTATGACTTCGTAGGAGAAATATGCTTCAGGCAGGAGGTAGAAATCCGTAGCGGCGTAAGCCGCATCGGCACGAAGTCCTTCACCGTATATCAGGAGGCCTGGCAAGGCGGCCGGCTCTGCGCCAAAGGCCACGCGGTAATCGTTCACTACGACTTCAGGCAGAAGATTTCTACGCCCGTGCCGGAGGAAAAAAGGTTGCTCCTGGCGGAACACGCGGTGCAAGAACCTTCTTAACAATTAGTACCGCTCCTAACCGATAATAACAAAGGGAATGATTTGTCTACAAAATTACTTTGAACATAATTTAGAATTACCCTCTCTATTGAGCCAATTTCAGATTAAGCCCGTATAACGCCGCCGGAAGGCCCAATTTGCCAGCTCGCGCTTCAGGCGGTATAATTTCAACCTGTCATCATTATTTGCCCGAAAGGAGTTATTCTATGACCAGCTATGCTTTTTTCCAGAAAAAATTCGTGCCTTTGAGCGAGGCCAAGCTCGGCATCATGACCAACTCCCTACACTACGGAACAGCGCTGTTTGAAGGTATACGCGGCAACTGGAACGCCGACCAGGACGAAATGTATCTCTTCCGCCTTAGGGAGCATTTCGAGCGCATGCACACCGGCGCCAGACTGCTCAAAATTGTCATTCCCTACTCCGTCGATGAAATGATAAACCTGACCATCGAGCTGATGCGCAAAAACGGCCTCAAGGAGGATACCTATGTGCGCCCTCTGGCTTACAAGAGCACCGAACAGATGGGGGTTCGCCTGCACAACCTTGACGCTGACTTTTTCATGTTCTGCATGCCTTGGGGACGCTATCTGGACACCGATTCCGGACGCTGCTGTGTTTCCACCTGGCGCCGCCCGTCGGACAATACCATCCCGCCGCAGATAAAGGCCACCGGCCTGTATCTTAACAACGCCCTTGCCAAGACCGAGGCTATCGAAAACGGTTTTGACGAGGGCATCATGCTCTCTCCCGACGGCTATGTTTCGGAAGGCTCCGGCGAGAACATTTTCCTGGTAATCAACGGAAAGCTGCACACGCCAGCGGTTCACAACAGCATCTTGGTGGGAATCACCCGCGACACCGTTATGAAGTTGGCAAAGGAAGAATTGGGGATAGAAACCGTGGAGCGCTCCATTGCGCGCGGCGAACTCTACACCGCGCAGGAATGCTTCCTGACCGGCACCGCAGCCCATCTCACCCCCATAGGCGAAATTGACGGGCGGACGCTTGGCGATGGCCAGGCCGGTCCGATTACCTCCCAGCTCAAGAAGCTGTACTTCGACACCATACAGGGGCGCCTGCCCAAATACATGGACTGGTGTACGCCGGTTTACGGGAAGGCGTAGTCAGCCGCTTTTGTAATCAGGTTATCCGTTGTCTATTCAAAAAAAGACCCGCCTAGGCGGGTCTTTTTTCATGTCAATGAATTGTCTTCGCTGCAACTAACAAGAGCCTTCGGAAATGTTCTCTGCCGATTATCCGTTTTCGGACGGACGGGAGTAGTGAGCGAATCCGTTTGATTGCCGCACTTGAAGCTGTATAAGTCTTACAGACAGCGGTTTGCTCCTGTAGAAGTACCCTCTCTGCAGTGGGAGATTACTCCGTCGTCATACGCGCCCACTCAAGAGCCTCTCCCGCGACAAAAAGCGAGCCGGTGGCGCAGACAAGGCCGTCTTTGCCCGCAAGCTTCACCGCTTCATCGAGAGCGCCTGCCACGGATTCCGTCACTCGCAATTCCTTCCCCAGCCTCCTGAACTCCAGGGCGAGGTCTTCCGCAGGCAGGGCGCGGGGATGGCGCGAGCGGGCAGCCAGCACTATGTCAAACAGCGCCGCCAGACTATAAGCCACCCCAGAAACATTCTTGTCGGAGGAGGCGCCGATAACCAGTATACGCATCCCGCAGCTCCTGCCGGTAGTAAAATCGGCGAGCGCCAGCGCCAGTTCACCCGCTGCCTGTGGATTATGAGCGCCGTCTATAATCACATCCGGCTTTTCACGTATTTGCTGGAAACGCCCCGGCCAGCGCACAGAGGCGAAGCCTTTTGTCATGGCAGCGACAGGTATGTCGAATCCGCGTCCGACAAGTGATTCCAGAACCCCCACGGCCACGGCGGCGTTCTCCTGCTGAAAGCGTCCCAGTAGCGGGATTTCAAGATGATACTTTCCGAGCTGCCCCTTTATGTCCAATACCTGCCAGCCTTTCCGCTGTCCTGCGGAGGCGTAAGTAATTTCATGACCGACGCGCACAAGCGGCGCGCCGAGGTTTGCGCAGGCAGCGGCAATCACCTCCGCAGCTTCTGGCGGCTGCTGCGCGCTTGTCACGGGCACTCCCGTCTTTACAATTCCAGCCTTCTCGGCGGCGATTTTATCCAGCGTATCGCCCAGCACATCGGTGTGGTCCAGCCCCAGGGTGGTAATGGCGCAGGCTTCCGGCCTGATGACGTTGGTGGCATCAAGGCGTCCGCCCAGCCCCACTTCTATAACGGCGAAATCGGCGCGCTTTTCGGCAAAGTGCAGGAAACCCAGCGCCGTCAGCACCTCGAAGGTGGTCAGCTTGCCATAGTTAGATGCCGCGTTGACCGCCTCCACCTCTGGTTTCAGCCGCGCCGCGAGTTCGGACAGTTCACCACGCGATATGAGATGGCCGTCGACACTGAAACGCTCCCGGATGTCCACCAGATGCGGCGAGGTGTAGAGCGCAACGCGGAATCCGGCGACCCCAAGGACGGAAGCCGTCATGGCGGAAGTGGAGCCTTTGCCCTTGGTGCCGGCAATATGCACCGTGCGGTATTCAAGTTGGGGATCACCCAGCCGCGACAGCAGTTCATACATGCGTCGCAAATCATAGTTCACCGGAGAACACGGCTGATGCTGCGTCTCGTAATCAGTGAAGCTGTACAAAAAATCCAGGGCGGCTTGATACTTGTCCATGTCTTTGAAATGAATATTATGCCACTTTGGGGGAAAGAGGAAAACCCCCGCCCACTTTCCTTGCTCACTGGTGTATAATATAGGCATTCTGCGTTTTTGAAAGGGGTTTTGCCATGAGCGGCGAGATGGTACATGTTGGTTTCGGAAACATCCTGGCCATGGGCCGGGTAATCGCCATCGCCTCCCCCAACTCGGCTCCTACCAAACGCACCATTCAGGAAGCACGCAGCCGCAGCATGTTGGTAGACATGACCAACGGGCGCCGCACCAAGGCCGTGATTTTCGTCGACAGCGGCCACATCGTGCTGGCAGCGCTGGCGCCGGAAACCATCACCGGGCGCTTACAGGTCAACCGCGGCGCCAATACACTGCGCACCGAGCTTACCGATGAAATCCTCCGACTCTGATTTCGCTCCGCCCTCCCACCCTTTGGTATTCGTACTTTCAGGGCCTTCGGGCGCCGGCAAGGATGTCCTACTCGCTGCCATGAAGGAGCGCGGGTTGCCCTTGTATTACACCGTCACCAACACCACACGCGCCTGCCGTCCTGGCGAAAGCGACGGCAAGCCATACCGCTTCGTCGGGATGGAGGATTTCGAGAGACTGCTGGAGCGTGACGAGCTGTTGGAGCACGCCGTGGTCTACGGCAACCACTACGGAGTACCCAAGAGCCAGGTGCGCGAAGCTCTCGCCGCCGGCAAAGACGTAATCCTCAAAATAGACGTGCAGGGTGCCATGACCATCAAGAAACTGCTGCCCGACGCGACGCTGATTTTCCTGATGCCGCCATCGCTTGCCGAACTGGCCAGACGGCTGGGTGGACGCAAAACCGAAACCCCCGAAGAACTCGAGTTGAGGCTGGCCACCGCCCGCGCCGAAATTGCCAAGCTTTCCGAGTTCCATTACGTGGTGACCAACCGCGACATTCGCCAGTCTCTAAACGACATCTCCGCTATTATCGCGGCGGAGAAACTGCGCGTTGCCCCGCGCCGCTACCACCTCTAGGGAATCTCACCACAGCGGCTGTCCAGGTCATAATTAGAGGTAGCCGGTGGCCGCCAATGGTGGCTTGTACTGGAAGTGTTGCCACAGGACAATGTGGATGATGCTATAATATCCTTTTATGTTGTGCGATGAGAAGAAAATGCGCAGACTACTGATGTCAATATCCGCTTTTGCCCTGACGGCGTTGTGCCTGTTTCAGGCCGCCTGTCTGTCCGGCTCCGGACACACCGTGGAGCGCTATTTCGACTACGCAGACTTCACGTCTATCTCCTCCAGCGAGGCTTTCAAGCTGGAGGTTCGCCATGCTGCCACTTACTCCGTAACCATCACAGTAGACGATAATCTTGAAGAATACCTCGACGTATCAAAAGATGGCGACAAACTCAGGATTGCCATGAAAATCGGGTATATCTATTCCAGCCCTAACCTCAAGGCGGTGGTTACCACCCCGCGGCTGGAAGGTCTGACTGTTTCAGGCGCCGGCGAGTGCCTGCTCAGCGGTTTTCAATTGGCGGATGATTTCCGCCTGGAGGTCTCCGGCGCCAGCAAAGTCTTTTTCAGTGATATGAGCGTCAACCGCCTGACGCTGGAAGTCTCCGGTGCCAGCAAGGCCGAAGGCAGCATCAATACCAGCGGCGACACCGCCATCAAAGTGACCGGCGCCTCCTCCCTCAGGCTGAGCGGCAGGGGCGTAGATGCCAATATCGAAGCTTCCGGTGCATCCACGGCCGACATGGCGGATTTCAGCCTCCGTGATGCCAGTGTCAACATATCCGGCGCCTCTACCGTCAAGGTGTCCGCCGCAGGCGGTATATCGGGGGAAATCAGCGGAGTATCTAACCTGTATTACACCGGCAATCCGTTCATGGACAACCTCGACATCACCGGAGTTTCATCCGTTAAACGGATTGACCCAGCGCCATCCACCGGCAGTAACACGCATTAACGGCATACAGGTGCCACTCCGCCGTGGCGGACTGCCTCAATATGCTGGGATATGATACCCAAAAGCCCAATATGTGCTGGACTCATACAGGATATTGACAACCCTGCAATAGGTCTGCTACGGTTAAGCCACGAGCGGGAGTAGGCAAAGTGTATTTAGGAGGAGTATCTGTAATGAAACTTCACACCAAATCTAGTCTGAAAAGAATCCTTGCTTCCCCAGAGATAGAACTATGGCAAAGCACAAGCTGTTTTGTGTCCTGTTAGGTGTGTGCATGGTTGCCATGGCAACTTCTTGCGTTGATGATGCGTTTTATTCGTCAACACTCACACCATCATATAGCACGCCACCTGATGTTACAGTCAAACCCCCTTCCTTTACCACAGAATGGCCTCTTACTACCCCTGCTGACCCGAACAGAACAGAGCCAAATCCTGCTTCGGATTTTCTCTACACAAACAATGGTACCAGCGTTACAATTACCAAATACATAGGCCTTGACAGCGATGTTGTAATCCCAAGGGAAATTGAAGGCAAAAGCGTAACAAATATTGGTGAAGGTGCTTTCAAAGGTTGCGGAAACCTTACAAGTTTAGTCATGCCGGACAGCGTAACAAGGATTGGCAAAGGTGCTTTTTCGTTTTGCAGCGGCCTTACAAGCATAACGATACCGCAAGGCGTAGTCAGTATTGGCGACGAGGCTTTTTCGCTTTGCAGCGGCCTTACAAGCATAACGATACCGCAAGGCGTAGTCAGTATTGGCGACGAGGCTTTTCGAGGTTGTAGCAGCCTTACAATGGTATCTATCCTTGGTAGCTCAACAAGTATTGGCTATGGAGCTTTTGCCTGCGGGGTCATCTTATACAACGACTTCGAAAAAGGTGTCGCGTGGAGGGACTATTACACTTGCCCCGACCTCACCATCATCTGCTTACCCAATTC
>Ga0123353_10003429_pt1 | contig 20023 bp, 17 predicted proteins | sample TergutLab28metaG_3_FD_92763 | JGI IMG/M metagenome (GOLD analysis project Ga0123353, IMG submission 92763) | Labiotermes labralis P3 segment gut microbial communities from Petit-Saut dam, French Guiana - Lab288 P3 | ecosystem: Host-associated > Arthropoda: Insects > Digestive system > Gut ... | reverse complement strand
TACATCCTACCAGTCATTGACCATTAGACTTCCCACTAAATAAACTGATTGTAATGCGTAACGATGATGAGATCTCAGCATCACCTCACAATATAAGCATATATATGATACTCTTTGAGCAAAATGGTAATAACCTGAAGATGGCCACTATTGACTGAAACATGCAGTTATTTTTTGCTATTAAATACCATCATAAATCCATACTACCATAGTTGTGGTTTCATGACTGATATTTACCGCACTATTAGTCTTTTCTACACACAACAGGGATGACACACCTCAGAAATACTGATTGTAAGTCAATTTTGATAACAAAAACAATGCAGTCTCATTAACTACATTCCTATGCAACATACATACAGTGCCCATAACCGTCTTCAGAAGTTGAAACTTGTGTTACCCAGAGAATAGTAGAGTTGAGACATGTACCACTGAGAAAGATCCAATCACAAAATTTCAATCTAACACCTGCACATTATGGCCACTAGGGGCCAACGTAGTCAGTATAGCAATTCACTATGCATTGGAATGGTACAGAGTTCAATCCTGGTGGGAGAAAGAGACTTTTCTTTCTCCATACGCATCCAGATTGGCTCTTTCCCAGGCATAAAGCAGCTGGTGTGCGGCATTAACCACCCACCCACATCTAGTGCAAAAGTGAGCAGAGCCACACCTCCAACCCCCATCTGTACCTCCCATGGCACGTTATGAATTGACCTTTCCTATTACATGATGACCACCAGGTGCACTATTACAAAATGACAGTCAGTAGAGAAAAGACATTTTTGTGTTAGCTTTTCATACACTGAAACCTGTTGCTGCATTGGAATAACAGAATTCACTGCACACACTAGACATATCAACCACTAAACCACAAAATATTCATTCTACAAACAATTTGTATATGGCGGTTGCAGGTCCCTAAGGTCACAAAATGCACACCCATGGATACTTCTAATTTATGAAGCAAATTTTAAAAATAAGGAAATTAGTGCAATACTAATTGCATATACAGCTATAACATTACATCTCCAACACTTGTTTGTCTCAGTGATGTAGAAGCAAGGTGTCACTTATACACACATGTAAGAGTGTGCCAAAACCACTGCAATGCTGTTGATGCCTTTCTCTCTCAAAATAGTCAGGTCCTTCTGTAGTGTATCTTCATTCAGCTCCTGGCACACCAACAATTCTTCGCCTGTAGTTCCCATAACATGGCGCCACTGTGACCCCTCCTTCAACAGGCACCGTCCAGGCAGAGCCGGAACTACTCGACAGTCCACCTCCACTACCTCCTCATATAAGACTTCAGGTGTTGATATTTCCTAAAACAATTCAAACTCAAGCACATTATTGTAATAAGGAACATTCTTCATTTTCTGGGCTGACTCTGAGGAGAACTGGCAAGAATAATCAAAACATGCCTAACCAAAAATTATGTTCTTTCAACTCACATGCCTATCCCACCATGAATTAATCACATCAGTGTCTCAATCACGTGTCACTTGGAGTAAACTCTGACTTACCAGATCCCTTACAGCAGGTCAAAGAATGTAAATGGCATAACACAAAACAGCTAGACAGAAAAACATACAATACAAAATATCAAACAGATTAAATATGACACAGTAATCAAACTGCCATCAATCAAAACACTGATACTGGTAAAGCTTTTATTTCTATATACAACAGTATTTTACCCAGAAAATAATGTAATGATTTTGATATTGAGTTTATTCAAGATCTGTTCAAAATTCAAAATGGAAATAAAATTCATTAACCCTAACCTCTAGTCATGCCCAAATTTTGAGCTGCTCTAAGACAAGCATGCTCCCACAGAAAACAGTACAATTCACTCTAAGATTCATTTTCACACGTGGAGTACCACACACTTACCAAGTCAAATATTTTTGGTCTTGATTGGTTGCCAATGAAGAGAAGGTCGCGGAAACCTTTATTGATAAGGAGTGCCATCCTCTCACCTTTCCTCTCCAACAGTGCATTAGTAGCAACTGTTGTGCCCATGCGGATCCAGTCGATGTAACGCCCATCTATGGGCTCACTGATTGGTATAGATGCACCCGTCTCCTGAACAACCGGATTATGACTATCAATTAGAGTGATAAATCTTGGGTAAGCAAAACAATCATAAAGTATCATTAGCCTGCAATCAAATCCAAGTTGCAAGAAACATCACATACTGCCACTTTATGGATAATACAGAAAATATGTTATTCTGAACAGTTCACACATCCACTCCATTGAAAACAATTTTCACCAATAAACAGAATGTGTTGTTGGATGCATGGCTCCATAACACACACCAACATGGTGCCAGTTCACAAAGTAGAGTGTTGCTGCACAATATGTGTTGTAGAGTTTTGCACCACAGTTGTCTTACATGGATGCTATATGAACTTGTCTTCTGTTTTTTTTGTTACTGTCTATAATGAAACCTGGTGCTTGAAATCTTGTCATATAATTGTAACTGTTGTCTAGATTTATACCATTGCTTCCTGTAGCAGCCATATTCTGCGTATGTATCATTCAAACTGTGCATAGTAATTAGTAGACAACACATAACTCTCCAGTAACTGGTATGGAAATTAGCTGGCATGTGAGCATGTGAGTAAACCATAACAGAGTTGACAGCAATTGAATAGTCATGTTTGCCAGATAATATAATGCACCTATAGTAAGAAATATTTTAATTTTCAATGACTGTAATTGTAATTGTAATTTATTTGTGTTCTATAAATCCAGATTAGGATACAATCCTGTGGATTGTATCCTAATTGTCACTTACATACTAATATGATATACATACAGTTGGAAGGATCATAGCTATAAATAAAGTACAGAATTAAAGTACTTGAAACTAATTGTTCATTTAAATTTCAATGGAATGTCTCCAATAATTTAAATATTCCTTACTATTATAAAAGGAATTTGCAAGTAAAAACCTCTTTAAAGCATTCCGAAATGGTAATATATCACTGGCTAAGTCTTTGATATTGTGAGGAAGGTTGTTAAAAATTTTAATTGCTAAGTAGTACACTCCCTTTTGAAACTTTGTTAAGTTAGCTGTTGGTGGATGTAAATTGTAATATCTGAAGTGCTGATTACCAAATGAAATAGAGAATATATTACAGTGAAGAGACCAGGTGTAAGTAACAACTGTATCAACACAGACCACAGTTTGTGAAATGTGCTTGCATTTGCAATGGAAAATTGTCCCTCTAAGGTGCGCTAAAGTAAGCCATAAGTCACGACAAAAATTTTTTAATTTTTTGAGATTTTGAGTGTACTTTACAACATGTTTTGCCCCTCCTAAAGTTGACCCATAAGGTAAATTCAATAAAGTTGTCCCTTTGTGTAATGAACCATTATGTCATGAAGGCATGAGGTGGAAGTGGTGGTACATCAGTCATTTCAAATGTGTGGCGAAGTTCCAAGAGCTCCTCAACTCAGCACTAGATAGGCCAATGGTCAGCTTCATGTCCTAGCCACTTCACACCCACCCACTCCAGCACATTTTTAACACTAGGCTAAAGATGACCAGCTGGAATCAAAACATGGTGAGGGTCAGGAGATGAGCAGCATTCTTCACAAGGACTGCTTTACTCTTGCAAGCCATTAGGAGTGAATCTGATCCAGTGGGCCCTATTAGGAAGTGGCAATGAATGCAACATGTTGCTGTCATTTCCACATAGTCCTCTAGCCACCAATTAATGTTATGACCATACGACTATTTGTACTCTGGTTGGAAAAATGTGGGAGATGACATTCCATGGCACTGTTGATGTGTATTAAGTGCCATGTTTACAATACGTAAACCATCATGTGACAAAGTCGATGTTCCGACGTCAAAAGCATAGTCATGCTCCAAACTTTTACGACCACTTATCTTGCCAGGGAAAGCAAGCGGAAACAAACAGCGTGTCTGTAGTTGTAATCCTGGAGGAAGATGAGTAGATAATACAAAAACTGCATATGGCACTGTTTTCCTACCTTCATTCCTTCCTTCCTTACTTACTTCCAGGGTTGTAACTGGCCTTCTTATAGGTCATAACACCCTGAGGAGACATCTTCACCTACTACGGCTGCTTGCCAGCCCTTTGTGTAGAAAGTGCAGGGGTGAGAGAGGAAACCTTGGCTCACATTCTATGTGAGTGTGAGGCTCTGGCCTCACTCAGACATGCGTACCTGGGCTCCTTTTTCTTGGAGCCGGAGGATGTTAGGAGTTTAGAATTGGGGACCATCTGGAACTGTAGTAAGGTTACGGGGCTTCCATGATTCAATATGGGGCACAAAGGGCCTGTCCTAATCAAGGCCTAGGTGCAATGGGGCTGAGAGGCCCCGAAACCACATGCAAATCAATCAATCCTTACTTACTTATTTACTTATTTTATTTATTTATTTTCAGTTTTTAAAATGGAATTTTATTCTTTATATAATGTGTGGCTTTGAACAACCAAGCTTACTGGAATGTCCAACAGCAGTTCAATACCATATCACTAATTAACAGCCTAATGTGTTTCAATATTTAAATTCACGTCATCATCAACGTATCCCTACTATAATGACAAACAAGAACAATACGATAAAGTGCAAAATGACAGTGACAATAAGAAATTTATAAACACACATCAATTCGGAATTAGGTAAGGCAGGTAGCTCACCAACAGTTCAACTTAAAGTCGATATTACACACTTTACGCCAATATATCATATGCAAGCCAATTATGTGATTACGTTTCTGACTTCGATCTCTCCCCTTTCCAGACTCCCAATATCAGACAAAAATATCACAAGATTATTTGTTCCAGCCCTACAAATTTCCTTTGGAATTAGGTGAGATCAACCCTGAGAAAATTTCAAGAAAGGAAAATTAAGTTCAGCACAATGTGATGTGTTTTGGAAAAATCCGTATCAACTGGTAGCATCCTATGCATAATCACATTTTTATGAGCTGTCTGAGGACAGAAGTGGGAACAAGAAAGGCAATGTACGTATAAATGTAGCACTGAGGCATGTGCCATGGAAGAGCAAGTATTACATATTCTGAGTGTGTGTCTGTAGCCTTAGTTATTCAGTGTAAAATGCACATGCCCTGTATTCTATTGTCATCTGCGACCTGTCTGGCTCTACCACACATTCCCCATATTATGTCACAAAGTGCACAATTTTCAGAAAAAAACAAAGTTATTGAACACAAAATGTGTGCTTTGATTTTCTGTAGAACATTTCTAATTCTAGGAAGAATTCAGAGACATACTGCCATAAATGTACAAATGTCTTTACGTAAAATACCTGTTATTTATCTCAAAATTTAACGCAACCTTGCATTTTCTCAACAGATTTTCAAAAAATAATCAAATATAAAAATCTTCAATATCTGTTTAATGGGAGCAGAGTTGTTCCAAGCGGACAGATGGACAGACGTTTGGCCAGACATGATGAAGCTAGTAGTAACTTTTCACAATTTTACGAACGTGCTTAAAAAAAGGGGAAAAGGCAGACAGACAGAACCCCAATCTGAAATGTCTTCAGTTGCGAAGTTTAGAAGAAACTCAGGTGTAATACAGCACACTGAAGTTGTTTATTAACACTACTTATTCTGTGACATGTGCAGAGGAAGATTACAGATATGGACACTGTAATGGTCAGTTGAATCAAATATGTCCAGCACCTCTAGTAGGTCAGAAGAAGGTAAGCCTTCCGTCAGTGCCCTACATAATAAGGGTGGGGTGGAAACTGTGAATAGAATGGCATTGCCATAGTTAAATGACACTTCCACACCTCACGAAAAGAGTCCACTAGCAAGGACACAATGACACAACTGAAGAAGAAAGCAAAGGAAAGTGTGAAAAACTAGAAAAATCTGTTTCACTTTACGTCAGACTCCAGCGAAGACCTGAAAAAATGCCATGACAACATGGTCGTCAAAGTCTTAAACTGTCCAATAATACAATGAACAAGAACATAAAAACTAAAATTCTGTACTTGGCCTGCTCAAACAATACCTTTACAAAGATTTACCAGCTATCTTTATGTTGCGGCTTTTCCTGTTTGTCTTTACAAGACATGAATATAAACACAGTTCCCTCGCTATTTGCTTCTAGGCCGACCTCTTTAAGAGTGACTACTGAAGCTTTGTGCTCTTATTTATAGTAATTGTGTTTGCACCCAGTTCATTAATGACATCAGCACCTACCCTACTCAACTTCAATCTGTCCTGGTTTGCTTGAACCTTCCTGATGTCATTTTCTAAAGCAAAGTTGAAAAGCAATGGTGATTAAGTACCTCTTTGTTTCAGGCCATTCTGAAAACAGATGTGTCAGACAAACGTTTGCATATCCGGGCTTTACTATAGGAATCAAACTGTATTCTCTTTTTTCCCCAGGTATCTGACAAATGCAAAATACATGGTCATTAGGAAGTAATCGATCTTCACGACTATTAATTTTTTTTTAATATATCCTGACATTATTTAACATACACATTGATCCTGCACTGTCAGTACTTGTAAATTATTCTTCTGCTGCTATAAAACGTTAATGAAGTGGGCACCTACACATTTGCAATAAATACTGAGTACACCGCACATTGCCCAGAAGCATAATCGCCCCCTCTCCCCTCCTTCCAATCATCTGTTTCAATTTGCATCTTCTTTGAGGTAATAATTTTTCGAAGTAAAAAGAGAGGTAAAAAGTGAAGCAATCCCATTACAGACCTGAAAAGGCCCTGAGGGTTCCAGGAAGTTGAGGATCCCATATTTCAAGACAATCAACGCACGGGGGTTGTAAGATTGTCAGCCCTACGCACCGGCCGCCTTTATCCCTTAAGATTGTCAGCCCTGATAGGGGTAAACACTCAAGAAATATTCCTGGTACTCATTTATGTAAGAGGCTGAGTCAACCCCAGGGCCATAGTGCGGCCGGAAGAATTATGTCTATGAAAAATTCCAATGACACCATCGGGAATCGAAGCCGCGACGTTCCGGCTTGTAGCGCACTGCCACAACCAACTGCGCCACCGCGTACCCCATCATTTTTCGTTGTGCGTGACTAAACGACGCTGTTAATTGGTAAAACTATACAGCGTCGGTGACAGGTGAATGGATGCCTACGAAGCATTGGTGGAATGATGCTGACAAGAGACAGCCTAAGCACTCAGAGAAAAACACGTCCCACTGTCACTTTGTCCACAATAAATCCCACGTGGACTGGTCTACGAATGACGGTATCATGATTCGTGCAAGGGTAATCGTGTACGAAGCGTTCTAACTTCCAGTAAGATGTGCACTTTTGCGTAACGTATCCCCTGAGTGTTCTGTTCTTTTGTGTCCCTCTATTCTCTTTCAACTAATATTGTCAACAGAGTTATGCATGTCGTCTCTGCCATTCGCGGCAGAAATTTTCAAAGGGGCCGAACACAACCTCGTTGAAAACCATACCATGGCTTAGTTTAGTTCATTCATTCAATCCACTTCGTCACAAGTGTGACATAAGACATAAGCGTCAGACCTCACGTGAAAAAGCAATTGGCGCAATTTTTGAACTGACCACGTGCACGTAAAGCACTGACCTCAAATATGGAAAACAACATTTCACTTACCTCTTCTAAAATTCTCCGGATTCCTTCTCGTGGTGCATCTGCATAATTTGCAGGATCGACTGACAGGAGTTTCATTACTCGAATTTTGCCACCAGCACATCTTGCGTAAATGTCAGTGAAGGTGCCACCTCTGTCAATCGCGAACTGAAACTTCTCCTTGCGATCCATTATGACGTGTATCTTGAAGCGTTCGATGCCGAGAATTATATATTCGGCCAGTACCGTCAGTCAGCTCGGCTGGTGAATAACACTTGCGTAACTTTTTTTCTCGCTTAGGGAGATTAAAAAATGCCAGTCATCCTGAAACTGTGAGCATACAGATGTACACAACTGAGCATAATTTGTTGCTCTACCACACACGTCTCTGATATCTCTACCACACATGTCTCTGATATGTACTATCTACATATGATATGTGTGTACCATCGCGCCTACTTGGTTATGTATTTATGATACAAACTACATCCACCACATACAAGGTGCGGGGTGGGGGGTTAACTGCTACAAGCACATGGAGGGAAAACACGCGCTAGCGACATCTTTGGGTCGGAACACAAAAGTATCAATTTATAAGCGCGAATTTCCCATTCTACACAATAGTTTCTCAGCGAGGTGTTGTCGAGCTTCAGTAATCCCCTAAACAAACAACAAACAAAATGCTTTGTGCATACAACCAATAACGGACCACTTCTCTCTTCCCTTCATACACTACTTAATACAGACATAAATACATCTTACCATAAACAAACCTAAATACAAATACCATACAATATTAATCGTTAGTTCCTCCAACTTAAGTGTCGGATTATGCCCAACTATCACAACCTCAAACAGCCAACTGTGAAAACATACAAGTGTCACTTCAGGCAAGTTCGCGTACTGCAACACAAAACGGCTCACTGTGGCTTAATTTCTTAATATTAACGGTTCAAAACTGACGGTCATTTCACATGATTACACTGTATAGTAATAATACGGTTTTAAAATGTTGAATGTTATGCACAGACACATACCATTTCAACAAGTCTTATTTTCAACGCGATACAAATTACTGTTTTACAAGGATGAAACATTTATCTTTAAAAGTACAGCACACAGTAAACGCGCTTTTATCTTTTAGTATCGAGTATTAGCGTTCATTTGCTCTTTTTAATTTTGAGTTGGCAACCATGTAGGCGCAATTAGCAATACTGGTACATTTTCAAAATGGCGGGAATGGAGTTACTTTCAGATCAGGGTTTGCGTTTGGATGGACGCAGAGCGAATGAATTGCGACAAATACGTTGCAGATTGGGCGTATTTAGCCAAACAGATGGTAGTGCATACTTAGAGCAAGGAAATACAAAAGTATTGGCAGCTGTCTATGGTCCTCATGAGGTAATGCATGTGATATGAAAAACATTGTACCGCTATGCCTTGTAGCGTTGTATGTAATGTAGCGTGTTAGATATGTTGTGAGTTTTCATGTAAACGTGACGGTAATGTTCAATATCGGAAGTGAAATATCTGTTCTGCGAGGGCTGTTATTGTTTCAGATCCGAGGAAGTCGAACTAAAGCCCTTCCTGATAAGGCATTAGTAAACTGTCAGTACAGCATGGCAACGTTTAGTACAGGTGAACGTAAGCGTCGACCGCGTGGTGACAGGAAGTCACAAGAAATGTCAATGCATTTGCGCCAGGCACTCCAAGCAGCTATTAGGGTAGAAGTATATCCACGTTCACAGATTGACATCTTTCTTGAGGTTTGTTTATGGTCAAACTGTTGTATTAGAATGACTGTTAAGAGCTTGTTTTATGCTTAACTAGTTTGGGATGTGTGTTGATGCCAGTTTCTATTGGCTGAGAACATCAGGGAAGATATAAGCATAAATGAGAGGATAATATACAAGTGAAGCTCAAAAACTGGCCCAGAAAAGGGTCTAGTGCCAGACTTTTCTGTTCACATTGATGATTCCTGGATTTCCTCAAGAATTGAGGGTTTTCAGTCAAGTGTGTGTTAGTGAAGAAGACAATATACGGTATGGTTAATTAATTTTGAAGTTGTCTTCATCACATATCCTACACATAGAGGGTCATGAACACCCAGAAATTCCTTCTTAAATGCTTTCTGTTTGGAATTTGCACATTCAGATGTTCTGAAATTTGTTAAATATTTTGTAGGTTCTTCAGGCAGATGGAGGAAATTACTGCACATGTGTCAATGCTGCAACTTTGGCTCTTATAGATGCTGGCATACCCATGACAGAATACGTAGTTGCTTGCTCCGCCAGTCTTGCAAATGGAGATGTTCCATTGGTTGACATCAGCCACTTGGAAGAGAATTCTGGGGGTCCAAACTTAACAGTTGCTGCATTGCCACTGTCAGGAAAGGTATGTGAAAGTGGAGTAGTGTGTTGTTTGAGAGATATAAGTGAGAATGTTGATTCACAGGTTAAAAATACTGTGTCACCTGCAGCTGGTACTCAGTTGTGAATAAAATTACATGATTATTAGGTACAGTAAATTGGAAATGGAAGCTATGTATCTGGGACTACACAGATACAAATCTTCCACCAAAACCACATATTTTGAACTTCTCGTGGTGTTCCCCGATCCCTGTAACCAGACTATGGGGTACCTTAAAATTCATGACTGTTGTCTTCTTTTCCCTTCCTATTTCATTAATAGTAAGCTTGGATTCTTGTCTTTCTCAGTGTACTGCCGTGATTTCCAGCGTTTTGTAGGAACAGTCATGTGACAAGACCTAAATCCTCAGCATCACCACTGTTAGAACTTCAAATCCTACAACAGTTATCTTGTTACTAGTATCTGCCCCATATGTTAGATTCTCTTCTTTTAAGGTTTTCCTCCCTTCATTGTTGAATTGCATGGTTGCTCTGACAAACCTTAAATAAATTTCAGTGTTGTAGATTCAGTTAGAAGTCTTTTAAATAAACCAAGCTACTTCTTATAACATACTAGCATGCAGAAGATGGAAATGTATCGTAACTGAGTTTCCCCATAATATGTTTAAATGTGACAGGTCGCATTAATGGAGATGTCCCAACGCTTTCACCTCGACCACCTGCCTACAGTGGTGGAGCGTGCGATGCAAGGCTGTCGTGATACTTATCACATCCTGGATCGGGCTGTGAGGAGGCACATCGAAGTGTCTGGAGCTGCAGTGAGGTGGGGAGGCAAGACTCAGGTGGACTTGTGATTGGTGGACCCAAATTTGATATTATCTATAAAAAGTGGTGGAAATTACTCTGAAAATAATGTTACATTTAAGTTAATAGATGCACTGTTAAAGCAAGCTGAATTTATAATGTAAATAAAAGTCATGCAACCCATACAATTGTCAGCATTTTCTTGAAGGTGTACACATGTCAATGCTGGACAGCAGGCACCCTGTGTATACTTTCAGATGTAACTTACATATGTAATTTCTAAGCAGCCACAATGTGACACAAATGGAGATAACATGTTCATATGTGAACTGCCACAATTTTTATGGGTGCTTTCTGAATACTACAGTTACCAGTTAATCAGTAATGCCATCTTGTCAACCACTTCCGGAGAACAGGGAGAGTCAAAAAAGAAACATGTCAGTCACACTTTCAGCCTCACAACATGAAGCAGTAGAATGAAAAGTATGGAAAAGTTAATCAGGAGTAAGCTATAAAAGTGCATGAACTACCAGCATATGTACATATATACACCAATAACCTACCCTTCTCATGCACCTAACAATGCTATCAATGATAGTCTTGTGCAATTCACTGCATACTTATGGAAACACGAGAACATCTACATACATTCTTACTACGAAAATCTAATAGCTTCTTGAATTTCTTTCACTGGACCACAACATACCAAAGTACATTATTAATAACTATGAATAACCATTAGAATTCATAAAGGAATTTCCAAAAACATACTATGTCAACAACCATCTACTGTGGGACAAAACATTTTCTAATTTTTATAACAGTAATATGTTCTTGGCTTAAGTGAAATGTCGCACAGTATTTTAGTAATAACAGCAACATTCACTTGTATATTTTAGCTTTTTGTAAAGATTTTTAATGCAGGTAAGTAATCTGCAACACATGTAACCTCAACTTCTAATACTTTTCACACAAAACCCATTTTGTAAGAAAGTATTTAGATCTCAAGACAACACAGATTTATTGTACCAATAAATTTTATGTTATCTGGAATATTCTTGTATTGCCTACCACACAGCATTATGCCACATATAAGTGCAGGAACATACAAAAGTAATGGTCTTAATAATGTTTGAAAATCATCTTGGCCAGTTGCTTGTTCATAAATGAGACATGGTCTTAATTAAGTGAAAATATTTAACATGCAACACAGTAACCTATGGGACTCAAATGCACTATCCTTGACATGCTATTCCATTTGGAAAAGACAAGCATATGATGCACTGTTTCACACTGCAATGTCACTGTTACCCCTTTTTTATGGCTCAGTCATAATGAAAAGTTGGAAAAATGTGCTGTCTGATCTCTGTACAGAAAAACCACATACAATTTTATGCCCAATATAAATATTCCTTCAGGGCTTACAGTTTTCAAGATAATATAACACAGTCAAATGTGCCACAATTGTTTACACCTACATTTTCTGACCTATTTCAGACACTGAACACCGAACATTTACTGTGAACTGATTATGCAGTTTATTGTATCAGTGAATTAAACTGAATTGGATTGCTCCCTACTGCAAGGTAATGCCAGAGCCCATCCCATTTACTTATGAAACTATCGATAATGTGGCAAAGGGAAGTGACATTTCATCATTCCAGATGTCCCTTACTGTAGACAAACTGAATACCAAAAACTAAAAGTCTTCCATAATAAGAAAATAAAAATAGTTCCAATGCAACTATTTAGTGATAGGTGACACTACAATTGGTAATATAAACTACCAATATTATGCTTCATTTTCACTGTTACATGAAAATTATATATGTATATATAATCACTGCCACTGTACCACCTAAAATCCATTTTACACTTTATTATACACATACAAACAGAAGTACGCTGACGGAAAACTTGTTCAAGACGATTCATGTAAATCAAGCACTTAACTAAATTGAACTATCAACACCACAATGAACTCTCCCTCCTTTATAGCAAACAATACATTCCCACACAACTATGTACTACTAGCCAATACTTAGACCTATTAAAATTTGTGAATTAAAAAAAAAAAGAATCTCAATGTAGTGCACTTTGATGTTCAGGATTTTGGCCTTTTTGTGATCACCCACTGTTGTGACCTTGAATGATTGCTTTTGATGAATCAGAATGAGACCGACCACACTACCCATAAAAGTCTGCTTCCCCCCCAGTCCCTTATTAGTGCACAGATCCCTCTCTGCTCAGTCTTTCATCACATGAAGTTGAATATTTTCATGATTTCTGGGGTTGTTTTATATTTTTATTACTGGTTTTTCAAAAGTTCTTTGAAACAAACTGGCATTTTGTATTGAAAATGTGAGTTCCATGTTCCTGATGGTATACTATTTGACGTATGACATGATGCATTATAGAGAGTGAAGCAAACACTGTTACCAAAACATGAAGGCCCACAAAACTGTCCGCTTTCCCTTCCTTTACAGTGTTTTGCTGCTCAGATATTTCTGCATCCAACCCTCTTGCCTGAAAGGACCACAAATTTAATACAAATGGCTGCAGCTATGCATCATACCAAATGGGCACTACATCAGGTATAATGCCATGAATTAACATTTTATTCTTCTATCTAAATTTTCTTTGAGAATGGAAATCTAAATACAGGCAATGCATGTATGTACGCAGTTACAAACAATGAGGAACTTGGGGGAATTGATTAACTGACTGACTAATTGGGTTTGAGACCTCAAGGTCCCAATGCACCTAAGCCTTAAATAATTTGGGGTAAGGGGCAGGAGGGGACATTAAAATATGGTAGAATTCCTTCAGTTTGACACCCACAGGACCAGACAGGTAACCAGATTATCAAATATTCCAGATACACTGATGTAAGTTCTTACATGTAAATTTTTGTTACTGCTCCTACACTTGAACTACACAATGTATCAGAGAGGTATTCCATTTAGATAGCTCCTCTAGCTGCTCATTCAGGAGCATCAAGGTCCCTTTACATATTGTCTTTTAAGTCTTTTCAGTTTCTACCAGGGATGCTGAAGAACCAGGGACTGAGGATCAGGAGTCTTCATAGCTGAAGTAGATAAGACAAGATAAAATAATGGAATCACTACACATACTGGATGTTAGTAATTCTAAAACTTCTGCACTTGGATATATTTTCCAACTGCTCAAGCATCAGGATTTCTTTAGTATCAGGTTATAGATTAAAGGAATTCTACTGTAACTTGTAATGGCATGTATTGAGCAATATTTTCTTGAATTGTTTCAATAGGAAGAAGACCAAGGGCAAACCAGGAAAGAGATGACAAAAGAACTGGCCAGAAAAAAAAAAAAAAACAATTGGTAGGGAATACATCATAGAGGCAAGGAGTCAAGAGGCATTTAAATGACAAAGGAAGAAATGAGAGATTAAGACACAAAAGTAATGCAAAAAAATACTATGATAGAAAACAAATGGGCAAAGATCCCACATGTCTTATATTACAGTTTTATAAAGACTTTATATTCAATACATAAAATTGTCAGAAAAATTATCAGGTTAGCAGTCGACCCAGAATATGAAAATTATATAGTGTACATATACATTAAAAAATTAGAAAGTGAATTTATACATTCACACTGGAAAGTTTTATATAATACAACGCAATATGACAACTTAGGTTGGTATCAAAAACCACCACATCTCATATAAAATAAGCACAATATTTACTCTCTTATGGGCACCCCAGTAACTGTATAACATTTTGTTTGTATGGATTGTTTCTTCAGCACCTGTGCAATGTTCCTTATAATGGCTGTCCATCCACATGTCGTTCAATCAGCATTCCAACACCCTGCAAGAAAATGTACAGAACATGTGACCATGTCGCACAGATTTGACATTACAAGCAGGCCAGAAAATTATATTCATACATGGCCCTAAAATAGATAATGAGTGTATAAATGATTTTATACAAAAAGGAAATTGGACAATACAGGTTTCTTAACACTTGCAATGATATCATCCTGAACAGTCAGCCACACCAGCATATGGAATGGATTTCCATGAGTGCAGAATTACAGATGGATCCATCCCCCCCAGAAAAATTCTTTATGAGTTTATCATTTCTGCATCTGATGTCTGAAATGCCCAGCAATTCAAGTGCAAAACACACAAAAATTTTGTTAATGAAAGTACAGAGCACACAGTGATTTGTGATAGTCTGGCAGTGGTGTGCTGGCTCTGCAGCAGTATATTTTATCTTGCTTCCACAGTAGAAACTGCCTGCAGTCACACGAATTCAAGGTCTCGTAATATAAGGGCATGTCTGAAACGTAGTTGTGGCTGCTGGCATGTTCTGCAAATTTTTAATCACATTTTATACAGTATATAAAACAGTTTCACATAACATAACTTAGAGTTTTTTGTTTATTTTAACATATGTACCATTTTTGAAAGGAAAGTGTATGGAAAAATTTTAGACCCAGTATATGAAAATGAAAAAGAAAAGGGAGGATATTAACTAATAAAGGAATTTATGCAAGAGTTAGGAAACCTACTACAATAGAGAAAATAAGGTTAGATAGATTACATTGGGTTGGGCATGTACAGAGAATGGAAACAAATAGAATTCCAAAAAGAGTACTATATATGAATTTTGGAACAACAAGATTGCGAGGAAGACCAAGAAATAGATGGCAAGATGAGGTGAGAGAGGATGGACAAATAGTTGGTGGAGAATGGTGGCAGGAAAAAGTACATAACAGAGAGGAATGGAAGAAGCTCCTCAGTACAGCAAGGAATCTTCGCATTCTGCACATGTTAAAGGAATGAATGAATGTACCGTGCATCTTGTACAGTTTAATATCCAGACCAACAAATGCACAACATATATATATAAACAATATTTTATATATCATAAGCACTCCCACATGTTTCATGCATCTGCATTATCTTCAGGGAGTCTTAACCTTGTACTCTGCTAAAGTTACAATATTATTAAAATTACAACTCAATAAAATTAGTAGATTAAAATGTTCATGTGATCGTTGTTGAATGGTAAAATACAATCTGTAAAATGGTCATAATTATCACATGTGGAAGTTGTTTATTTGGTGGCCGCATATACAATCTGGACAATCTTGTGGGTATAATCCCTATGCAGGTGTTTCTTGTACGCTGTTACAATTATTAACATTTTACAGATGGTATTTTATCATATGATGACAATCACATGAACATTTGAATCTACTAATTTTATTGAGGTGTAATTTTAATAAAACCTTAGCAAAGTACAACATTACGACTCCCTAGAGATGATGCAGACGAACTGAAACATGTAGGAGTGCTTATGATATACAGTGCATCTACTAAGTTTTATGACTGGCATTATATAAAGTATTTGGGTGAAAGAAATGACACTTTTGTTTAGTTTTTGACATAGATCCCTTGTAACTGTACACACAGATTTGCACGGTCATACAGCTTCTGGATGCCTTTGTAGAAGTTGTCCTTTGCAATGGTGTTTAATGTACTTGTTACGGCTGTCTGGATGTCCGAAATCGAGTCAAAGAGGCACCCCTTCAAGTTGGAATTCACTTTTGGGAACAAAAAGTAATCAGCAGGTGCTAAATCTGGTGAATACGGAGGGTGGTTGAGCACAATCACTTTTCGTTGGGCCAAAAACTGCTTGACAATTGTTGGGTTGTGGGGTGGGGCATTGTCGTGCAAAAGGAACCAGTCAAGAGATTCACACATGCCTGGTCTAACATGTCGAATTCTGTTTAGGAGCCTTTCCATTACACCTTTGTAGTACACTGTATTGATAGTTTCACCCTCCGGAACAAATTCTTTGTGGATTACGCCTTGCCAATCAAAGAAAATCACCAACATGGTCTTCAAACGAGACTTCTGAAATCGCAATTTTTTTCAGCCATGGCGGGGCTTCTCTGACTCATGCAGCGGATTGACATTTAGTGCTCGGATCAAAGGCGAAACACCATGTCTCATCGCCAGTTACAATTTTCTTAAAGAAGTCAGGATCACTGTCTGCTGTGGCAATCAAATCTCGGCAAGCTGCAATTCTCCGGTATTTCTGCTCTGGAGTCAAAGAGTGTGGAACAAAGCGGGAACAAATCTTCCGTTTTTGCAAATCTTCAACTACAATCTTTTTCACTGTGTCCTTGCCAATGTTCACCTCATCTGCTAGCATTTTTGGTGAAAGGTGACGGTTTTGAAGCAACAATTGAGAAATCTTCTCGACTGCGACACTCTGTAGGCCGGCCACTCTTGGGGTCGTCTTCAATGTCATCACGAAATCGTCCATACCATCGGAAAGCATTCGAATGGGATAGTGCTTGGTCCCTATAAGCTGCATTTACCATTTGGAGTTTCCATCACACTTTTTCCAGCTTTAAAACAGAACATATCGCTAATCATTGCCCCATAATCAAATCCATGACGAGGCTTTCACACACAGCTTTGTTTCATTCCACAAATCACAAATACTGCTCAGCTCACTCAGACAACAATAAGCACACGTGTTGAGACTTGCTCCGTGTTTCTGTGGGTGACCGCTTGATGGCACAGGTAGTATTCGCTCTGTAGTCAGTCCTGAAACTTAGTAGACACACTGTGTATTTCAAATATTACTACTATATACGTTGTGCATTTGTTGGTCTGGAAAATACAATCTAATTTATAGATTACACAGCAAGAACAGTACAGTTACTGCTACATTACATGTTAAAACAGACTTACATGTCGCACTGCGCTCTAATGCGTATCATCGTTAAGTATCTATAATCAGCACCTTCGTGCTCTTACGAACCTTACATTGTTGAAGCAGTAATTATTTCAATCATGGAGCATGTCATGACCACAAATTTTTTAAAATTTAGTTGCTGATGCCTCTCAAGTACCATCCATCTTCAGCTGTCTTCTCCATAGTCAAACCACTGTTGGACAAACTGTGTGCAATCTGAACCACCAGACACAGATTCTCACCATGTGGCAAGCATTACATCACTGTCACACTGCACCCTCCATTCCAGCAAAGGTGGAGCTTTACATTTTTTTTTTTTTAAATATTTTAGCTACTCATATCCATTTTCGGTAAGCTGACTATACACACTCAATACTGACATTCTGGTAGCACTTAAACTTGTCATGTTACAGCATTCTGCTCAGTCATATTGGCAAGTGGACAAAACTAGGAACTTATATGAGATCTTCGCTCTTCTGGGATGTTACACGGTGCTGACTGGTAACTTACTGATGTTGCAGGACAACCTATCAGTCCCATCTTCAAAAGGGCCAAGCACTCTAATAAGAATGATAATTTATTTGTTGTATGGGATAACCTGTTATTCAGGAGTTCAATGTAGGGTCACTTCATACCACTATCTTACAGCCTTCACTTCTGCACAGTATTGTCTCTAAATATTCTTTTTGCATTATTTGTGAGTATTCTGGACTGTCTTTTGTTACAAAAAGATGTGACATGAACGTGAAATTAGATAGTAATTATGAGTTGGAATATTTTGTTGACCCATGAGAACCACAGAAAATCACATCGAGCGATCCGTTTTCAGACAACAAATATTACACTACAGAATTGCCAACCAGCTCAACAAATGTCACAGACTTATTGTTCATACAAAGCTCAAATTTTTGTATTTATTTGTGCATTCCTTTTGAACCTTGTAATTGTATTAACTTTGAATTTTTTTCAATATTAATGTGTGATGATTGCACCATATTACGTGGCACTTGCTACCCGTGCCTCAGGCTGACACAACTATTAGGGTAGGTGATGCATTTTCCAGATCATGACTTTGTATTCATGCGTATGTGGGCTAGGTAGCATCGCTTCACACAGCAGTTCACGGGCAGCTCAGCATGCTACATGACGCATGTGTTACTAGTCTGCACAAGGCAGTATCATTTACAGGAATATTACCACAAGGGTCATTATTTCCAATACTTATAAGGTTACTGTTTCAGTGTATCAGACTATAACATATTTCAAATGCAATCAAACTGAAGCTCACGAGGAACAGCATCACTACAGATTTGTGTGTGTTAGTTTGCACAAGGCTGTAACAATTTTCAAATAACTTTGTTAAACTCAACGTGTGGTTTGTGTTCTCACAATATAAACTACTGATTCATATGCAAAGGGCAAATACAATACTTGTTCAAGGGAAAAACTTTGTCTGAAAGACAGTGTTACTACATATAACAAGGTTTGATAAGTGCATACGAAGGGCATAACTAGCCCTTTGACGCCTAATGTCAACTATAGTGGTCGTACTGCACCGCTAACCTCTAAAGTTGCATTTTATATATTCACTCAACAAGTAAAGGTACTGAATATTTTAAACATGGTATATACTCTCCATTTTTTTCTCTTCAAAATGCAGTTTGTTTCATAATTCTAATGTATTTGGTTCCTGTATTATTCACAATCTGTATACAGTGTGTGCTAAAATTAAAATAAATAATTCAGGTGCCAAAAGGCTAGTGTATAAACACCAAGATAATTTTTTACTGTAATGGTCAGATAATCAATATTTAGTTGAACATTACTGATAATCAATTCAGATAGTTCTGTGAACAGGGTTATAATTCAAGTGACACCACAAGTAGGAGGCACTGTACACTAACAGATTTAATCCACACAGAGTGTGATATATGATTTAATTAACATTCAATAATGTATTTTAGCTGCAAAATAATAACAGTAAAGTGAAAAATGAATTCTTGTTGACTGGTATTTACTGATGAACACTTCCATGTTCATAGCTTATATGTTCCTTGAACCAGAGCAAGGCAACACTTATATTACCAAACAGCCTTTACTTCAGGACTGCATGCCCTGTAGTCTATTGAATCTGTCTATATTCATTCACTGTTACTGGTTTCATCAGGTAAATATCAGATCACAAGGAATGTAAGGATGAACAGGATTACTGTGTCTGGCCATCTATCTACCCAGTCCAGAGCAAATACAGAATGCATTCACCAATTCTTTTGATAAAATAACCGCTCTAAAATGGAAGCCACGATAGCGTAGTTGGTGTCAGGGACTCACTACAGGCTGGACATTTGGGGGTTCAAACCCCAGTAAAGGCAAGATTTTCCAAACCCAGCCAGATTGGACCCAAAGCCCACCCAGTCTCCTGTACAATGGTTATTGGGGCTCTTTCCACTGGGTAAAGTGGCCAGGCTTTGGCATTGACCACCCACCCCCAAC
>Ga0123353_10003427_pt1 | contig 20033 bp, 6 predicted proteins | sample TergutLab28metaG_3_FD_92763 | JGI IMG/M metagenome (GOLD analysis project Ga0123353, IMG submission 92763) | Labiotermes labralis P3 segment gut microbial communities from Petit-Saut dam, French Guiana - Lab288 P3 | ecosystem: Host-associated > Arthropoda: Insects > Digestive system > Gut ... | reverse complement strand
AATCACGGCGGCGACTATCAGCGCCAAAACCGCCCCAAGCCAGAAAGGTAACCCTACGACACGCGAAAAATAAAAAAAGCAATACGCCGCCGCCGTGTAAACCCCTGCCGCCGCAATGTGGAAGATATGCGTGGTATTATAGACAACCGCAAACCCCACAGCCACCAAGCTGTAAAGAATCCCCGTAATCAAACCGTTTAATATGAACTGGAAAAACATCATGTCAGTATAGTACACTTCGCACGAAGGCGCAAAGTTATTTTTCCCTTTCATGCCATAAATTAACCAATAACTTCACCTGTTGCGCCAAGCTAGGGATCTCATTTACAGTAATCATTTCGATTAATTCACAAAATTAAAAATTTTTTCTAAAACATAAAATACAGCCAATATTTTTAAAAAGTTGTTCAAAACTTTTTTTGTTTTGTTGAAGGGATTAAAAAAATCCCTGATTTTTTGAACAATTGTCTTTTTTTCCTCCTGTTCGCTGATTTCGTTGAAATCCAACGTCTTGTTGACTATCCGCCCCCTGAAAATGAAAAGTTGAGTCAATTGTTTTATAAACTTAACCGAATGTTCCCCCATCAAAAACGCCGAAAACACAACCAACAACCCTAGAGGATACTGGGTATCATACAATGTGTGTTTCCACAAAAGGAGAACGCATAAGATCACAATCGAAAAATGCAGACCGATTTCTTTCCCAAACAACCTTCTTTTAATTTTTCCAATTATAATTTCCGTGTTACCTTCCTCAACATCGTCTGAATCCCTGTCAACGAGAATTTGCCCACGTGAACAAAGTTTTTGCTTCCAAGAATTGGCATCGAAGCGCGTTTTCATTATTTCCTTCGTCATCAATAGGATAATCGTTAAATAAGTAAATACGGCAATGAACCCAGAATACTCCCCGTACAGAACCGGAAGGAGACCCACGCCGTAACAGACCACAAGAGAAAAGGTAAATGCGTATATATGCGGAAGTGACATCACATTTCCGTCCGTTTCTTTTACCATTTCACACGCTTCGCTTTCTAAATTCATATACGAACCTGTTATGCGTGTAGATATCAGCGTTATTTCCATCCGGTTCATCCGTCTGTGGACCAGACAATAATACAGGATAATTCCCAAGAAAACAATTACCGTCAAAGCTCCAGAAGCGGCAAATAAGCCGAATACCAAGGCGTATGATATGCTGAAAACCAACCATGCCGAAAAAAGCGAAAGGTTGAGTGTATCGTCAATGTAATTAATCATGCCCACCGATTTAATATAAAACAACGACAACAACAGTCCCGTGAAAATGAATTTCACAAGCCCGATAAACCCAAACGAATCCGCCAAGGCGAACGCGAATAGGAACGCGCCTGTCACACCCAAAAGAAAATTCGCCCCAATATTTTTTTTATTCGGATGATTCGAGAGAAAATATAACAGGAAAACGGGGGCGATTAAAAATCCGCCGGACAACAACCCCGCACACAGGATATCATCCATCACTATAATTCCGAATGGTAACGGGTTCTTGTATTCAATCCGCGCTCCGAATATTCCCAGCAGGGTAAAAAATAATCCGAATAATGCCATTTGAATAATTGGTACCGCTATTTTAAAATCCCTGATATTCAGCATAAGCTTGTTAAATACCGAGTTTATCTTGTGCTTAAATGACGGCATCACGGCGATGCTCCTTTTGTAACTAAGGAACATGAGGAACTTTTTCAACAAATCGTATTTTCGCAATGTTCCCTCGAGTGTTTTTCCAGAGTCAAGGGTTTCGTTTTCCTTCCATTTTTCCAAAGCACCGAGTATCTTTTCTGGTGTTTGCAAAGTATTGACTGGACTCGCATTTAGAAAGCACCCCAACAAATGTTCTAAATTTTTTACGCCGAACCCGATTCCGAATTCAGAACTCGACAAGGCGACGAATTCGGATATTAATTTACGGTTTTGGTCATCTTGCGCTGCTGTTGCCGTTTTTACACCAACACCTTTTGTCAGTATATCCCATTCTTTCGCCAATTCCTCGCTCCTGTTTTTTTGCTGAGAACTTTCAGCCTGGTTGTCTGTGTAGAAGAACAAATCGTTAATATCCAACGGATTTGCGCTGAGGTTTGTTAATATCATTGACGAAAGAGAATTTTCTAGCTTGTCCCATTCCGATGTGAGCTTGTCTGATAATATCCTGTAAAATTGCAAGGTGTTTATATCTTGCATTCTTAAATTATGTTCTGTCTGAGCCTCGTATTCGGCGAAATCAATCTCGCATTTGTGGATAGTCCAGCGTACAACGGAGCGGGGCGACCTGTCGAACAATTTTCGTAGCTCGTCCGTTATGCTATAAATAAGCTTTCCATACCATTCTAAGTTAAACTGTTCCAATAGCCGGACAGCCTCCTCATATTGCGTTTTCGGCATGAATGATATATTTTTTTCTAAAAAAAACAGCAACAGATAAAATTGTTTCCATTCTCCGGCGTTGTTGATTCTCAACAATCCATTGTGGGAGACAGTGGCTACTAGTTTTTTGAATTCGCCACAATTTACAACATCTTCCGGATGGTTGACAATTTTCAATATGCCGTCCACCCTATATTGTACGGATTCATACTTGTACATGGAATCTATGTAAGCTAAAAACTGGCTTTTTTTCGTATATGTGGTTTTATTACGATCCCAGATTTTAGAAAGATTATTGTAAAGTTCATTCCGGATTTTTTCGCGCATATATTCTTCTTTTTTTCCTTCCATGTCTATCGGTCTTATTATATTCGCTAACCCGACGCTTGTGTTGATTGTCGTGGCAAGTTGTTCCGCTTCCTCGCAATTTAAATCTCTGCGAATCAACCTTCCTAGCGCATATTTAATAAAATGATTCACAGTGAACTGAATAAATGATTTGGGTAAAAATTTCCCCTCCTCGTCATCTTTCGTGTTTAGATTTTCAAACCAGTTTTTAATATTACCGTAAATCGTAGCATCCGTAGCGTTTCGTAAATCCATGTTCCTCCTTTTCATGAATTCACGGTTTCTAATCCTATTTTGAGCCAGTACGATACTTTTATTTAACCATTTATGTTCTAGTGCTTCCCCCTCACTAGTTCCGAGCTTCTTCATCATGTTTGCGATGTTTTCCCCATTGAAATTTTTTATCAATTCACTCTCGAGCGTGACGACGAATTGGCTGGTAAATGGGTCTCCCTGTCTGCCCGCGCGTCCCAAAAATTGTTTATCGTGGCGCATTTCGAGGGCTCTTTCAAAACATAAAAGAGCCAAGCCTCCGTTTGTTTTCGCTTTTTCGCTCAGGCGAATATCCACCCCGCGCCCCGCTAATTGCGTGGCGATTATGACGGAGCCGACCTCTCCGCCGGAATTATAGATTTTTGCCACATTTTTATCATCTTTACCGGTGATTATATTAACGGTCACATCATCCCTCTCTCCTAATATTTTTTTCATGATGTTGTAAATTTCCGTCGCATCCTTAATGTTTTGTGTTCCCACTAAAACCGGTCTTGACTCATCCAACGCACTTTTAATTTTATAGCACAATCCGACAATTCCCGTATTACGGGTTAAATATATTTCGTCATTTTTTATTCCTTCCGCCTGCCTTTTCTTTCGTGGCTCAATAATTATGGTCGGCAACAGATACGAATACAGATACTCGGCAGCGTCGTCTTTGACCGTTCCAGACATTCCTGAAAGGTGCGCGAATTGCGAGAGGAAAGCTGTTGTCGGTGCTTTATGGAGCGTCACACTGTGGGGTCTTGGTTTTTTCCCGAGCATTATTCCAAGCGGAATAAGCCAGTCGTACACTCGGTTGTATTCGATTTCACCAGTAACTATGTTGTTCGCATAAACAGTTTCGTTAATTACGACATATTCCCTGTCTTCGTCCACGTTCAGGGCTATGTATGCGCTTTCCACAGCCTTTCTGAACTGTCCATATTGGAAAATCGATACGTTTTGTTCCCTCAGGTATTTTTTTGTTTTTTCATCCCCCGTAACGGTCAAAGACGCCGTTAAATACGACTTGTCAAACGTGACATCTTCGTCTCCGAGGTTTTGCGCATACCCAATTGCATTTTGCCAGTCGTATGCCTTCGACTGTACTTCTATTACTTGCGAATAATACGGACTGGACTCAAAAAGCACGGCGTCCACTTCATCAATTATTATGGCGCTGAAGGATAGTCTTATTTCATGGGCGACATTATGTATTTCGTCGTTCATCCCCTTGAACATTAGTGCTGTAAGCGTTGTATAAATTACGTCTCCCTGCCATTTTTCGCTATACGGTTCGTTTTGACTCAGGTATTGCACATCCAAGCCGATGAAATCCCAATAATTTTTCGTCCGCATGGCATCGCGATACGCAAGATAGTCGTTGGCGCAAAGTATGTAAACCTTGCCGTGTTTGCACGCCAACGCAAACGCTGTGGGGAGTAAGGCATAAGTTTTCCCCTCGCCAGTGTCCATTTGTAAAACGCAAGATTGCGTCAGAGCCAGAGCCGCTTTTATTTGGCAAGGAAACAATTCAGCACCCTCGTTTAGGTCAGCTGGAACCTTTTTGAATGCCGCCACCCCCAGAGCCAGTTTACGCAAGGTGGCATCATCCGTCCTTTTAGCGATGAAGGGGATTTTATTAAAAATAATGTTCCAAACAGAAGGAGTCTCGTCGTTGAATGAAAAATCCCTATTCTGACATTTTTGGCGTAATTCATCATCGGACAAATTGGAAAAATCTTCGGCATATTTTTTGAGAATGTCAATATCCTCGTCGATGTAACGCCCACAAAGCAAAGAAAAGCTATTGATGATTTTGATGATGTCTATCATGGTTATAAGCCTTTTGTTCAATCGCGAAACCAAGGGGTTTCGTGGGTTTTCCAGTCGCGGTTGTCGAAATGCGGATCGTTGGCTACGCCGCAACCGTAGTTATGCATCCGTCCGTAATGGGAGGACATCGCCTTGTCTGAGAGCATGAAGTATTTGCGCGAGACGTCGCCGCCGATGGGTTTGCCTTCGTGGCACAAGGGGTCGTTCCAGGTCGCGTCAATGTTGAACCACGTGCCGTTGATTTTCACGTAATTCCACACGTGCAGCATGGCGTTACTCAACATTTCACGGCATTCCAATTCCGCGCTCCGGCATAACTTCACATACGCCGTGGCGTAACCTTCGCACACCGCGCCTTTTGTCAGCAAAACACACGCCGAGCGGGTACGGGGGCTTCCCTCGTTCATTCCGCTTGTGTCGTAATCGCATATCCGGACAAGCGCGTCGTGCAAATGCAAGGCCAACACCGCTTGGTCGCCGTCATCCAAGTTTTGCGCCTTCATGTTTTCCCTCGCGACGGCGACGATTTCGTCCACCTTTGCGTTGAGTTTGACAAGATTCGCCTCGTATTGCGTTTTGGATTCGTAATAATTGAGTTCAATCCAACATTTTGTGATTTCCCCGGTTTGCCATATTTTGTTCCAAACGATTTTTGGGTTGCGTTTGCGGACATGGAAATAATCGGGGTGATTGTACAAAAAGTGTTCGTAGATTTCGCCCAGTTTTTCAAAATCATATCCGGTTGATTTGACAAAGTCCGTCAAATCTACGCTCGGCTTCATGTCGTTCAAAACAGGTCTGATTATATCCGCGAATTTCCGCACGTCGGGGTCTTTCTCATCATCGGAAACGGGTCGGGGTTTTGTTTCGTCCTTGTCTGCGTTTTCCAACAAATAACGTATTACGCCGATGGCGTGGCGGCGGTCTTCATCCGTATATTTTTCGTTTTGGAAAGCAAGTCCAGAGGCTTGGCGGAGTTGATAGTGTTTTTCCGATTTTTTCAACAAATCCAATGCGCCTTCCAAAATCTTTTTCCGATTTTTCGAATCGTTGAGCATATTATCCAGCAATTTATGTGTGTCGTCACCGCTGTTTATAGGCTGGAGGAGCCACATCACGGCGGCGCCAGCGGCACCGGGGGTGTTTGATTCGAGGTAAAACACGGGGGCGGATGCAAAGAACGTAAATCCGTCCAGTCTGCGGCGCAACACTGCGGTGAACGCATGTGTGAGTGCGGGGGAGAAGTTGTTTTCCGCCGTGTCCCATTTGCGTTTGAGCAATCCGTCAATCCGTTTTTTGCGCTCGGCATTGTCATCTTTCGGCATGGAATGTCCGAGGACGAAACCAGTCAGGTACGCCTGATACGAAAATTCCGCCCCACCGCGGTAAACGCTTTCATTGCCGGCAATGTTCACCAACCCGGTGATCTTGGAATTTACCGTCGCATGGTCGTACGCGGGGTTGTCCAACCTGAAGCGCACAATCTGGTTACCCAGCGGCTGTTGGCTGGCGAATTCCTCGGGACATTGCCAATTCATGGTGCGGATGGGGATGTCGAAATCCATGCCATCGCCATTGCATCTCTTGCCTTCAATTACGGTTTTGCCATTGTGCGTCCTTAACTCATGTGGCACAAAATCAGACGCTTTCCCGCGGAAGCGCAACTTGTCCGCGTGGGCGAGATCGAAAACCGCGGGTTCCCCATTTTCGTCATCGAGATGATTTCCCCTTTTGCCCACCCAGTCGGCGGTTTGTAATTGCACATCGCGTCCCAATCTTCCCAACATGACTTCTCTGGCGGGTTTGTTGTCTTCGCGGGTCGCGTTATGGAAAATGTCTTCGTCTGAAACGGGTATGACGGAGGTTTTGGCGGTTTCGTCGCCCCCTGTTGAAACGTTCAGGTTCGAAAGGGTCATGTAGGGCCAAACCACGCCTTTCCTGTAACGGTTATCCGTCCATTCGTCGCGTTGCCATTTGCAATGTACGTACTCTTTCTTGGGTTGACTTAGACGCAAATTGAATCTCAAGTCGTTGGGCGGAGTGTCCGGCGAAATGCCGAAGATGTTCCATGTTTTCGTGTCGAGCGGGCGCCCGTATCCGACGAATGGCAGGACGGATTTCAAATGCGCGAGTTTCAACGCAACAGCGCTCGCCCACGGTATAATCGGGATTACCGCTTCTTCTTCCGACACCCATTCGTCCGCGACGACGAAACGCACGAGGACGATTTCCTTCCCCTTCATGTCGCCCACCGCCAGTCTTAGCGCCGCGCTGGCGGCGCAACCTTCGACCAACGAGAAATAGAAGACCACATCCGGTGCCCAACTGTCTGCGGAGATTTCGTCTGTGCGCGAGACGACACGCACCAAGTCGCCCCATTTTTTTTCATCCTTCAATATTTTCGTGTCGGCGCCTTTGCGGTAAACCAGCACGTTTTTCATTTGGTCGCTGAACTTCTTCACCACCTTGTCGCATACGGTGTCGAGTTTGGCGGCTTCCTTGACTTTCAACGCCAGTTCCCACTGCCATGTGTCGAGTGGGCGCGGTTTCAACATCACCGCATTATCTGCTAAATATTCTTCGTCCCCGTACAAACGTTCCATTACCGTCTTCACCCCCTCTTTGCAAAGCAGCGGGGCGGTGACGACGAATTGAGGTAAAATCCTCTCGCTGTTCAGCAACAGGCGTAACTTGTCAATCAGAAAAGCCAGATGCGAACGTTCGGCTGGGGTGGTTTCGAGGAAATCGTCCACCAACACCACGTCGTATTGGAGCAAAACATTTTTTAATTTTTGCAACGCCTTGGCGGAAGCGTTTGTTGCGGAATTGGAACAAAACACATTCTTCTCGAGTGCTTGTTGTGTGGTGACAAGGACGGCTGGGGCTGCGGGGAGGGTGACGGGAGAACCATCCTGCGCGGCTTTGTCATCCACCCATTTCACAACAAGCGACGAATCTAATATTTCACAGGTTACATGCCCGTTCAAAAACAATTCTTTCAGGCGTTTTTCAAGGCGTCCCTGGATGATTTGGGTTTGTTTGATGTCGCGCACGACGAAAAGGACGTTTTGCCCCCGGTAGAGCGCGGCGTAAAGCGCGGCTACACACAAAGATTCGGTTTTGCCCGAACCCTGTTTCCCGTGCAACAAAACATCCGCGCCGAAAAGCGGTACGCGATCTTGGTCGGATTTTTCCAAACTCAACCCCAGCGCACGATTATACGCTTTTTTGAAACGTTCCAAAAAGTTGTATTGCGCCTCAGTCGGGTATTTGCCGCCAGACAACAGTTTGAATTCCAACGCCCTGTCTTCATCCTCCGCATCCAACAATTCAGAGGTTTCGTCCGGCATATTGAACTGTTTGTGTTCCGGCGAGCCTTCCACGATATGCACATCCGGTTCTTTTTTCGAATTTTCGGCAGCCGATTCCTCTGCCTTCAATTCGTTGCAAACTTTCTCCAACCATTCCGGCATTTTCGGCGCTGAGTCCTCCTGTTCGGGAGCCTTCCTTTTTTCATTTTCTTCCGGGTCTGGCTTGATTGCGCCACACATTAGACGCCAGAACGACAGGAATACAACCGCAAGCGGTAACAAGATCGCCAAGGCGGCAATTTTCGCGCCAATCAACGCAGGCAATCCTTTGAAGTACTTGTCCACAATTCCAACCGCGTACACCCTGGCGCCATCCGCCCAACCGAATTGGGAGGCGATACTGTTCAGTTTGAAATAAAAACCGTCGAAAAGCGACATAAACGCCAATGCCAACACGATCCAACCCAATGCCATGAACACATGGCGCCGTTTTTTCTTTCTAGGTGGCGGACCACCGAAGCAAACCCATATTTGAAACGCGATGAACGGCAGGAAACATAAAAAACCGAGAATGAACCCCGCCGTGTTCAATGCGCCAGCGTGCCACACCCGTTTTTGGAACCACCACAACAGGGCTTGCGGGACAGTTCCCGCCAATATAACAATGGCGAACAACCATTTTGGAAAAACCCAATACTCAGATCCTTTGATTTTGATACCACGCTGCGCACACAAACGCGCCACCATACCCAATGTGGCAACCGTGTAAGCCGCGCCGAATGAAAACCCGATGAAACAGGCGGTGATTTTCACGACAAGCGAAGGATGTTTCGCCCACGTCACCCATGTGTCCACACTCGTTCCCCATACAAACCCCACAATCAACAAAACAATCACAGGGATGAATGAAATGAACAAAAACGGCTTCCTTTGCCAGTTCAAGGCTTCCGGATGGGAAGACAATTTCCAAAACCAATTTGTAAAACAGGTTTTCCCCTTTATATTTTCGTTTTTGTTTTTCTTTTCAGTCATTTTTCACATCCTGTTCTTCTTCCAGGTCCAGCTCATCTTTTTCACCCTGTTCGTTTGGCACGTCTGGATGTTCCGTAACCAAATGTCCGTCAGGGCTGACTGTTAATCCGGTGGTAATTTGCGAAAAATAAAAACCGATGCGGTCGAAGGCGGCGGGATTTGGTCCGGGTTGCCAAAATCTTCCGTTCCGCCCGTACCTGTGGAACGCCTTTTGCGCTTTTTCCAATGTGGCGGTTTTCAATGCGTCCGTCACGAAAAACCAACTTTCCCTTTCTGCACCTGTTCCGTCTGTCGCGGCGGAAAAACAATAACGGTTGTTTTTTGCCCGTTTCCCAGCCCATGTTTCAAATTCGGCGGGAAAACATGCCCCGGCGGCGGCTTCCAAATTTTCAACCGACGCCCGGTTGATTTTTTTGCGCAAATCCATGATGAACAACGAAACGACGGCCTTCATCATCGGCAGCAACTTCAAGGCGGGGAAGTGCCCCGCGCCGACGGTATCGTGTTCGGCGCAAAACGCCTTCCATTTCAACTCCATTTTATTGCCTTCCTTGCCAAACCATTCGCCGACAAGTTCTTCGACAACCCAGTCGGTGTTTCCGCTGATGCCTGGTTTTTGAGATTTATCGTTTTGACCTGCGTTCCATTCATTTTTGACTAAACTGTACAAACGCCGCATATATCCGTTTTTCGGGCTTTCTTTTTCCGGTTTTTCGGACTGGGAATTGGCGTTTATATTGCCGGCGTTTTCCATCAGGGCGGTCGCCGGTTTTAATTCCGTCCGGATCATTTCCCGCGCCCGCCGTACCAGTGAAAGCGCAGATGACCACACGTACACCGAACGAAGGCGCGTCCTGTTTTCCTCGGCGTTTCTCATCACCGCGACCGCCGCGCCGAAACGTTCCATCATTTTCTCATCCGCCTGATCGCCCAATCTGACAAGTTGTGTTTTAGCCTTTCCGCCCATTAACCAATGCCCGTATTTGATTAAGGATGCCGCCAAAACCGCGCCGAAGGCAACACAAAAGACCAAAGCCGATGCGTACCCAACGGAAGCGCCAAAAAAATGGACGATGCGCCAAATGATTAACCCCACCGGCAGTGTGATTGCGAAAAACACGATTGCCGCCGCGACACCCCTTGTCACATAATGCGCCGTAGCCTTGTCGTACTCCGTGGCGGAAATGCGAAGTTTGTCCAACAACGCACGGCGTTCCGCCTCGATATCGTTCATTTTTTCGACTGGCGAATCTTTTTCATTCGTTTTTCTTCCGGCGGCGATTTCTTCTTCCAACTTCTTTTCCATTGCCTCCAAATCAGACGGGGAACGATGAACTGTACTTTGGAAGTTCAAAGACGTGACGGGGCACTCGCCGAATTTCGCAGATCCGCCTTCGCCAGACCAGTGCGTGTTGATTTTGCCCGCAAAACCAACGCCATTGAACCTGTGCCAACAATTCCTTTCACCGTCAACCGGACGATTGGATTTGGGTGGATTGAGGTTGATGCCGGATTTGTGCGGAGGCGTGGTAATTGACAAATATATGGGTTCTTTGCGCCGTTCCGATGCCTTTTCTTCGATTTTTACATAGGCCTTGTCCAACGCTTTTTTCATGCTCTCGCGAAATTCATTTTCCGGCACCGTCGCGGTGAATTCCCACGCTCCCCAAACTTTGATGGTGCCAGGTCTTTTCCAAATTGGAGTGTTGCCATTTTGGGTAAACAAAAAAGCCATGAGCAGACGCCCGACCATCGCCTCCCAAATATAAACGGTGGGTAAATGTTCCCTTGTTTTACCGATGCTTAGGTTGATGTCGTGAAAATAACAGGTTTTGAAAAACGTGTTTGCCCCGAGACTTTCTCTCAACGCTACGGTTTCATCTTTTGTCATTTCGATCCGCGTGTCCCCACGCGCGACCAAAACCAGCACGTGCTCCATTTGTTGGACGGGGTAATCGGCCCCATATCTTTTTACGATTTCGTTAATACAATTCTCACCCCATGTTTTAATTTTCGAAAAGGGGCGACGTTCATTCGCATCGAAAAACACGATGTGAACCGCCACGGTGTCGAGGCAGTATTTCACCACGGCGGCGGTGGCGGCATCTTCAGCATATCCGGGATTTGGTTTTTTCATGCCGAAAAAACCGCTGATGTGCCCAGTGTCGCTGATTTGTCCGTCTTTTCCAGCCGCTTTTTCGTAATCAATTTCATGCGGCCACAGATATAAAATGTTTTCGTCCGACAACGGTTCGTCATCATTGCAATCACGGAAAACCGTCTGCGGGAACATCGCGCTCTCGCGCAACGTCTTTTGGGCTTCGTCCGAAGTGAATATTACAATCGGTTTTGGCATGGTGTGCTCAATGGGTGGCGGTGTAAATAGGGCGGTAGCGATGCCCTCCCGCACCGCCACCGCCCCGTTTTGTCTATTGGAGTTTTTCGACCGCCTTGATTAGGCGGTTCCAATTCGGTTTTTTGTCGGCGTCCTTCGTGTCGCGTGTTTCCACGAGCCACTTGACGAATTCGTTGACGACTTTTTTGAAATCCCGGTTGAGTTCGGTTTTGATTTTGCCTTTGAACTCATTGAGTTCGGCTTCAATCAATTCGGTCACTTCTTTGGATTTGTCTCTCAACGCCCCTCTTCCGACACCATCGTTTGTGATTCCGGCAAAATAATCAAAAATCCCATTGATGTTTTGCGCGAGCGTCAACCCCTTGTTGGTGACCCTCCAATCGCAATCATTGTTGGCGACAGCTTTGCCGGTTCCGTCGTTGACGCAGGTTTTGCGTGTCAGGCTGAACGTTTTTCCATGCTCCTCGAATTTGATGAGCGGCATACTCAATGCGAATTTTTCTTTGATTTCCGCCATTTCCGCACTTGTTCCGTTTTCATCATGATTCCCGAGCATCGCGTACACCAAAAGATCCGCGATACGGTCTTTAGCGTCCGTAGCGGTATCTTTTTTGGGTTCTGGTTTCCACGGCTTCCAACGGATTGAACGCAATGTGTCATTCCGGATATACTCGGGATTGGGGTAGCCAATTCCTGGGTTGTCGTCTTCCGTTGCATAAATAGACGATTCTTTTACATCATCCATTTCTGCTTTCAAAAGCCATTTCTTAACCACACTGTCTCTCATGTAAACGAAATTTGTGATACGGTCGAAAGCGTGTTCCCCATTGTCGGGTGGGACGAGCTCTTCCGAAGTGAAACACAAAATTTGGAAAGGATTTCCAATCGTTTTGTCGTGAGAGGCATCATATACGTTCACCGGGCGCTCGTGCCATTCTTTCAGTTCTTTTTGCAATTTATCCACGGCTGTAGCATCGTTGAGATCGAACGGAAGGAATACCTGAGCGGTTTTTGTATCCTTTTGTTGTTTTGTCAAAACCCACCATGGGTCGAATTTACCCACCATGGATTTGAGGATATACGATTTCACCAATTCACCAGCGAATGGCAATTCGTATTTCCCTTGTTTTTCCACCGGATAACAGCCGAAAAGATTTTCGAACCTGTCTTTGAATTGCCCCAACATTTTCGAATTCCCCCGCAGGGCGTTCAAATGGTCTTGCCAACAACGGATGTTGTTCGCCAAAACACGAATGAATGAAAAATGTTTTTCGAGAAAATCTTCCGGCAGGGAAGAGTTCGCTTTAATTGACGAATATACCCGGGTTGTCAGAACCGTGTTGTGGGTTTGATTTGTCAGGGAAGATGGCGTCAGTAAATCAGCAAAAATTTCCGCGACGGTTTTGTTGACTTCATTGGCGTCGAGCATATTTTTAAAGTCGTCCAACAACCAACTTTCCACTTCTTCCTGCGAGCAAATGGGAATCAGCGTTCTCCGGTAAAAACGCGAACGGTCGCTTAATTCGGGAATTGACGAATCAATTTGGGTTTTGGGCAGAAAAACTTTCTCGAAAATGTGTGTCTTGTTTTTGTCCGCTCCAACCCCCGCAGCGTCCCGTGCCTCCCTTTCCAAAGTGGAGGCGACATTGTCAAAAACGGTTTGTATGTTTTTGATGACATTCCCGATTGTGACAAGATTGGCACGCACCACATTCAACTGGTCCAGATAGGACTTGCGAATCAGAGGCCAATTGGCGCTTTTGATTCCCGGAGAAACAATGTCAGCCCACAAACTCAATCCCTCTTTTTGTGAGATTCGTCCACCGAAAATCCAAAAACCGCTCGTTCTCTTGTTAAATTCGGACTCCCAATATCCGTCCACCGTTTGTTTCTGTTGGTGGGTGTCTATCGGCAATTCTTGGGGAAGCAACTTTTCGATTTTCAGCAACTCATCCATTAATTTATTGATGAACCCAGCAGCACGGGCAAGCGAGGGATTTTCATTTTCCCCACCTTTGTAAACCGACCAAACCTGCGAACGGACAAAGTTGAAAGCGTTTTCCTTGACGTTTTTTGGGTCATCGCCTTTTACAACCGGACAGGTGGGATCGTTCGCCTTTGCCAACACCTCTTTGTACAAATTGTTGAAAACGGGATTGAAATGGTGTCCCAAATCCGTGGTTTCCACATTTAATGGCAGCAAACATTCGGCGGCGGTTGTTTTCATTGTTTCGTAATCCGAACGCTTCTTTATATTTTCGTTTTCATATTCCGTTTGTGTCTCGTCGAAATCCTTTTCAAACGCTTCCACGGCGGTTTTTAACGGTGACGGTATTGTTTTCAACCAGGAATCCACAATGTTTGTCGGTTTGCTTGCCAATCGGACGGGTAATTTTTTGAAAAAGGCTTCAACTGCGGCGGAAACATCGAAATCCTCTCCGGTCGCCATTTTTTCCACGGCGAATTGGTGGACGCGGTTCGTCAAATACGATTTCAGTTTCAAATTGTCCACCTCGAACGTCCGCGTGGCAAAGCTTTGGAACGGACTGGTTTCGTTCGACATGGTCGAGGTGAAAACTTTTGTTGACAACAGCGAATATAAACCCGCCGCCGCCATTTGATGGTATTGGATGCCCCTCTCGAGGATGGAATCCTTTGAATTACCGCAAATGATGAACGCCTTGTTCACGGGCGCAAGGTCGTTGCGGTCGTAATAATCATCCACCAAAGTGGAATTGTCGTTGTCGTCCAAAACTTTCACAACGCTTGTCAAAACATCCGTGTCCCTGTCAGAAGGAGTTTTGAGACTCGGCAAATTGTACGAATACTCCAGGTCTTCATCCTGTTTCAACGCCATCCAGCAGGACAATTCAGAAAACCCGGTCAATGCGTTTACCTTAAGCCTGTAATAGCGGCTGCCGGCCTCTTCGAGAACGACGGGATATGCGGTCGCATCGAAAAACACGCCTATCGTGGGCAAGGCACGACCTTGGTTGTGGAGCATATAGTGTTCGCGGAATTTGAACGCAAGCAAATTCCAGCATCCGCGCCCCGTCCCCCCCGACAAACCGGCGATGACCAATAATTGCACCCTGTCTTGGGTTGAAGATTTACGTCGGCTATGTTGTAATTGCGAATTTTCCCTGATTTTGTTGAACGTTTCCTTTACCACATCGCCGATTGTGTCCATGCTGTTCCATGCGAGCAAATACGATGCCGGTGGGCAACGACTGGCGCCATCACCCAAATCGTTCACTTTCGGGGCGGCAAACGGTTTTCCGTTTTTGTACCACCAATTTTGCTGAAGGCGTTTTAATCCGTCTTCGTCTTCGGCTTTCATCGTTTTCGTCACATCCGATAATCTCGAATGGCCACCGGAAAGTGGAATCGGCCTGTAAAAAGGCGGTTCGCCAATTGTGGCGGCATGGGTTTCAAGTGCGTTTTTGAACATATCCAAATCGCTTTCGTCGGTGTCCGCCGCGATGTAGTACATGTTACGCCACATTTCTTTGCATTTTGCCGGATTACTGGCAAGCATTTCGTTGAGCCTGATGGCCGTTTTGATTCCCGAACCGCCACATGCGATTACGATAGTTTTCATGGTTTCTCCTGTTTGATGATCATGATGATCGTTTGGTTTTGGTGATTGTTAACAAAAGAGGTGAAGGACAAGTACGACAAGCGCGACATAAACTGCAAAACACGCCGCCAATTTGCAATAATCATTGTTGTCCCTTTTGGCGTTTCTAATGATTCTGGCGTGCAAATAAGCGATTTTTTCATCAACATCCGGGTTGAGGATGCGAATGTTTCCACCCGAAGACACATCGTTCAAAAAACTGTAAGGCCCGATAAGGTGTCTTGTATCTTCCAATTTTTCGATTCTCAAATCCGTATTTTTTTCACGCCCAGTTTTCATGGATCGTGACCACTCTTTACCCGCTTCTCTTGACATGAACCTTATTATGGGAATACTCGCTTCTTTGCGGAATTTGTGATAATAACCATTTTTGATGATAATTTGAACACCACGGGAGGCACCTGCGTTGTTTCCAGCGCCGAGTCTCGTACGGGTTATCGGCGTTTCGGGCAATATTTCCGGCCCCGTTTTGCCTTCGATTACCGCAAAACGCATTTTGTTCCTCGTGTAACGATGTATGGCAAATCCAAAAGGAACCGTCAAAATTAAAATCAACACGCCGGGAATCCATTTGGGATAAAGGACGTGGACGGTTCGTGTGTGTGGAAATGATTCGCCGTCCACCGCCGCCGCTTCAAGGGTGACTTTGATGCTTGCAGGCTTGCCGGGTGCCGTGAATTCCAAATCCTCGCCCTTGTCGCCGGGCATGGTCGCCACGACAATGCCGTTGGTTTTCCATGTCCATGAAACCGCGTCTCCGGGTTCTTGCGGAAAATAGGCATGCACCGTGTCGTTCAGGTCTACCCTCTCCTTCACCGTGAAACGCGGATTGGGATTTGTAGTGCGCAAATTCACACGCACAACATCGTACACGACCATCCCGTCCGGCATTGCCGCCACGACCCGCACGTTCGCGTGGATGGCGCGGTGCTCCGTCGCCGGGAACGCATGGTTGATCGTCTCCTTCCCGTCCGTCCCGGGAATGGAAACCCACCTGTCCGATTCTCCCGTCGCCAACGGATTTTCCAAATACCACCGGATGTTGGCGGGATTCAACACCCCCTCGGTTTTCGCAATGAACTTCGTTTCGCCCCGCCCCGGACGCACGGTCGCTCCCGGACCCGGCGAAACGATGCGGATACCCCCCTCGGTTTTCAACTCGATGGTCCGCGAATCCGCAAAAAAGCCCGCATACTCCGCATAGATCGAACCCGCCTTCAATCCCGCCTCCACCGAAACTACCACGCTGCGGTTGCCCAGTTTCGGTTCCGCCGTCCACACAAACTTGTCGCTCCCGTCCTCGCCCGACATCATGATTTTGTGCTCTTCCGGCCTGATGACATCCGCCCCGCCGTCCGCGTCCTTCACTCTCCACACGACCCGCTCGATGTCCTCGCCCTTCAACTGCGCCACGAATTCAAACGTCTTCGGCGTGTTCTCCGAAGACTGGTGCGTGCTTACGATGGCAAGCCCCATGTTCGGCGGCAGGATGTCGAATTCCACTTTTTCGCTCCTGTATCCCTTGCCGCCAACCACGCCCGTCGCCCGCACGGTGTAACGCCCGCCGTCCGGGAATCGCAACGTCTGCGCCGCCCTTTCGGTCACGACTTTGGCCGCCGCCGCCGGCAGTTTCCCGCGCGGACCGTTCACATCCCAGGCGACTTCCGCAAACCCGCCCGTCGCCTTCACCTTGAACGTTATTTCCGAATCCGCCTTGAAACGGTCATCCGCCAACGCCTCCAAATCCAACACCGGCGCCGGCTTCACCGCCACATCCAGCGTGTCCGACACATAACCCAAGCCCCCGACCTGCGCCGAAACCTTGACCGTCCGCGTCCCCGTCCCCACGAAACGGAAAGGCCACTTTTTTACGGGGTTGCCGTCCACATACCATTCGATGGAATTCTTTTCGATGGGGCCCACGCTCTGCGCGAGCGCGATTGTCACCTCGTCCCCCTCGTAAATATCGCCCGGGTCCTTGATTTTCACGGACGCTTCGACCGCCTCAATCCGCCCGGAAATAGGCTCTGGCGAACGGAACCCATCTTTACGCGCGGAGACCTTGTAAGTCGTGCTCTTCGTGATTTTATGCCGCACGGTGTCACCCGGCTTTTTCTCCCCATCAATGACCCATTCCACCGCCGCATCCGCCTCGCTCGCCCTTGCGACAAAGACGACCTCATCCCCCGCAAGCACCTTCGCCGGCGGCGGGACGATACGCAGGGTGAACACCCCCGGCTTCTCGAAATCAACCCTGATATGCTTAGGCGGGGAGACAACCCAATCCTTCACGCCGGGCTTGGACGCCGGCATCGGGAAACCGGTGAACCTCAATGACCCGGACAGCCCCGCGTCCGTCCTGACCGCCTTTTCCGGAATCGGCAGGCGGATTTTATGGATGCCCGCCGAGAGCGGCAACGGCATGACCACCGGCGTGTTCCCGTCAAGGGCGAGAACCGCATTGACAGTCGTACCCATGCCTTCGATTTGCTTCCACACGGCAGGGTCGGCGCTGATTGTCATCGTGATAACGCCTTTTTGGTCTGGCACAGCGGCAGGATGCTTGAACTTCAACGAATCCGCCGACATCTTGACGAAAACCTCTTGCTTCCCAAACTCGATGTCCGCCGGGATGAGGGGATCGTTTAATGCGCCCAACCACCGTGTCTCCATACGGGTGGCGGTGGTCAAATCCCCCCAGACGCCGCCGTAAGCCCGCTTCACCATTTCAAGACTTGTGTATTCTGTCGAACCTGTCCCCACGTTGTCCATGTTGGAATCCCTGCCATCCGAATAAAGTATCAAACGCCTCTCATCGAAATCCGACAGTTGCGTCTGTATGAATTTACAAGCGTCACCAAGCGCATCGTAAAGCCTTGTCAGACCGAAATACTCGTATTGGCTTCCCTTCTTCCTGACCGGCGCCGGCGGCGTTTTGTTGATGGCCTCCAATACCGCGTCCCGGACGCCGGGGTCCGAGAGGGTGATCAACTGTGTGGTTTTACCGTCAACGGCAAATGTTTGGCGATGGATGTCGCCAGAGAACACGACGATGCCGACCGTCTCCCCGTCCATGCTCCGTAAATCGTTTTCCACTTGTCCCAACAACTCGTGCCAACGGGTCTTTTCCGGTTCCCACTTCACCGGGCCACCCGCTTCCGGGTAATCCCGGTAGTGCATATACATTGACCCCGAACGATCAATGACAAGAATTGTCGCTTTCTTTTTGTTTGCCGAGGCGACACGCGCCTCCGCCAGCTTATCCTGAAATTTGACCTCCACGTCCAACGACAACTCGGCAGCGGAGAGGGTAGAGGCAGTTACGATGGCTGTGATTACTCGTAACAAGGTGGCATAAATAGATCGGTGCGCGGTTTTGTCGGTTATTGCCATGGTTTCGCTTCCTTCACAATTCGTTAGCCTTGATTTTTTTTGAGGAGGCATTAAAGAGCCTCCTTCAATACTTCGATGCTCATGATTGTACTTGCCGTCCCCTCAATCCACTCCTTGTTGTCCTTCAACCATTTTATGGTCTCCTCGGACTTGATGGAGTTGATTTTTTCCAACAGCATGTCATTCCTGTACAAATACACCCCGTACACCAACGCCGCCGCCAGCGCCGCCATCACCGCGAATTTCAAAAGCCCCTTCAATAATTTGAACGCAATAATCAACAACGCCAAAATGCTTCCAAGAGCCCCGAGATATTTCAGGGAAAATTTCCGCACGGTTTCAACATGGATTTCCGCAAGTGACGCCTCAGGAACCGCCATCCCGCGCTTCAGCAACGGCGCCGAGGCATCGCCCCCGCCAATCAAGACAAGAGCGGGTTGCCCCGTCGTTCGGGTCTTGCGGACGGGGCAGGCCTTGAGGTCAGCCCGAAACGTGTTACGGTAAGGCTTGTCAAGCCTGACATCCAGACGGGTCCCTGTTCCCGTCGGGACAACCTTGTCAACTTGACCGACTCGGTTGTCATAATGCATGACGGGCGACTGTTTCGTCACCCCGCGCGTATCTTTCACTTCGGTCGAGAAATCCGTGCGCGAGCACCCGGTCAGAATGAGAAAGCTTAGAGCCATTATGGTGTAAAGTGACACATCTGATTTTCTCATACGCATCTGCGGCTCATGCCGATGCAATCCCGGCAAGTCCTTTCCCCCCATTAATACGTTGAATTTTTCGTCGCAATCCATTGTACCCTCTCTGTAAACGGTTTCTCAAGCAAAAACATAAATGAAATCATTTCATATCATTGCAATAAAATAATCATTTAAGTGCAATAAAAATAGTACATTTGAGACTAAAAGTCAACAAATTTTTCGTTTACCGGCACTGTTTTCCGGTCGGGTGTTTTCGCCAACCTACTGACAGACGGATCAGGACTATCAGCATTATGTTTGATTTCCTCTAAATCACAACAAACCTACTGATTTTTTCCTGCCGTATATAATTCAAGGTGTTGTTGTACGTCGTCACGGGGCCGCCCCTCATCACCGACAGATACGACGACACCTCCGCCGCCGTAACCTCACCGCACATCCTGTCCGCGCCGTGCAACTGCGACCCATTTCCCGACACGCGTGCGGATGGTCATCCTGTGCAGTTTCTTCGTCTCTTCCGGGAACGACCCCAAGTATTCATTGTATGCGTCCTTTAGGGACCTGGCGTTCAGGCGGGAAGCCTCGCCTGCCATCCGCAGATACTCCCTCGCACACTCCGCAAGGCTCACGCCCTGCTTCCCCGCATCCGACAGCGCATCCAGCGCCGCCCTCGCGTCATGGATTTGATACGGCGAGAGTACCGCCACCGCCGTATCCCCGGTTTGCCTGTGAAGCGCGTAAAACTTATT
>Ga0123353_10003426_pt1 | contig 20033 bp, 16 predicted proteins | sample TergutLab28metaG_3_FD_92763 | JGI IMG/M metagenome (GOLD analysis project Ga0123353, IMG submission 92763) | Labiotermes labralis P3 segment gut microbial communities from Petit-Saut dam, French Guiana - Lab288 P3 | ecosystem: Host-associated > Arthropoda: Insects > Digestive system > Gut ... | reverse complement strand
GTGGCATAGTATGGTGCACGTTCCCCTAATGTTTCTTTCAGAATGGCGTGAATTACCTTTGGCGCCTTGCCTTGCAGGAAAAAAAACTTGATGACACCAAGAGGTAGGTCGGGCTAAGGACTTATCAGCACCCCCTCGTACATAGTGTCATATCCATGTAAATGCCTTGATCGTCATTCTTCCATTTGACACTACATAACCTGTACAATTCAAAAACTTTCAGTTAGCAGTTATGGTACAGACAGACATTGTCTAGTGAGTTTTGTAACTTCCAAAACATATGGGTTCATTAACAGGCACAAAACAGGGACACTGGGCAGGAAGTGGAACAACAGACGTTATTTGTAAACTGTCCCTTCCTGTCCTGACTATTGTAATTGTGTCTTCCATCAGCTTTTAGTTCAATGCTGTCCTTGTGATGAAGTTTCTGGATTCTGAATTTCTTTTCAGAGCTTCTAGTAGTGGGGTTTATTCTCATCCTTTAGTATTTGTGTGGTCTTTTGAGTTGCATTTCTATGAGATTTCGATTTTTAATTTGGCAGTTATTATCTGGTGACTTAATTATGACTGTGAGTTACTTACAAAGCGAATTTTGGGTCTTCAGGATATAAATTGTACAAAACTGCACTGCCCCAATCCAGGAATGTTACTAACTTCAAATCAGCTGATGTTTTGAAGTGTCTGGTACATAAATTTTACTTTATCCACAGTGTGAATAAGGAGCCAGTAAGAATCATTTTTTAGTGAACACCAGTGAGGAGTTTGTCCATTGATATTATGTTTTTTAGGTATTATACATAATAGTGTGTTAAAAGTTGTGAATTAATCATTCTTCAATTTTTCGTGAGCAGGTTCATAAGAATTGATGGCACTACTGAGTCCAATACACGCAAACTGCTTTGTGATAAATTCCAGTCCGAGAATAAGTGTGTGGCTGCAGTGTTATCCATCACAGCAGCAAATACAGGCATTACACTTACTGCCACCCAGTTAGTTGTGTTTGCTGAACTGTACTGGAACCCTGGTGTAAGTTAAATCCTTTCTTGATTCGTTTGAATAATAAAGTAATTTGTAGAGTATATCTAAAAGAGGAGACCGAATCAAAAGGTTCATGTATGTATATGGTGTGAGTTAGTGAAGTGGCTGGCTGTGGGCTGGGTGACAGGATCTGATGGTGGCAGAAGTAGGATTTTTTTAAATTTTTCACCGCCTAATACTACAATGAGCAAGACTGTAGGGGTCACTCCTTGCTCATACATCAGCATTTGATTTATTTCTTTATTCTTTCAAGTAGAGCTTTTAACTTAAGACCACATGAAATATGTGAATTTAAGTGCACATTTTCTTTTTATATCTAGATCCTAACACAGGCAGAAGATCGCGCCCACCGAATTGGTCAAGATGACAGCGTTCTTATTCAGTATCTGGTAGCCAAAGGAACTGCGGATGATTGCATATGGCCTCTAATACAAAGCAAACTAGATGTTTTGAACAAGGCTGGTCTGAGCAAAGATAATTTCTTAGATTCTGAGACCAGTGTTTTGCAGGTAATTTAGTGTACTTAAGCACTTTATAAGCCACTTGCTTTAAGTTTAGAGTTGGAATGCGAGGATTATATGGGAAATTATGATGTAAGCACAACTAAATTCATGGAAGTTCATTCACCTGGTCAGGAAATGCCCTGCCTTACATGAAATAAGAACCCGCAACTGGTCCTGAGTGTGTGTCAGTTGAATCCAGTTCACAGCCTTACACCTTGTTTAAGCTCCATTTGTTATTTGTCTGTCATCTGAACATCAACCATGTTTTATTCAGGTCTTCCAATTAACATTTTGTATGTATTTATTTCCTTCCTCATGCGTGTTGCATGTCCTGCCCATCCATCTGTATTTGATCTCCATAATAGTGTTAAGTGTGCAAATTACAAATATCCTCCATTTTCCTGTTGTTTCCTCTCTCTTAGATTCAACAAGTCACCTCAACCCTATTGTCAGACATTTGCAGTCTGTATTTTTCTGCAGTGTGTGCAAGGCAAGGTTACACATCCATGATAATGATCCTGAGGAACGTATAGCAAGTATTCCTTCAGTTTAAAGTGTTTTCGTTCTCATTATATTTGCTATGATAGTACAATGCAAATTACAGTCACATTGCTCATGCATGGTTTCTGAAATGGACAATTTCAAAATCATCAGCTAAATTTCTCATAAAGTTCCAACATTTGCCTTTTCAGTAGAGTTTTTTCCATTCTATGACAGTAGTTTAATTAATTTTCGACAGACAGCATAAGGAAATTCATACTTTACTTTTCTTAATAGGAATTACACAGTTTTAAATATTGACTTATTATTGTTGTATGGTCTATGTAATGATGCTGTTGGTAGTGCAAACTATATAGTGTTGAATCATAGAATTAATGGTCAGATATTGATAGGAAATGATATGAGAGGAAGTTGTCATTGCCCAGTTTTAGGTACTATCTTGGCATGTTCTTGGAGAGACTGAGGAATACCATGAAAATTCTTAGTCTGCATAGTCATTCCCCAGGCCACATGGAAGTGTTTCATTGTACAGTCATCTGGACTGTTGCTCAATACAAACACAAGACAGTTAAGCGTTGAAATGCTAAAAATATTATGAAAATTTTCTGAAATATTAAAAAACGTCTGAAATGGGAGATGTCTGGCTGTAGCTTACAGAACTGTCATAAATGTAGAGTGCATTGTGTGTTCTGGCTTGCTTCTGTTGTGTTTGTCAACAGAACAGACTTTTATTTCAAATAAATTAAAATTTGTAAATATACATTTAATTTCACATGTGGTAGATGATTTTCATTCATTGCCCATTATATTAAAATACATTGTATACTGTAAGACCGTTTATAATATATTTCCAGTTTTTCCTGTGTAATGTATGTATTGGTGTAGTTTGGTGGCAGGTGGATTTAGGTCTTTGACAGATAGAATAAGGCTGGAGATAATAGAATGTTAAATTTACCAGAATAAGGCTGGAGATAATAGAATGTTAAATTTACCATATAAACTTGTCTGCTGGAAAGCACTAAACAGAAGTTACGTATGTTAGTACAAGGCTGTGTATGCAGTTCATGTGGAAATGGTTTTGTATGCTGTCACTGTTAGCATTAGGAAGGAAGTAGGGCAGACAAATGAAAGGTATGGAGAAAAGAAAGAGGAGAGACGATGGAAGGATATAAAGACATGAAAGGGATAAAGGAAAGGAGGTGAAAGATGAAGATACAAAATATATTATCCTCCATTGAATTTGAGTGGGCCTTTTGCACTAATATTATATATTTAAGGAAGTCCATACAGGTACAAAAAATGTTTGCATCTGGATGGCACATCCGTAATAATTGCTGAATATTACTTTTGTAACTGTTACACTAATATACATGAGTCAGGTGCACATATTTCTCTCAAACATACGAGCAGTGTGAAGTGGAGATACTTTATTTCCGAACTGGCTATGTCATTGATCAGATAATGTAATGTACCTTGTTTCCAGCAGTTTTTAATGTGCTCCTTTTTTTTATTTCAGAACTCAAGGAAACAACCTTCAATACTGAATTATTTTTCTGAAATATCATCATTAGATGATGATGTAGCCAATGACATGCTAGCAGGCATTGACTTTGAAGAGTTTGAAACCTCTGAGAAGAGACCAAAGCTGCTTTAAAACTGGAAAGTAATGACTTCTAAAATGTGGCTACTGTTTAATCAGAGCACTGCCTATTTGGATTATCAGAAGTGCTATTGTTGAGTCTTAATATATCTTTTTTACAGAGTTTGAATGTCTGTTGTGTACAGAAATTTTATAAGGAATTATACATTACTGATGGAGAGGTGCTGTGTGATTGTGTGTGTAACAAAATATGATTTTTAATTGTTAAGAGAGAGTGTTGTTTTATGATAACCTTGCTGGCAACTGGATGGTAAATTTTAGAAGGTCTTCCTCTTTTAACCAAATAATTCGTAATAATTACCATGTTTGCTGAATTGACAAACCATAATACCTTTATAGTATAAATTGTAATTTATTAAATTATCTACATATTGTGGAATCATGACTTGGTTTTTAAGAGGCACATTTTTAGTAAATTTTGGCACATCATTTGACTTTGTTGCTCAGACTACATGTGTAAAGGCCAAATATTTCAGTAAGTATTACGAAGTCACAGTCGTTCATTGTAAGTATACAGTGTCTGTTGTCCAAGAAGTTAAATCTGTGATAATTTGCTGGTGATGTTTGACTGCTGTTATAATAGCTAATGTCATCAAAATGGAAATATGTTCTGCAGAACTCACAATATTCCATTGATTTAATATGTACAAGGAACTTTTGACTGTGAATGTGACATGAAAGTACATATATAAGTTTCTAAATACAGTGGAATTCATGGCATATTGATTTAAGTTGTCCTCTCATTTAACTTGCTCTGTGGGAGATCAAGAGGTTCATGTATTAATATCGAGTATCCTCCTCTATAAATAGTTTTCTGTCTCATGTTTCTTATTACTGCCATTACCACACATGTTTTCGACCAGGAATGTTAATGTTAACCTGCGTGATTTGTACTTACATATGTTTCGTTCATGTTCCTGTCGACGTCTGTGCCTTAACCCTGAGTGTTTTTAAGGTGAAATATTTCACATAATCAGTTAACACGGCAAGAATTGATAAAGTAGTATTTGTTCAATCTGCTGTTGAGGAACTATACAAAAAATTGTGCCACTTTGGTGTTATTTTAGATCATATAACTTTATGTACTGTGGTATGCCGAAATACACAGTGGATGGCCAGTGAATCAGGAACTGTATTTTACCAAATGACACCTATTTTTAACAGCACAACTGTCCATGCACTTAAAACACTGGCGGTTATGAGCTGTCATTTTACTCGTGTAAGGTAGTTGAGGGGTTTGCTCACTAGGTGGCTCCTCAATGACATTTCCCAATCCATTTCTCTGCATGCCTGCGGCAGTGCTGCTGTATGCGTTACGGCGCGGAAGTTGTTTCTATCGGAACTGTTGGGGGCAATATAAAACATTCGGCATCAAATTGCTCTTTTGGCCAGTTTGGTTCTGTAACTTCTTAAATATGGACCTTCAAATCTGATCACATTCCATGCTGCAATATAGAGATTGAAACATCTATATCGCATACTGGTTTGAAATGCCATGATTTACCATTAGGAACCACTTTCGAAATATTATCGCTCCTTTTGTTGTAGGGCATTTGTTTATATACAAATTGTGTGCTTCTAAGAGTGTTATATACAAATTTACATATATTCCTATTAAACCATTGGATGTACCCTAAGTAACTACATGAAGCAGAGTCCTTGATGAGTTTCTAACAGGTTCTCAGTCAAAAAATTCCACGAATGTTATGTAACACGAAGTTTCATTACCACATTCACAACCGCCCCCCCAGCTGTCGCTATCCTGAGCCAGATCAATGCAGTCTAAGCTTCCCTATCGCACTTCTTATCCTCCCATTTATGCCTAGGTCTTCAAAGTGGTCTCTCCCCTCAAGTTTCCCCACCAAAGTCCTGTATGCACCTCTCCCATCCCCCATACGCACCGAGCCCTGTCCATCTCAATTTTCTTGGTTTTATCACTCGAATGATACTTGGTGAAGAATACATATCATAAAGCTCCACATTATGTAGTCTTCTCTACTCCGCTGTCACCTCATCTTTCCTAAGCCCAAATATCTTCTTCAGCCAATGTTCCTTCCTCAATGAGAGAGGCCAAACTTCACACCCATACAAAACAGCAGACAACGTTACAGTGTTGTGTATCTTAATCTTGACATTTTTGGATAACAAACAGGAAGGCAAAAGGTTCTGCACTGAATGACAGTAAGCATTCCCCGGCTTAAATTTGTTCTTAATTTCTTCATGAATGGAATCTTGATTCGTTAGCGTTGTTCTCAAATATTTTAACTGTTCCACCCTTTCAAAGGATTTATTACTTATTTTTATGTCTTGATTTTGTCCTGCATGCTCGTCTCGAGACATGGACATATGTGGTCCGACAATAAAGTTCGGGAACAAATCGCTCTAAAAGTGCTACATACCACCGTGGTCGCCTTCAAAGTACTCCCTTTGGGAAGCTATGCACGGATACACGTATATTTAGTTTTCTCAGCACGCCTATTAACACAATTCCGATTTTGTGTATTGGTGTGAAACCTGGTCTCTCGTCTTCAGGGAAGAACACACATTGATTATGTTTGAGAAAAGGCAGCTGAGAAGGATGTCTGTACCTAAGGGGAAGAAGTGACGTGAGACTAGTGAAAAATATCTAACGTGGACTTTCATAACTTTAACACGTCTATGGGTTACTCTTCTACTTTGAAGACGGTGGCAAAATGCTGTTCTGAAATGGCGGTCAGTTTCTAACAGACCCAACGGCGCCACAGTCTAGATGGCAGCAATTGCACAGCCACGGTATCCATATGCTGCAGAGCCGGTCTGGGCGCTGTGCAGTACAGCAAACGTTCTGTGACTGCCGGGAATCGAACCATGATCCCCCGGCCGTCCAGGCCTTACTCTACCGCACCAGTCATCCTGGCTTTTTATGTTTGTAGATCGTGAGTTAGGTAGGGAGACATTTGTTAGAATTTTAATGCGACGTTTTTAGGCGCGTTCGCAGAATTGTGAAGAGCGACTATTAGCTTCATCCCATTCGTCAGTCTGCATGGAACAACTCGGCTCCCACTGATGGATTTTCATGAAATTTGATAATTGAGTATTTTTGGAATATCTGTCGAGAGATTTAAAGTTTCATAAGAATCCGACAATATTTACGGGTACTTTACATGAAGACCAATGTACATTTTTGTTCATGTCTTGTTTAATTCTTCTTAGAATTAGAAATGTTTTCAGACCAATTTGTATAGAAATCAAGACAAAATTGCGCATGCGCATTACATGCTGACTACCTAAGGCTACAAACACACAGTCAGAATACGTAATACTTATTGCCTTTCCCCTGCAACAATGGTTGCACGAACGCGCCTCAGTGTTACATTATATGTACATTGTCTGTCTTGTCTGGTTGTAGCTGAATTTAGCCATGCAGACAGACAGTCACTCATGCAATCATTCGGACGTGCAGTGATAGGTAAGTCAGCTGAGTTAGAAAGATAGTTGCATTTGGCTTAAGTTAATCGACTTGGGTTTGGAGCACGCAGTTCAAATTTCTGTAGGCAGGCAGGCTGCCTACGTAGACTGTGTGGACGTTGCAATGAAATGATGCAGTGTGCTACCTTTCAAAATCGTTTAGCTTATAATGGGTGTTGAGAGCCGTAAAGGTGTTGATTTGATAAATGGTCGTTCTTTGAGGTTACCATCTTCTCACCGCCCTCTAATTATGGCGGCACTGTGTCGATCGGACAGTGAGCTGCAGCTAGTCAGAGAGCCTGGAGGGCTGACCGGGTATCTGGAACGTCATGGTGCATGAGACTGCTGTACTGCCAAAACAGACCGCGAGTCCCCCCACCTTTCATTCTGTTGAGTGTAAACCTATCATAAGGTGAATGGGAATGAATCAATTTGTGTTCGAAAAATTTTATGTCATGATTCAGTCGGTTTCCGAACTTCGTAAATGAAGTGTAGACACTAATGGAATATGGAGGTTTTCCCACACTTTGAGAGTATGAGGACCACGTATTTACTTCAAACAATTTCGCCGACCTTTACATGCTAACAGGTGTACAGGTAGGTTCGGCTCATTTACGTCAGAACTTGCGTAATGATAAAACCCGACTGTGTATTCATTAACCGTGCATCAGAAGAACACATAAAAATTCGTTAGCAATATGGCAGTGCGGGGCACGTTATTTATTCACTCTCCGCGAGGTGCCTTTGCCGACTCGTGAAACTGTCCACTCACCGCCATCTAATGCCTAGGGCTGAGAATGTGTGAAGCTATCAGGTCGCTTTCTCATACGACTTCATGGCGTGGTGCACCGGGATAACCTTGCCTGTATCATTTATCCGTAGAATACTAGCGTAATGCCTATAATAAGTGGACAATAGAGGAAATGTGGTTCGAATCCCGGTAGAGGCAAGTGATTTTTCTCTTCGTCGAAAAGCCCAGATCGGCTGCGTATTCCATCCAGTTTCTTATTCAGTGGGTACCTTCTTCTAATACTCAGGTTAGGAATCAGTGATCAGTGCAACAGTACGGCACTCCCATAAATTTATGGTGTGTGCAGGAACAACATTGTACTTCTACATTTACTTTTACCGTCAAATAGCATCCTTTTCTACCACAATTTGGAATTAACGTGGCTAATGACAGCTTAAGTCTGAAATATCAGTGCACAGGAGCCATTTTCATGACCTTCGACAACAAAAGCAAAAATAATAAATAGCTTCTCCTCGAAGGTTGGCTTACAGAAAAAAAAAACCGGGCCACGAAACATTCTCATAATTTAATAAAGTGAATATAAGTAACGTGAAATGTATTTGCGCACTTCTAATTGCCACATTTTATTTTTTCTCAGCACTTTCTGTATTTTCTTCAGGTTTGCTCAGTTCCAGAGAAATATTCTTGATTCTGAAGCCACGCTTTTCCTAAGCCTGAGGATGGCCCCCTTGAGGACTGAAATACGTAGGAGTGTAACTGTGAATAAAGTGGTGGTAACATATATAGTGCATTGGTCGGATTTTTACATATAATAGTGTCCTCAGTGCACGGATATGGGGACAAGATAAAACATAAATGTTCTTTAGAGTAGACTACGTGTTTTGGTGACCCTGCTCACGCAATGTGTCAGAACTCCCTGACGACGGTCCCCTGAGGTTTGAAGCATGTATGAATGCATAGTGTGAATGAAGGGGTGTTAACATACATAGTGCATTAGTCGGATTTTTACGTAAAGAGCGATTATGCTGTTTCCAAAAGCACAGTTACAGGCGTTCGACAAGGTCAGATTCTGAGCACGGCGTGTAGATGACTCACTGTATACGAGTATCTGTGGTTAATGGCCACAAACATTTTAGTCAATAAACCGCTTACCTTAACTGTTTAAATAATCACAGAGCTACAACTTGCTATGAAAGCGAGTGTTTTTTTTTTTATTTCTTCCCGAACCATGACCTATAATATGGTGGCTTTCTAAATACTTTTCAGAAAATCTGCAGAATTTCTTGGACGAAAAAAACAGAACCCTCAAAGCTTTGTGGAAGCGGAATTCTGTTCTCCGACACTAGATAGCTTCAAGCACCGGCCACTTTGAAGATAAAAAGAGTCTCAGGTACCAATTTGCGAAGACATAAACAAGCCTAAAACAGGCCCGAAGGTAGTAGTAGTAGTAAGGAGAAAACACATTCATTGTGGATGCACAGGTAAAGGTAAGGCAATCCAGGAAGTTGCGGCTTCCAGAATTTCTAGACAGCACAAGAAGGTGTTTGACAACCTTACGCATCAGCCGTCAGTACCCCTCAGGAAATATTCCTGGTACTCATTTCTGTTAGAGGCTGAGCCGACCCCAGGGCCATAGTGCGACCGGAAAGATTACGTAAATGAAAATTTCAATGACACCACCGGGAGGCAAACCCGCGACCTTCCGGCTTGGAGCGTAGTGTCTCAACCAACTGCGTTATGTGTGGATGCATAGGCCTATGGAGTATTTTGACGATGATTGTGTCAGTAGATACTGTTGATGTTTGTGTCCGTAGACATCAGTACCCCTGTCAGTGAGCCAACATGCCAACGATTCATGCAACACTGCAAAACAATGCAGTAAACCGAGAAGAGAATTGATATTTATGGGTGACAAGAAACTGCATAAAAAGGAGCGTATTACTGTTATGAGAATGTAACGAAAAGCAACGAACTTGTGGGAACCGAAAACAAGTCACGTCGACCGGTGCGATCACGTCACAGCACCTTCGGCCACTCTGTGTGTAGTGCTTTCCATTATTAAGCGAAGGCAAAATGCTGTCATACACGATTATAACGACATCGGTTTACGCGAGACCTCGTCTATAGCGTCCGCTACTCTGTGGTACCAATTTATTCCTGACTGTAGACCATAACATTACACTTCTCAGTTGGACGACACTCAGTCATAACGACACAGACTGACATGACGATACAACCGAGTTTGCCTCTAGTTCGAATTTCACACCGATCTTGAGAAAACCGACACCTGAAGTCTTGTCAACGCATTGCTTATATCTACACCAATTCCATTCTTGCTCGTTCCAAATAATGTTCTCCAGTATTAATTTTTGTGCCAGGCCAAGAAAGGAAAAGTCAAGTTGTTTGTAAATAGTGCATTACATAGTTGTGATACAAGCAACGACTTGTAATCCTTCCACGTGCTTGTCGTGTATAGACTTACGATATCGGAGTAGCTTATTGAACATTCACGGAGTCTACACCTCTGACATGCATGGCCAAATAGACGAACATGAGAAGACTCCCAACTGTTCGCTGAATACATTCTCAGCAGTCGAGGTGAAAAAAGAAAGCGAAGAGTCCATACTAAGCAGCTCTGTTGATACAAAGGACAGGTCGAGGTGCTATGGCAGTTACTCTTCTTTTGTTATTGACTTCCAGATGCAACAGATGTCTTAATCTCTCATTGATTCTTCAACACGAACCAAAAGTTACGACAATTAGTTCAGTGTTGTGATTTTGAACAGGATTGCATTAAGCTATATTGGTGTCTCATGGTTTTAGCATCGGGCAGTTCTGTGTTTTATTTGCACGAGGATCTTGAATGTTTGTGATTAAAGAATACGTTAGGGTGTTGGGTCTTATTTTGTACTGTTCTCTAAATACGTTCTCAGTTATACTTCAATAAATGCTTATCTGAAAAATATTTTAGACAGATTTTGTATCCAATCACGAAATCGGTTTATAGTGATGTTCTTGAAATAGTTTCTTTCCACATTTCTAAGAAATGTTTTCTTCTATCTTTCACAGCCGTCCCTGAAAATATTGTTCTCACGTTCTTGTGTTTGTCTTCATACGGACGCCCTATACGGCCATTAAATGTTAATCGAAGGTGTGCATTTTCAGATGAATAACTTAAGTTGAAAACGTAGTAACTGTAGCGTTATTCAAGACAGAATTTCTCGAATAGCTTATTATGAAAGTATAGTTTTGAGCGCATGTCTGTGCTTGAAAAGTGTAAAGATAAGAAGTTTAATTTGTACCGTAACACGATTATTCCACTATATTGAGGAAAGCGCGAAGGGTAACTGTCCCACAGTTACGAGTGTCGTGTGAGAAAGTAAATACGAATTCGTAACCACAGATGCAGATTCTTGAATTCCCAAGAGACTGACATTTGATAACTGAGGGGACAATAAGGTCAGCACCGTCTTGAAAATATTCGTGCGTGTGGGCGAACATTATGAACTGCTGCCTCGTGACTTCAGTTGCATTTGCATATGTGACTGACTCACGAGTCTCTTTGCTCCTCTGTATAATATTTGAATGTCATTTATTGTCTTTGGTCTCGGCTTAACTGCTGAAGTGTCTGTTTAACAGGACGGGCGCACTTCGACTTCATTTACAAGTGTGTGAGATTACGCTTAAAACGTTGTGATTGTTACTGTACCAAGACTTCGTTATTCGAGCGTAATGAACGACCGAACCAAACTGTTTTCTGTGCTAACATTTCTTTCAGCTCCACCTCCGCATAATCAGTACGAGAAGTTAAGTATAGGTCAGATTCGCGCGCGCGCTCGCACACGCACACACACACTCACACGCGCACACTCACTCACACACACACACACGCACACACACACGCGCACACGCACGCGCACACGCGCACATACACTCACACGCGCACACTCACGCGCGCGCGCGCACACACAAACTCACTCTCTCTCTCTCACACACACACACACACACTCAAGCACGCGCACCCACGCACACGCGCACGCACACTCACACGCGCGCGTTTTCAGTACGGTATTGGTTCTTTGCTCCGCTTTTCCAATAGAAAGAAATATAAATAGACGTAACGCTTAACAGGACGAAAGGACATCTAAATATAGGCCTACAGGTCTACAGGTCTACACAGATACAGGAAAGGAGACGTAGGTCGTTACCAAAGAGACTTATTATTATTAAACGACATATCGGCGCTTAATTACAATAACACCCAGTCTTAAGACTAACAAGCCATTTTGCTCTGACTTAAATTGCTAAAAGAATATTAACTTCAGGTGTCGCTCAGCGGTTCTACCTCCTTAGTTTTGATCAAAGAGACTGACTTAATATTTCGTGTTCAGAGCGGGAAAACACAGTATTTTGCAGCTTGAAGGAGAACAAGACACAGCGAAGAAGTGAAGTAGAAGAAACAAGATAAGAAAGAAAATAAGCGTGGGAGAAGGAAGGAATTAAAAGATGGAAGAAAAGAAGAATAACGAAGAATAGTTGATGATGACGGTAGTAGATTAGGAGAGATATGAAAAGAAACTGCAAGTATAATGTAGAAGACCGCAGTTTTACCTTGCCCACTCTCTGTCATTCGTTTCAATTTGGACCAATGGCCTAACCACTCGAAGCTACAAAGGTGCAGAATTCCAAATGTCCACTAGAAAGCAGGTCTCACATGTCTCCGAAGTCTGACACAGACAAACACCCGACAATTCTCTTTGTGACCGCAACTACAGTCTTCAATGTGTCAAGGAAGGCAGCTCAATCGCCATCTTTGTACGGAGGGCGGAGAACTAGGAAGGGGGAGGGGGGCTTGTGTATGGCCTGGGCCACTTTCCACCGACTTCGTCTCTTACGAAATTGCTAATGTAGGATAGACAGTGGCAGAGTTGCTGCGGAGCCGAAAGTGGCTCGGCTCTCTTCAAGTAAAGTTACGTGCATTTTTAAAGCCGAGGTTTCATTAAATAGGGGTTTACGGTTTTGTGACATGTGACGAGGCGTGCAGTTAAGTAGTTTCGGAGGAATCTGCTGCCTCCTTCATCAGAGTGGGTAAGTAACTTACTGCCTACACTGAAGACGTAAGCATCAGACCACTTCGAAACGTGGGCCCCTATCTGTCAAAGTGTGTGACATCACGGCATAGAAGGCAGTAATTTCTGTATTAATCGCTTTGAGAATTTCAAACAAAGAATTTAAAACCTGAAAGAAGCATGTATCAAGGGACATGATTCTCACAACCATGCTCCCCACAGCAGCTATTTGTCATGTTAGGCATTAGAGAAACACATGCAGTTTGTTCTTGATATAAATTCGCTCCACCTTAACGACTTCGTTTAACCGCGTCTAAAGGGGTAACTGAGTGTCCGGCTTGTGTTTGGCTGTCGAAGTTCGATTTTTGGTAGTCAGTTTTCCCACCCCCCCCCTTACGTTCAGACCGAATCTGGAGCCCGTAACGAGAGTAAAGTCAGCAAGATACGCCTCTATGTATTGTACTTAGACACTGAGGCATTGCTTAGTAACAGCCAGGCTGTCCTGTCAATGTCTGACTGCGGTGTGGGTCCTTCACTTCCGTCCTGTTCATTAATGTCTGTCGCGTCTTGTATGGGTTTTTCTGTGAATTTACATGGTCCAAAAGGATAAAACAAAATAAACAAACGCTGGAAAATTTCTCTTAACCTGTTGTTTTAGTGACAGAGCTGTCAGGTTAGGTTGTTAAGGTAATTGAGTCTTGCAAGGGAGCTACCTGCTGTCCAGGTAGATCCATCAGGCAGACAGTCGCTCCTGACAGCGACAGTGTCCAACAAGATACATAATGTGTACAGACCAACACGCTCACCAAAATCGCATTCCGCTAGGAAGAGTCCCCCCCCCCCCGCCCTATCTGTCATACATCAGCTGTGATAGATGACCGAGCTAGTCACTGCTGCGGCGGAGTGCGGACCGCGTGGAACCCGGTGCAGGATCTAGATGCGGTGCGCTGTCAACCTGTTGCACTTCCCTCATTCATTGCGACTTAACTCTGTGGCACATTACGGACACGCCTTGCACATGCAACCAGAGATTCCGAACCTGTGGCTCGCATGTCCTTGGCACGCGGCATTCACTGCTATCCAATTTTATTTTTGCTCGACCAGCGTCTCTATATTGTGAAGAATATGTGTATATACACGTCTGACTGCGCTGGGATTGTATATGAATTGGCGTTGCTCCCATGGGCTGACAACTTTACCAACTTCATGTGTCGATTGTCTTGAAATCTGGGAGCCCCATCCTCCTGGAACACTCAGGGCCTGTCCAGGCCTGTAAAGGGATTGCTTTACCCAAATAATACTGCGAGTGAAACATTTTTACGCAAATTGGGAGCGGTGCGAAGTGTTGACCTGGCGGTGACTGGGCGAACACGTGACATTTGACAAAACGTTTTAAAATCTTCTTTTCGGAAAGGAAGTAGTAGCAGCCCCAGTTACTTCCATATTTTCTTACTTTGCGCATTCCTCGAGGAGAATTTTATTAGAAACATAACAATTATACTATACATTAATTATAATGTGCATTACTAATAATAATGCAATAATTAATGATAATTATGGAAGACTCCAAGATCTTATTCTGATCTTCAAAATTTCCACGCGCACGCGGAAGAATTTTTTCGAAATTTGTAGAAATTCTGGGCACGCGCTGTCAGAAATGTTCGCCAGCCCTGCCTCAGACTATCCGCCGTAGTGTTTCCCAAGCGAGTTTTGATGTGGGCCCTTTTAGTTTTGAAGGAATAATCTGTGGATCATCGGACAAATAAAATGTATGCATTATAAATTAGATATGGAGTAACAGATTTGTAATACATGATTACCGTGTACACCAATTTATTTATTTCTATCTATAACAGTTTTCCAGTGTTACAGCAGTTACCAGTTCTCAGTTGCGTTTCGCCGTGTTTCACCTTCTTTTTTGTCCTCACGTGTTAGATTCTTCTGCTTTATCACTCTTTCAGCTTCCCTTTCGCACTTCATTTCGGGTCTTCCTCTATTTTTCCTTCCATCCGCGACCAGTTCTATATTCGCTTAGACCGTCTGTTGTCTTCTATGCGTTCTACATGTCCATACGATCTTAACACGTTATTTTCCATTCTTTCCATAATTGTCTGTGTCACTCCCATTTTTCTGTAATTATTTCGTTTCTTCCTTCTACTATATTGTCTGTTCTTGCATCTCCTCTCCTAATATCCATTTCTGTACTTAACAGCCCCAAGGGCCTGTCGAGTCCTGAGCAGGAATTGCTTTACCTTGGATTTTTCAAGGTGTTGCTTCTTCTTGTGCTGCATATCACAGCGATATTGCCATGCCTCCGCCTTCTGAAATTGAACAGTTTACTCTTCTGACCGCTTTTATTCTTCCGGAGTGCATTTGTGATGTTTATTGGACGTGATGGTAGCTGTCGTCCTAGCTGTTCTGAATATGGTCGTGGAGAGAACAATCCACATGTTCAGTTCTTAAGCGATGAAGTTTATTTTCATATTACTTGTCAGTTTTTTAAGTGAAATGATATGATGAAGGCGCCAGACAGGATAAGCTAACCACCTGCCGCAGATACTTGTTTTCGAAAGACCCCTTAAGATCTCACAAACGCTAGATAACCCATCGAATTCACGACCAAGTAGGGCAATAGAAACCAGGCAAAGTTTTATTCTCTTCTGTACCGCAAAGCTTATAGGCGGTTAAAGAAGCCACTGTGTAACATAAGAAATCTGGAGTCTTAATAATGCAGTCTTTGTTCAGTGGCGAAAATTAATTTCATGCCCCATCCTTTTCGAACTGACTGACTGCTGGCTGACAAGACACTACACTTCCTCTACGATGACTAAGGAACGAACGTAAATATACGATACAATATTGAGCAGATAAACTTAAATTGTGCCTGTGCTTAATTCAGCGCCACGCCATGCTGGAGTATGGGGGAGCAGCCGTTCAGCTCCGTGCATTCTTAACAGCAGTGGATGGAGGCGATGATCAGCTTCACAGCCTGGCTGATGTCACTTACAGGGAAAGGAAATAACCTCCGATACTTATTCAAGAAGAGGCTGGGTGTGCCCTAGACTCGGTCTTGGCGTTTTAGGGAAGAGAGAAGTTTGTGGGCTTCGCCGGAAATCGAATTACGACTCCCCAGTCTCCCGGGCCACCCCCAGCTCCACATACGGAGCGGTTCGTTACGGTGAAAGGTTTTGGCCTTCTGTCAGCGGCCACTCTGCGGCCACGTAGAGAGTCACACGGATGCTGAGGATGACGGCGATGGAGTTTTCTTTCTTCCTTCCTGCCATCACATCTCTCCCGACCGGTAATAATGTTGTCAACACTACTTTAAACATACAGTCACTCCCCGATTTAACGTAATACTCGACTTACGTAAATTCGACTTTACGTAAATTTTTGCCTGCCGGCGAAAATTTAAAAAAAAATCGTGAAAACGTATTTTGTATCCCGTAGAAAATAACTGGAGGACCTGACTGTCCCTAGTGCTGGCGCTTGGCTTAATATTTTTATTGTACATTTCGAAACACACTGTCGTAATTTTCCCGGCGCGTGAGATATAAAAGAATTTGAATTGAATTTAGGGAAATTGCGACTTAAATAAAATTCGACATGCGTAAAATTCCGCGGAACGCAACCCTTATGTAAGTCGGGGAGGGGAGGGGGAGGGGGAGGGGTCTGTACAACGAATACAAGCAAGAAAAGTCTTATTAATTAATTATTTGTGAAATAACAAAACACGTAGCTGGGATAGCGTATTCCGTTAGCGACTAGGTTACTGGCTGGACGGGCCGGAGTTCGAATCCGGGTAGGGGCAAGGGATTATTCTCATCCAGACTGACTCTGGAACCCACTCAGTCTCTTATTAAATAGGTACCGGCTTTCTTCTCCGGAGACAAAACAGCCGGGGCGTGAAGTTAACCACATGTGCCGAGTGTAAGAATGAGTGGAGCTGTATCTCTGCTCTCCTTATCTGCCTTCATGGCGTGGGCAGGGAAATGAAATCCTAAAACTTATAATAAGATATGTTTTTTGGTGAAATTCCCATACATAAGCCCACTCCTGTAAATGTTCTGTCCACTAGTATTGTGTCAGTAACATGTCGGGCCATGGCCAGCTCTTTCGCTGCCTCGTGGAAATTCAGGAATCAGGCTAGGGTGGGAAGTATTTCCTTCTTAAGTATTAATAAGCATGTTTAAACCACATTGTGCTATGAAAGCCGGAAGTAGGTCTACGTTGAAAATAGATTCGAGTGTCTTTCGAATGATGGAATAACCATCTGCCTATAATTTGATGAGAGTGAACTCTCCAAGAGATTTTACACAGAACTGCCGACATTCGTGTTGAAAGAAAGGATAGGTGCTGGAGAGGAAAATAAGGATTTTTTTTTACGTTCGTAGGGCCGTGCATCGTAATATTATTTCTATAGTAAAACCAACTAGATGCACCAACGTAACAAATTGCTGTCTGCTTGCTAGCAAGCAGACAGCAAATTTTTCTCTTCTGCAGAGTGACCAGACCGGCTTTGGGGACCACAGAGCTTCCTACCCAGTGGGTACCTAGGGTTCTTTCTGGGAGTGAAGACGAAGGTTGAGCCATGTCGTTGGTGGGATTCGAACCCACGATCCCAACAAGCCAGCGGGCACAGACCTACGTCCTAGACCACGCGGCCGCCGTGATCGGCTCGTTTTGTTTCTGTTAGTTTTTCCCTCTTCTTTTGCACCCCTGCATTGTCTTCCTCTTCCTCCCGTAATGGTTAACTACAAAACAGGCAGTTCAGTCAGAGTTCTAAGTTGTAGTTATGTTTAGATACCCACTCGTGACGTAAAGGCCTAAGCTGCACTGTGCATCTGGCTAAACGAACACAAACTTCGAATTATTAATTTTTTTTTCCTCATCATATTGGTCATTTCGAAATCAATGTAAGACGGCCGTCCATATAAAAAAAAATCGCGTTTGTCTTTTCTAACGGCGGACATAAATGGCTGCGGGATGCACGCCGAGGTGGGAGGTCAGATCCGTATATTCTGCGGACTTGCACTCAACAAGGCTAAACGAAACCCAGGAATTTGCGGGAGGACCGCAGGATGGTTCGTCCCATACATTCATCTTGCAGGAAAGATAGAAAAAGACTGTACAGATAATGTTCAGAAATGTGGGCTATATACCCACCATTTCAGATTCCCACTGTTTTGCACTTGTCGCATATAACCCCATCACTTCGCAGCGGCTCAGTATCTCTAATTGTCAACTTACAAATATTTTCATTTAGCATATCTGCATGTCGCTATGATTTGTCTGTACGTGCAAATGTACACATACCTGTAGGTAGTTAGGATTTTTCGGTTTGTACTGCCTTAGTGTTACAATTATTTATATGGGGAAACTAGAAAGCCAAATATCCTGCTGGCCTCTAATGTTATAGTTTTCGTCCCAAACTGGATGAAAATCCGTTACTTGGTTCAAGAGATATTCGGGAGCGGTGTCGATGTACCGATAGTGCAGCGCAAGAGGCCAGGATAAATTTAAAGTACATCATCAAAAGAATACATTGTGGTGCTGTATGGCAGTATGGAGCCGACAGCAAGTGGTATGGTTGGGCCATCTATCAACCAAGGCCGCGAAGACTTCAGCTGGCATTATGATGAGCTCATTGGCCGGCTCCTAATTTTGCAGTAGTCACGTACAGAGATCCAAAATACAGGTTTATTCAAAATGATTGTCGGGGTACAATTGTCCAGCGGCAATTCCGCACCAAATTCGGCAAACAACAACCATCTGACAATTCCATTCGAAGGCGGTATGTACAGTTTCAAGAGACAGGGTGCGTGTGTATCCCGGAACTGAAGGTACGAATCAGAACCGCCATTGAAACCATCACCGCTGACATGCTACACACAGTTTGGAACGAACTCGATTATCGTGTTCATGTTTGTAGAATCACAAAGGGTGCACATATAGAGCACCTGTACGGTATGTAACAAAAACATGGAATGTTGTTCTATTAAATGAAAAAAAAAAACATACTCCTATCTCAAGTGTATTGTGTATGACAAGTTGTTAAAACTCCAACAATCATTTTGAATAACCCTGTACTAGAAATTTATTTGATTTCGAAGTTATGAATATGTTCAATATAATGAAATATACGTAAACAAATGTAATTTTTCCTTTCCTTGTGTTCTTACGAATTTGTACCCGATATTTATTTATTTTTAGAGCTAGGGGACCTGCGTACTGACCTCAGATCAGTAAATATGGAAATTGTTACGTCTCTGCTAATAGTGCTATGCAGTAATAGGTTCTGTTCATTTAGAAAATTTATGTTGAGTTTTATTGTTTTGCGTCCAGATTTCACTCATTTTCATCTGCGTTCGTTCTTGTATACTCTGTCTCTTTCACACACACACACACACACACACACACAGCTATTGTCTCTGGCCATGGGAAAACAAAATCATATCTCCACAGGTTCAAATTAATAGATAATCCAATGTGCCCCTGCGATGAGGGGGGTTCAGTTATCAGAACACTTAATATATGACTTCAAAATACTAGAATTTCAAAGGAATACTTTGAAGCATCAAATAAAGTCCAGCGAAGAAACCTGGCTCACCAACAACAGCGACTTGATAGCAAAATACTCATAGGCATTTTCAAGATTTATCAAATCGGTAGATTTCAATAAACTGCAATAGAATATGTAATGGCTCTTATTCCTAAATACCGGGATGCACAAAATACAATGCTTAATTTCGGGAAGTTCATATAAGCATGTTTTAGTGATAGATTACTAGAACTAAAGACACTAACCCAAGTAAACTGGGAGGATAAAATAGTTTCGACCATAAACATTGTAATGACATCATTTAATAAGTAGCGATATCTATGAACAACAGCCAATTGTTAGATAAATCAATTGTTAAGTTTAAAATTGCTCTTCTCTAAGCAATACTTACTTACTCCGTGGTGCAGAGTCCTTCTTGAGAAGCTAACTGGTTTGCAGCTAGTCAAGAAATTCCCCGCATTTCACGGAACCCGAACGTTCATTACCGCTCTCACAAGCGTCC
>Ga0123353_10003425_pt1 | contig 20034 bp, 14 predicted proteins | sample TergutLab28metaG_3_FD_92763 | JGI IMG/M metagenome (GOLD analysis project Ga0123353, IMG submission 92763) | Labiotermes labralis P3 segment gut microbial communities from Petit-Saut dam, French Guiana - Lab288 P3 | ecosystem: Host-associated > Arthropoda: Insects > Digestive system > Gut ... | reverse complement strand
GTACCGCCGCCAAAATAAACGCTCTCACAGCGCAGACCCAGCTCCGCCGCGACGTTGCCGCTCTCCCGGATTTCCTCACAGAGATGCCAGATATAATCCGGCAGCAGCTTCTTCGCGTTTTGGTTCGTGATGGAGTGGGACACAAAGGAGCAGTAGGCGCAGCGGGAGGGGCAAAAGGGCATGGAGACGTAGAGGCTGAAGGATTCCGGCACGGAGGCGGCCAACGCGGCCTGTTCCTCCCGCGTCACCCGCTGTGTCAGCGCGATTTTCTCTTCGCTGACATAGAGTTGATTCCGAAAATAGTCTCCGGCATCTGCGTCTCCGTAATCGGCCATCAATTTCATCATGAGTTTCGACGGACGCACGCCGGTCAGAATTCCCCAGGGGGGCACATAACCGCTGAAATCCGACAGCACTCGGAACAATGCCTGGGCCATCCTGCGCTCGCAGAGGGAATCGAAGGACTCGGCGGCATCGTCAGCCAACTCTGCCGACAGATCACAGGCCGCTTCTTTTCCTGCAATGCAAGCCCAGACCCGCACGGCCGCTCGGCCGTCCCGAACGGAAAACAGGACGGTTTCGACGATATCCCCGCCGCCATCCCGGTTTGTCACTGTTTTGATTGTTTCGTTCGGGTAAAATACCCGGCAGAGGTTTTCCATTTCATAATGGAATGTGTGCCCTAAAATGCGCAGCAGCATTTATCCTCCCCCGTCATTGCGACCGCGAACATTGCGTGGCGGGAAGCAATCCAGAACATCAAAAATCCGGCCTTTTTCTGGATTGCTTCGTCATGCGACTCCGTCGGAGACGCTGCACTACCTCGCAATGACGGCTTACGTTGTTCACATTGTTACAAATAGGGATTATTTTTTCGTTCCCATTCCAGCGTGCTGGCCCGGTCATGGCCGGGATAGACTTTATAGTCCCCCGGCAGCGCCGCGAGCGACTCCAGGGAGCGCTGCAGCGTGGGCCAGTCCCCGCCGACCAAATCCGTCCGCCCCACCGTGCCGCGGAACAGGGTGTCTCCCGTAAACAGCAGGCGCTCCGCCTCGCAGAGATAGCAGACGCCGCCCTCCGTGTGCCCGGGCGTGTGCAGCACAAGCAACTCCGCCGCGCCGAGGGGGAGTTGTTCCCCGCCCTGTAATAAACAGTCCGCCTGTAGGCCGTCCTCCAGGCAGGCCGCGTCCGCCTCATGGATAGCTAACTGTGCATCGGGATACCGCTGTTTCAGGCCCTCTGCGCCCAGTACGTGGTCAAAATGCCCGTGAGTCAAGAGAATGTAGCGCAGATTTGTTATGTCCTCGGCGGCGAGGCGCTCGAACAGAACCGTGGAAGCCTCTCCGGGGTCAATGACCGCGGCTTCTCCGCTCGCTTCGTCCAGCAGAATATAACAGTTCGCCTGATAGGCGCCCAATGGCAAAATGAATATTTTCATCTCCGCGGGCTCCTCCAAATATCCGTATCCAATATAATCGTGACGGGGCCGTCGTTTTCGATGGACACCAGCATATGCGCCGCAAACACCCCCACCTGCACGTCCGACACACCGTTTTGCCGCAGGCAGTCCATGAAATACAGATAGAGCCGCTCCGCCTCCTTCGGCTCGGCGGAATCCGTGAAGGAGGGGCGGTTGCCCTTGCGCAGGTCGGCGCAGAGGGTGAACTGGGAAATCACCAGCGCCGCGCCCCCGGCGTCCAGAACGCTGCGGTTCATCTTGCCCTCCTCGTCGCAGAAAATCCGCAGGCGGGCCACCTTGCCCGCGAGTAACTCCGCCTCCTGCTCCGTGTCCCCATTCACGACGCCGAGCAGAATGTTCAGGCCCGCGCCGATACGGCCCACGACTTCCCCGTCCACGGTAACCGCAGAGGCGTTCACGCGTTGGATTACAGCTTTCATTCGGATTCCTCCCAATAACGCAAAACTTCTGAGGCAGTATAGCATGTCTGCCTGATAAATACAACCGCGCGACCGTAAATTGTGTGGTAATTGCGTCCTTGGGACGCCCGGGGTTGTCTTCCTCATCAGCTTCAAAATTTTTGATTTGTATTTTATACAATATTTTGCTATACTGTACACACAAACAGCCAGTCAGAAAAATTGGGAGGTCTTTCTATGCGCAGCGTAAAACGAAAAAAACGATCCTTGCTTCGGACTCTGTTGCGGTATATCTCAATAGCCGTCATTGTGGTGATTCTGATTCCCGGTACGCTGGTGGGCTCCGTAATCGCGAGCGCGTTATATTACAAAAGCCACGACGCAAAATTACAGCTGCAGCGCTTGGAGGAACTGGAACAGCGCTACGCCAGCGCGGATTTTGTGCCCGTAAAAGAACGTGACTTTACGGCCTTCGACTTGGATGCTGCCCTGGAAAACGGCCTGAAGTTCAATGAAGTCCAGTTTTTAGCCACGCACAACAGCTACAAACAGCGCATGAGCCGCGCGTCCTACTACGCCATGAACTGGGTAGCGGCCCCCCTGGGACTTGCCGCGGAAAAGGACGAGTGGGACTACGAGTTTGAACCCCTGACCCAACAGCTGGATAAAGGCATCCGCAGCATAGAACTGGACGTCATGAAGGACGGCGAGAGCTTCCGCTGCGGGCATGTCGGGGTTCTGGACATGAGTTCCAACTGCCACGACTTGGCCCTGACCTGCCAAGAGATCCGGATGTGGTCGGACGCGCACCCCGATCACCTGCCCATCACCATATTGGTGGAAGCAAAGCCCTCCATTGCGGCGGACGGTGGCATGTATAAACTGATTGACTTGGATGGCGTCGAGGCGCTGGGCGGCATTTTCCGGCGGGAATTCGAAGACAAGCTGTTCACCCCGTCCGAAATGCGCGGCTCCTATGAAAGCTTCGGCGCGCTGCGCCGGGACAACGGCTGGCCGGCCCTGCGCGATATGCTGGGAAAAATACTCATTTTGTACCACTACAACGAGGCCACCACCGCCGACTACATCGCGCTGAGTCCCTCTCTGGATGTCCAAAAAATGTTTCCGGTGCTGGAATACCCCGTCGTGGAGGTGGACACAGACTCTGCCACCTTCATTCTCTGCAATGACCCATTGGACCACGACGTGATTGCGGCGTATACCAACAAAAACCTGTTGGTTCGCACCCGGATAGACATGTATATGCACCACGAGCAGGAGAAGTACGATTCCGGCGTGACGGCCGGCGCGCTGTTACTCACGACGGACTACCCGCCTCGGGATAATCTGGGGGACGACTCCTATGCAGCAATCCTTCCGGGCGGGTATACGGTTCAACTGCAGCAAGGATTTTGATACATAATCGCAGCTTTCCCCCGGGGTGAACCCGGGGGGTTTTATTCTTCTTTTTTTCTTATGTACTCTTTTCGCATAAATCTCATTATGAGAGAAAAAGCAAGGGCAATGTCGGCACCAAATTGACATCAAAGGATAAAAATGCTAAACTGAACGCAGTAAAATTTTCCGTATACAAAAGGAGAGAAAATGGATGACCAACCGCGAACGATTTGTAAACACATTGAACTTCAAACCCGTCGACCGCCTGCCCATCATCGAGTACTCGGCCTGGTGGAACAAAACCATCCGGCGCTGGTGGGAGGAGGGTCTACCCCGTAGCCTGAACAATGCCGGTATGTTCCACTATTGGAACTTGGACCTGCACCATCAATTTATGATCCTGAGCTACGACATGGAAATGAGTCAATATCAGCTCGATGACATCGACGCTTACATCCGAGATGAAGCGGACTACGAAAAAGTTCTCCCCTCTCTGTATCCGAAGGACCTCCTGGAAGACAACGGCATGGCGGACGACCTCCGGGCCCTGAAGGCGGGCCACGACGCGGGGGACTTCGCCATCTGGTTTGCCATTGAGGGTTATTTCTGGTGGCCAAGGGTGCTCTTCGGCATAGAGCCGCACCTGTTTTCGTTTTATGACCACCCCGAATTGTATAAACGCATCTGCAGTGACCTGATGGATTTCCACCTGCGGGTCATTGAAGAATTCTGCTCCATTCTCCGCCCGGACTTTGTGTCTATCTATGAGGATATGTCCTACAACCACGGCCCGATGCTGTCTGAGGCAACGTTTCATGAATTTATCAAACCCTATTATGAGAAAATCATCCCCGCCCTGCACAAGCACGGGGTCAAGGTGGTCATCGATACCGACGGGGATGTTTCTTCGTTGGTTCCCTGGTTCCTGGGCTGCGGCGCGGACGGAATAACGCCTATGGAGCGGCGGGCGGGGGTTGACGCCGTCGCGCTGCGCGAAACATACCCCCAGTTAATTATGTGCGGCGCCTATGACAAAACCGTTATGAGCCGCGGCGAAGCAGCAATGCGCAAAGAGTTCGAGCGGCTGATTCCCGTGATGAAAAGCGGCGGCTACCTCCTGAGTGTGGACCACCAGACCCCGCCGGATGTTTCCATGGAAAATTACGCGATATACAGGCGGTTGCAGGACGAATACTGCGGCAAATATCACCCCTGAGATTATTGCAAGCAATACCTTAAAGAGTGGAGTGTTGAGAGTGGAGCTATTAAAGAAATGCTCTAATTACCTTTGGGACTTTTAGTATTCCACTAAAACTTCACTCTCCACACTCCACTCTTAATACTCCACTCTCCACTCTAAATCGCAAAATTATTACGAGGAGGATAACGATGACCAACCGCGAACGCGCTATGGCTGTTTTGAACTATGAGGACTACGACCGGCTGCCGCTGGTACACTTCGGTTATTGGCCGGAAACCCTGCAAAAGTGGTATGAAGAAGGACATTTGGAGGAAGATGAGGCCGAATGCTGGGGCAACAACAACGAGTACGACCGCGCCATTGAAAAGAAGCTGGGGTTTGACTTCAACTGGCTGCCGGGGGCCTATGCCAAGCTGAATGTCGACCTTTCTCCCGCGTTCCAGCCCAAGATGATCAAAGATCTGGGCAACGGCAAGAAGCATGTGCAGAACAGCGAGGGCGTCATCCTGCTGCAGGACGACAACATCGTCTCTATCCCCATGGAGATTGACCATCTGCTCAAGGACCGTGCGTCCTGGGAGGAGCACTTCCTGCCGCGCCTGCAGTATTCCGAAGCCCGCGTCAAGCGGGAGCGCATTTTGGATTTTCCGCGCTATGCGGCCGAGATGAACCGGCCCCACGGGCTGCGCGTCGGCAGCCTCTACGGCATTGTCCGCAACTGGCTGGGCATGGAGAACTCCTGTTACCTGCTCTATGACGACGAGGAGCTGTTCGATGAAATCATCCACACAGTCGGGGATCTGAGCTACCGCGTGACTAAAGACGCTCTGGAGATTTTGAAGGAGATCGGATTTTCTTTTGACTTCGCCCACTTCTGGGAGGACATTTGCTTCAAAACCGGCCCCTTAGTGACGCCCGAAGTGTTTGCCGCCAAAGTGGGGCCGCACTACAAACGCATCACGGAGCTGCTCAACAGCTACGGGATTCATATCGTATCCCTGGACTGCGACGGCTGTATCGATACCCTGGTACCCATATGGCTGGAAAACGGCGTGAATACCATGTTTCCGATTGAGGTGGGCACCTGGGGCGGCAACATCGCCCCCTGGCGGGAACAGTACGGCAAAGAACTGCGCGGCGTGGGCGGCATGAACAAAACTGTATTTTCAAAGGACCGCGCCTCCGTGGAGGCCGAGGTGGAGCGTCTGAAGCCGCTGGTGGCCCTGGGCGGCTTTCTCCCCTGCCCGGACCATCTCATCGCCCCGGACGCGAAGTGGGAGCTGGTGCAATACTACACGGAATTGATGCGCAAGGCATTCGGGTGATAAGGAGAGAATCAATCATGACAACAAGAGAACGCTTTTTAAAAATCATGCGCTATGAAACAGTGGACGCCCTGCCTCTTTTTACGGTAGACCCCTGGGAAAGGGATACGCTGAAGAATTGGCGCACACAGGGTCTGCCGGAGAATCAGCAGCCCGAGGAGTTTTTGCAAATGGGCGCGCGGCACATATTACCCGTGTTTTTTATGCCATACCCCCCTTTTGGAAGAAAAATTCTTTCGGAGGACGATACATACCGAATTGAACTGTCTGATATGGGGGCGACCGTCAAGCGGCGCAAAGATTTTCCGAGCATGTACTACGGGTACACAGATTTCCCCGTTAAGACTGCCGGGGACTGGCAGGAATACAAAAAACGTTTTAGCCCGGGTGAGTACAGATACGGGGACGATCTGGAAGATATGGCAGAAGAAGCCCGCCTCTCTGAGAATCCCGTGTGCCTGATGCTTTACCCCTTTTTCATGCGGCTTGGATTCTACAGCATGGGCTTTGAACGGTTTTTGACAGCATTTTATGACGAGCCTGAGTTTATGCACGGGATGTTTGATTTTTGGAGCGCGTTTGTGGCCGCTACGATTCAACCCGTGCTGGAAAAAATCAAACCTGACTTCGTGACCATTGAGGAGGACCTCGCGTTCAAAAACGGGCCTCATATGTCGCCCGCCATATATAAGGAATTCTGGATTCCTTATCAGAACCGGGTCATTGACCTGGTACAAAAGGCATGCGTCCCGCATATCTGTATGTATACCTCAGGCGATTGCAGAGCCTTGCTTCCGCTTATGATGGAAAACGGAATTAATATGACCTGCACGGTAGACAGAAATTCAAATATGGATCCCATTGCGCTGCGCAAAGAGTTCGGGCGGGGGCTTACCATGCTCGGAGGCGTCGGCAAGCACACCTTGATGGCCGGGGAATATGCCATAGATAAAGAGCTGGAGCGCTTGATGCCTCTTATGGAGGAGGGCGGCTTCATCCCCGCATGTGACGATATGATTCCCCCGGAGGTGCCCTTTGCCAACTATTGCTATTTCATCAATAAGTGCAGAGAGATCAAATTTTAAAATTTCTGTAAAAAAAGAAGCCGCCTGGATCTACCCGGCGGCCTCTTTTTTATCCTGCCGTTCAGTAGTTCAACTCATACATGCGGAACAACTCCATGTCTTTCACTTCAAACGACAGCGCGCCCGCATGGAAAGAAAATGGCACTTCTTCGTTACAGGGCAGCAAGTGCACCGAGCGCACAGACTTGTCCGTTCTGAGTGAAACGCAAAAGTCACTCACTTTTATGTATGGCTCCGGCTCCTGCACATTCACCGCGTGGAGCAGGAGTCTGCCGTTGCCGGGGTCGTCAAAGAGGGTGAACTGCACGCAGGGGGGCGCCGTGGAGGAAAGCACGCTTTCTCCGCCGTAAAGCAGAGCGATGAGCTTCAGGAACATGTCCTTATACGCCTTTTGAGGTTTGGCCTCGAAAGCCGCGGCGGACCAGATGATTTTGCCCTGCCCGTATTCGCCATAGACAATGGAGGGGAAAGCGGTGCGCGCCCCCGGCGGGTTGGCATGGATGGAGGCAAAGACCTCGGTGTCGCCGGGATTCGTGTAGGGGAGCGTAATGGTCGCGAGTTCCTGTTTCTCCAACGGGTTGCGCACCAGCATTTGCCTGTCGGAGAACGCGACGGGGTACTCCGCATTATACATTTCGCCGAAGTGTTGCTGCCCCTCCGCCGTGGGCGCGATGTAGGTAACGGTCTCCTCCGTCCAGCCGAGGAACTCCAGCCCCAACAATTTTTGCGCGAGCTTCGGGTTCGTGGCGCCGCTGATGTAGAGGTTGCCGCCGTTTTGCACATAGGCAACAAGATTCTCAATATCCTCGTCGGGCAGGAAGGGTGCCTCCGTTACGATGGCGAGCTTTTTATCCGCGATTCTCTCTTTCCGGCAGTTCGGGAGTACGGTATACAGATAGTTGCCGTCCGCAAGTGCCTTCGTGCCGCCGGTGACCGCCTCAAGCTGCGGGTAGGAATACGGGTCGCTGCCCTCCTTCGGCAAATGGCGCATCTTGGAGTTCATGTCGTTGAGAACCGCCACGTCGGAGACCATGGTTCCGGACATATACTTTTCATAGGGTTCACTTTCGGCAAAGACCTGACCCAGCCGGTCATAGAATACCGGGTTCAGCGTACCGGCGGGGTCAATGGCGTCAATGAAAAGCATCGCGCCGTGGTGAGCGAGGGTGATATAATTGTGCGTTTTCAGCGCGTCCAGGGACTTCGTGGTCGTGTGTTCGGAGAGCTGCGGGTCGCAGCGCGAGGTCATGAACTCGAAGGGCTGATTGTTTGTGTATTCATAGAAGAGCTTGCAAGTTAAAAACTGCTCGTGATAGGTTCTGTAGAGATCCCCGCCGACGAAGTCGCTCGCCTCTCCCGAACCACCGTTTGCGGCGACCAGCCAAGGCATCGGCGCGGTCGCGAAATTGTGCTCCACGCTGATGCCGGGGCGCAGGCGCCGGGCCTCGTCCGCGCAGTAAAACGCGAACTCGCTCATCCACTCCTCGCGTTTTTTTTGGAATTGCAGCCAATCCGGCTCCTCCCAGTCCACCAGGAAGAGGACATCCTCGCCCGTCTCTTTATAGTAGCGCTCCTTGCAGGAATCGCAGAAGCAGATCGTCGGCCAGAAGGCCATATCCAGGAACAGACCATCGATATCATAGATGTCCAGGAGCTCCTTCAATTGGTCGGCGACGAATTTCCGGTACTCCGGATTGTTCGGACAGACGGTACCGTAGCGGTTCTTGAAGGCGCTGGCCACGCCCTTCTCCCGGGTGAACTTGCCGGTGGGGTCTACCATCCGCCAGGAGGGGTGCGCATCGTAGGCCCAGTTGTTGAAGATGAGGGAGTAATATCCGACGACATCCATGCCGCCGGCGTGGCAGAGCTCCAGAAGTTCCTTCATCTTGTTCTCCGCAGCGAAGGCCCTGTGCGTCCGCCCGGTCTGCGTGGGCCAGTTGCACAGCCCCACGTGCGACTGCAGGTAGATCATCGGGCTCTGCACCTGGCCGCGTTTCAGGCAGTCGAAGTAGGCTTGGGCGTCAAACTTCGACAGGAATTCGGCATTCCAGTCCTCAATGTGCATGTCCACGAGGTTTCTTCTGTAACTTGTTTTGTACCAGTTGTAGTTTGCCATGGCTAATCGTTCCCTTCCGCGATCTCCTCTTCGATTTCACCTCTGGCGGCCCGCCGTTCATGCAGTTCCAGCGTGATTTCTTCCATATCTTTTTTATTCAGAGGATATAGGGTGCGGAAGAGTATGGCGGCGGCCAGGTTGGCGATGATTGGGGCCACGACCACCATGAGTATCATGCCGTTCTGCGCTCTTTCCGTCTGCTCAAAGATTCCGTTGATCTCCGTATCCCAGCCATCGGGCGGAGGAACGTAGCCGGACCTGCTGAGTATCGTGGTGGCAAGTCCGCCGCCTATGCCCTGGCTGAATTTGTTTACAAGGGAGTTCAGGGCAGAGACCGCGCCCTCCGCGCGCTTGTCTGTTTTGTATTCTATGTAGTCCGTATTGTCCGCCATAATACCGAAGGCAAGGGGATGCGCCATGGAGCTGCCGAAGGTATTAAAGGCCGAGGCAAGCAGCATGAGCGGCTTGCTGCGCACGTTGAGCAGCCTGATTGCGTTCGCCGCGAACATAATCGCCGCGCCCATGGTAAAGGAAGTCCGTTTTCCGAAACGGTTGGCAAACATCGGGGCGGTAAACACGCCTGGCATTCCGCCAAGTATCCCGACCATGCCCGCGGTGACCATAAATTTGACGTCTTTCATAACATAGGTAAAGAAATAGAGCCCGCCCGTAGAGGTGGTGGCCACGGAGACGTTAATCATCATATAGGCAAGGAACAGGGCGTAGACCGGGCGCTGTATAAATATTTGCAGCAGCTCCCGCCAGGAGTATTTTTGGTCTTCCTCCGCCGGGATCCGTTCCTTGATACCAAGAGCGCCCAGGGATACGCCTCCCGTAGTAAGGATCGCGCCACCTACGATAATAATGGCAAAGGCTTGAAGCCGGTCGTTCGGCGTGGCTTCAAGCAGGAAGGGCAGGGGAAGGCCGACAATCACGGAACCGAAGGTAACGGCGACGCCTTTGATCATGGCGAGCAGATTGCGGTCCTTGGGGTCGTCCGTCATAACGGGAAGCAGGCAATCGTTCGGTATCCCCATAAAGCAGCCGGTCATATCAAGCATGATATAGGTAATCCAGACAATCACCATTTTCCATGCCCCAGAAGCCCAATAGGGGCCGAAGAATACAAGAATCAGGTTGAGGCTGCATATGAAGGAACCTATCATGAGGTAAGGACGGAAGCGGCCCATTTTTGTTCTTGGGAGATGGTCAATCATGTAGGCCTGAAGCGGGTCGTTAAAACCGTCAAAAATCCTGGCGACAACGAGGAGAAGGGTGAGCTTGGCGGGATCGATTCCGGCGACCTCGGTGTAGAAGAAAATCAGGGCGCCGGATACTAAGGCGGTGCCGGGCATGACGCTGGTGTTGATTAGGAAGAGCGAGATTTTTTCGAGAATGCTGGTCTTTTCTCCGCTCCTCACGGGAGCGTTGTTGAGGGTGTTGCCGGGAACGGTTTCTTTACTCATGTCAGGTTGCTCCTTTTTTATTTTTTCTTTTTGGTAATTGCGAAATATAGTGTAAGGGACGTCGAGCCCCCGCGCGCTGCGGATTAGACGCCGTCCCCTACAGCATACCGAATCAGGTTTCCGCGCAAGTATAGCCAATCAACTTTGAAATAGTCTTAAGAAAAAGCAAGAACTGTTGATTGGCATTGGGTAAATCAACTTTCAAATGTTCCATTTTCAAGTTGATTTACTATAAATGTATAGCTTCCGCTGCCGATTTCATGCGCTGTGCCGTCCGGCAGAAGAACCGTCGCCGTCGTGTTGCAGGGAATCGCCACGGTCAGATGGAATTTATCGTCTTTTTTCTCCCATTCGCACACGATTTCTCCGTATTCACTGAGGAATGTCCGTTTCGCGAAACGCAGGGAAGCGTCCGGGCGGGGCTGTATTTTCACATGCTTGAACCCGATCCCCTCCCGCTCGACGCCGCCGATGTAGCGGAACAGCCAGTCGTCCACACAGCCGAAGGCATAGTGGTTCATGCTCATGGCGAGCGGGTCGCCGTTCTCGTCATAGCAGTACCAGCTCTCCCAAATGGTGGTCGCGCCGTTTTTGAGCTGGTCCAGCCAGGAGGGGCCCTTTTCTTGATACAGCAGATCGTAGGCCATATCCGTCCGCCCGATTTTGCAGAGGGCGTCTAGCAGGTAGGGCGTGCCGAGGAAGCCGGTATCCAGGCAGCCGCCGTTTTCTTCGATCAAACGGACCAGCATGTCGGCGAAGTGCTGTTTGTGCTGTTCGGGCACCAAATCGAAGTAAATCGGCAGCACATAGGCGCCTTGGAGCTCGAGGGGCATGTTGCCGTCCTGGTCAATCACGCCCTTCTGGAAGGCGTCCTTCATCTTTGCCGCGATGCCCGTATAATAGGCCGTGTCGACCTCCTCGCCCAGCAGGCAGGCGATCTTTGAGAGCAGACTCACGGAATACCATCCGAAAATCGGCGCGATGTACCCTTTCGTCGCGAAGATTTTCTCCTTGTCTGACTTAGAGTCGTAGCCGGTCTTGGACAGGCTGGGAATCATCCACTCGCCGTAGTGGAAGCCCGTGTTCCAGAGAAATTGATCGATTTCTTTCGGGATTTCTTTGTTGCCGCGTCTGTTCGCGGCAGTGCGGATCACATATTCACACCAGGCCTTCATGGAGTCGTATTGCGCGCGCAGGACCGCGGTATTCCCTGTCATCAAATACATCATGTAGGGCACAATCACCGCCGCGTCGCCCCAGGCCGCCGTACCGTACATTCCTTTTTCTTTGAAATCCATTTTGTTGAATATTTCCGTCAGCGTATAATATTTGTAATAGGGAACGATGATCGGCACCCTGCCGTCGCTTGCCTGTTCACAGGTGAGCGAGCGCAGCCAGCGGGTATAAAAACTGGTCATGTCCTCATTCAAAAAGGCCGTAGCAGCATAGATTTGGGCGTCTCCCGTCCAGCCAGCCTTTTCCCGCTGGGGGCAGTCGGTGGGGATGGAGAGCATATTGGAGCGCTGGGACCAGCGGGTATTTTCATACAGACGGTTCAGTCTGGAGTCGGAACATTCGAACGTGCCGACATTTTCATTGTCGGAGGAGAGGGCCACGGCGCAAAAATCCTCCGCCCGCACTTCGTCCAGGCCCGTTACCCGGACATATTGAAATCCCTGGAAGGTAAACAGGGCCTCGAATTCCCTGGGTTTGCCGTCCGATATGTAGACCACCCGCTGTTCGCAGGTCGGCCCCATATAGGTGACGAGGATATTGTTGAAATAATTCCCGTCCCGGTCGGGCGCCTCGAAGTGGTCCAGGGTGATTTCTCTGCCCTTCGGCGCGTTGACCTTCATGCGGATGCGTCCGGCCAGATTCTGCCCGAAATCCACGATTTGCTCGCCTTTTGGGGATCTGTAGGTGCGCACGGCGGGAAGCGTCACGACCGGCCGGACCGGGTTCCCGATCTGAGCGGCCAGATTCGCGTAGCCGAAGTTCTTGATGCGCGCGGGCGTCCAGCCGTCATCCGAAAATTCCGGCGTATCCCAGCCAGCCATCTCCGCGTTCGCGTCGTATTTTTCACCGGCATACAAGTCCGAAAACAGCACCGGGCCGTGGGCGGCCTTCACTTTTTTGTCCGAGCAGACAATCTCCTCGCTGCCGTCGGCATAACGCAGCTCCAGCTGAAACAGCACCGCATGCGGTTCTGTATTTTTGTTCTCCCGGGGCATTGTCAGCGGGCTACAGTACCAGCCGTCACCCACATACACCCCCAGGGCGTTTTCGCCGGAGCGCAGCAGCGCCGTGACGTCGTAGGTCTGATAGCACAAGTATTTTTTATAGCTCGTGTTTTCCGGCGCGAACTCCCGGTCGTCCGGGCGCAATCCGTTGACGCTCAAGCGGTAGATGCCGTGGCAGGTGGCGTAGAGCCTTGCTTGAGCGACTTCGCCTTTGAGCGTAAAGCCCCTGCGGAACAGGGTAGCAGGCGGCTGGTTCCCGAAATTCTTTTTTCGGTCCTCGAATGGCAGGGGCGAGACGGCCCACTTCGCTTTCCAGTCGTCCGGGCTCAAAAAAGCGGTTTCGAACCAGGCGGAGGCGCCTGCCTCGTTCCCCTGGTTGTCCCAGACCGTGACGGCCCAGGTATAGCGCGTCCGGCTCTGGAGCGCCGGGCCGGCATACGCCACAAAGGTGGATTGTTCGCACTCCACTTTGCCGCTGTCCCAGATGATTTCATCGCCGCGGGACAGGGCCAGACGGCACGCTGTCTGCAGGACATTCTGCTCCTCGCTCGTTAAAATCCACGAGAAATAGGGGGTCTGGTCGATTCCGATCGGTTTTTCCATGTGCAGGGTTCTCAGCTTTCTCAATTCCATGCCTGTTTCCTCCTCTATCGCAACTCTTTACTCAAAGATCTATCTGTTTCTTTACCGCGTCCACGACTTCTTTCACCACGCCGTCGGCAAAGGGATTTTTCAGGTTGCCTTCCCGCAACAGGTCGAAATATCCGAGGCTGCCGCCCGCCGCGCACAGGCGCAGATAATCTTCCCACGCCGCCTTGTGATCCTCCAGCGAACGCAGGTAATACTGCAGCGCGCACACCCGGGATAAGGCGTACTCAATGTAATAAAACGGGGCGGCAAAAATATGAGGATGGGTCATCCAGAAGGCGCCGCTTTCGAAAAGTTCATTTCCGTCATAATCACACCAGGGCAGATACTTCTTCTCTATTTTCTTCCAGACCTCGCGCCGCTCTTGAGCCGTCATTGCGGGATTCTTGAACAGCTCCTCCTGGAATTCGTCCACACTAATCGTGTAAGGAATCGAGCCAAGGGCCTGTGCGACGTACATCTTCCGGAAGCGCTCCGCGTCGTCACCCAAAAACAGCTCCATCCACGGAAAAGTTAAAAACTCCATGCCTATGGAATGAATCTCGTTGATTTCACTGGTGGAGGCGATGTATTCGGCGAACTCCTGTCGGTGCGCCGAATAATACGCCTGGAAGGCATGGCCGGACTCATGGGTCATGATGACCAAATCCATGTCCGCCCCGCTGAAGTTTCCGAAGATAAACGGCGCCTTGTATTTTAGCAGGATCGTGCAGTAGCCACCCAGTCTTTTATTGGGCCGTACTTCTATGTCAATCAATTCGTACTCCCGCATGAAACGGAAAAATTCGTCCGTCTCGGGTGAGAGCTCGGCATACATCTGATCCGCCAAATTGAGCATCTCTTCCTGGCTCTTCTGAGGAATGGGGTTGCCTTCGGGATAAAACAGCGTCCTGTCATAATAGGTAAGGGAATCCAAGTCCAGCCGTTGGCGCTGCGCCTCCTGAATTTCCTGGCAGACCGGCACGATGTACGTCAAGACCTGCTCGCGGAACCGCGCGGCGTCCTCCGGCGTGTAGTCATAGCGCATTTTGCTCGCGAACGCGTAATCAATGTATTGGTCGAAGCCCATCTTCTTCGCCTTTTTAACGCGTAGGAGTGTCATCTCGGTAAAAATTTCATCCAGCTGCGGCGCGATCTCCTCGTTCATCTTCGTCCAGGCGCGGTAGGCCTCGCGCCTAATTTCCCGGTCGGGAGACTGCATAAATTGATTCAGGCCGTAATAATTGCACTGCTTGCCCTGAAACTCCACCGAGCAGGCGGCCGTGAGTGTGTTGTATTTGGCCACAAGGGCGTTCTCTTTCATCATCTCGCGGAAGACTTTGATGTCGCTGCCTTTGATCATCGATTCAAAAAAGCGCAGGGACTGAATGCCGAATTCCGCTTCCAAATCCTTGCGGAAAGGGCTTTTCAGGACTTTTTTCACGCCGCCCGCAACGACTCCCATAACAACGGAAAACGCGAGACCGTAATACTGCATTTCTTTGGCGTAAAACGCGTCCTGCAAATCCATGGAATTTCGAATACTGGCGATCGTGTTGGGGGTATTGAATTCGCTGAGAATCTCATGGAACGCGACATAGGCCGCGCACGCGTCAGCCGGCGTTTTTGCCTTTTTGAACATCTTCATGCTCTTCCGGTAGACTTTAAACATCGCGGGCAATGAGGGGCGCTGGTATGGGAGATCCTTAAATTTTTGCATGGCTGTTCTCTCCTTATTTTATATAAAGTTTTAATATATTATATGATATCCAGCGTCTTCAAATATTCCGCCGCGATAATCGTATGCCCTGTATAAGAGGGATGAATCCCGTCCTCCGCCAGCTCCGCACAGCTGAAACTTTTCCGCGATACTGCATCGTCCATTATTTTTTGTAAAGGCAAATAACAATCGGCGTATTGTTCCGCGAACTCCCGGATAAACACCTGTTTCGGAACCAGGTCGTCCTGCCAGTGCCGTTCCTCGGCGTCAGCAGGCAAGAGGAATGGCTCCAAAATCATGATTTTGATTGCCGGGAAATCCGCCTTGACTTTATGGAGCAACTCCGTATATTCGCGCCGAAAACGTTCCAGCGGGCAGGGGTCGTTCGAGCTGAAGGCCCTCCACACATCGTTGATGCCAATCAACACGGACAAAAAGCTGGGCTGAATCTCATAGATATCCGTTTCATAGCGCGCCAGCAAATCCCGGAGCCTGTCGCCTATTACACCCCTGTTGACAAAGCGAACCCCATTGCCGGGGAAAAGCGTGTTATAAACCGCCTTTACCGCCGCCGGGTAAGCCTGCCCCAGGCTTTGGGGGTCGCTTCTGTCCCGGTTGCCGTCGGTTACGGAATCTCCCTGGAACAACACCACATCGTTATTCTCAAAAAAGCAACTCAATATAAATTCCCTCATCTATTCCAATCATAACGGCACATAGCCCGTATCTTTTATTAAAGCCTGCCCGTCCGAAGTCGATATCCACTGGTAAATTCTCCCGGCTGATGTATCCATCTCTTTCACGCCCATGAAGATTTGGGATATAATCGGGTAAGTATTATTTTTAATGGACTCGTATTCCGCTTGAATTCCATTGATCTTGATCGTTTTGATGTCCGGCCGCCTCCCGGAATACTCCGCGAAATAATACGTTGTATAACCAAAGGTAGCGCCGTTCGCGGACTTTTCAGCCACATATTGGGACATCACTCTCATATCGTTCGCGATGTGGTCCCTGGGCACTTCTTTGAGTGTTCCGCCCTGTAACACATATTTGTCCAGCAAAATCTGGCTGCCGCCGGTCTCGTTTCTCCGGAAGAAGTTGATGGCTTCGTCCTTGCCGCCCACCTGCTGCCAGTTGGTGACCGCCCCGCTTAAAATATCTTTGACTTGCTCCAATGTCAGGCTGTCAACAGGGTTGTCTATATTTGTAATAAATACCAGCGCATCTTTTGCGATGGGCTTGAAAAAATATGCGTCCATCGCCTTTTCCGTCTCCGGGTCGGGCTGCTGGGCGATGAGCATTTCTATGTCACTGTCTTCCGCCAAGAAATCGCGGTAGGCCTCGGAGGTTCCTGTGTGGCATATTTTATAGTAGTCGCCCTTCGTATCGTCCAAGCCGGTAAAGCGCGTGAAGATTCGCTCGGAAATGATGCGCGTCGGGTTCGAGCCTTGGGTCAACGGATAGTCTTCGACCGGCATTGTCCCGTCCGGCCGCAGGGAATCGCCGCAGCCCCACAGCAAAACGCCGAGCAACAGTACCATTGCCAGTAACCGAACTTTTGACGTCCTGCTCATCTTGTTTCTCCTTGATTTAGTTTCTGACCAATTTCTCCACCGGCACTTTGAGAGATTCATCTGTAAATTCATAGTTCCAATTCACGCCGTCGGCAGAGGAATAGACCTTGCAACCATCCACAGCGCTACCGCTATATCTGTTATATTCAATCAATTTCCTGTTGCCGTACCACAAGATGCCGTTTTTTTCCACGATACCGAGAATGCCGCCAACCGCGGCATCCGCCATAGCTTTTCTGCTTAACGGCTCTCTGGGGTATAACCCCACCCAGCGTTGATTGAACTTGTTATCAATCTCAATGATGCCGCCGTATTTCCCGAAATAATAAAATTTGCCGTTTGCGATCGTTGAGGAGGCGACCTTGTCCGTTGTTGGATTGCCTATAAAATCCTGCAGCAGTAAGATGTCATTTCGAAAGCCCAACTTTTCAAAAGACTCTCCATAGATGCCGGTGTTCAAATATCGCCTTCCTTCAGAGTCATCCCAAATTTTCATTAAACGCGCACAGAGATTAAAGAAGCCCTTTTCAGGGGTTAAATCCCCTTTAAAATATTGCAATTTTTCTTCTTCCTGAAGCAGAACAATATTATTTTTCACCTCATATGAATAGTAAGTATAAGTATCCTCACAATTATATGTATATATTTTAATTATGCTCTTATCGTCATATTGGGGCATAATCTTTATCAAGTTATTGTAACCGTTACGCGTTGTGAGAGACGTTGATTTCCATTTAATTCCATCAAAAGATACATGAATTTTATCTGGGACATACTCTCCGTTAGCCCCCGTCACCCCAAACAAAACCTCCCCGTCATTGGCGAGCGAGTAATACTTTTTTTGATAATTCGCCGTGTATTTTCCGAACTTTTTCGTCTTGGGTACTATGGCATCCCAACCACAGCCTATAATTGTGTTTTTGAAAAACACATCCGGTTTATAAGCCTCACCATAAGAATTTGTTTTTGGGAAAAACTTTTCAATCCCTTTGATCCATTCCCAAGTCTCTCCGTCCGTGGAAGCGTAATATTTGTTGTCGTTGATCAACAGAAATCCCCGCGGTGGGTCTGTCAGAATAGAAAATATTTTTCCCGTTTTCTGTTCCGTCTCCTTCCATTCCTGCAAGTCTTTCGAAACGTACATGGCCCTGTTTTTCGCGACGGCCAAATAGACGCCGTTGGCGTAATAGAGCCCCGTTACCGTCGGCACGGAAGGGTCCAGATTCAAGTATTGGGCGTAGTCGGCTATTTTTTCATCGAAGAGCGCCATCGTCCCGTTTTCCAAGCCCAAATATTTCCCGGAAGGGGAACTGTTCGAACCGGCGGAACTGGAATCGGTCAGACTGGAATCGTCCGATGAATCCACGGGATCAAAGGCCGCCTCGCAAGCTGCCAGCAGCGCTAATGCCAAAAGAATCAGCAAAAATTTTCGCAGCACCGTTGTCTACCCCTTATCGCCATGGCCCATCAAGGGATTTTTTCGAAAATATCAATCCGTTTTGTCTTCATGAAAAGTATAGCATGATTCAAAAAAAACTACAAGGTAAATCGGGACGGACTCAGCTCTGCCCGCCAAAGGCCGCCTGCTCCGCGTTTGGACTGCCCCGCCGCTGCAGATCCGGGAAGCGGTGCTCCAGAGCGGCGAGGGAAATTTCCACGTCCTCGTGCACCTCGTCGGCACGGAAGCAGCCGACGGTGACCATATCTCTCGAACGCAGCGCGTTCCAGTTGAAGGTCAGGCCGACATAGGGCGTCACGCGGCCCGCCGCCATGGATTTGATCGTCATCACCGGTTTTTTCGCGTTGTGGATGACGGCGGCGACCGTCTCCACCTCCACCTGCATCAAAAAGCCCATACAATTGAAAATTTGGATATAGGTCTCCACGTCGTAGCCGTTGGCGTCGGAATAAGTGATCAACTCCGGCATGTGCGCGGAGAGACCGGGGATCATCCCCGCGTCGCGTATCATCGCCGTATAATCGCCGATGCGCCTGATTTCCGCTTTACCCTTGTCCACCAGCCGCTCCACGCTGGAGTGGTGGGGCAGGCAGAACGCCGCGCCCGCTTTGGCGCCGCGCCGGATGGACGCTTCCGCCTCCCTGCGGGCTTCGGCGGAGTCGGACACGTTTAAAATTGGCGTGTCGACCCGAATAATGCGCTTGCCGGTTTTGTCCTCCGCGTAGGCAATCGCGTCCTGCATCAGCGGGATATCGCCGATGGGGCCCATCAGGCAGTCGATGCCGTAGCCGAGATAGGCCTCCAGCACCGGGAAGAAATCCTCCGGCTTTGTGTACGCATCGCGGATCATTGCGTCCGCCGAAACGCTGGTATGGCTCCAGCCCAGCAGCCAATTTGTACCGATCAACATGCGGGGCAGAGAGACCCCGGCCACTTCGGTCCTTGGAAATACTTTATTCAAAATAAATCCTCCTCGCAATTTTCTTTTTTTATCATAACAAGAATCAAGAGGAATTTCAATTTTTTTGCAAAAAAAGACAAAAATAATACGATAAAAGCTATGAAAGCAGGAAGAACTCTGATAAAATAAGAAACAGAATAAATTTTTTAAAAGGAGCAACGGTCATGCTGCAAAAACTGAAAGTCATCTTTTCCAACATCCGTGCGCACTGGAGCGTCCCGGCGGAGGGGTATTACGTGCCCCACAAGGAGACCGCGGGTCTGTCCATCGGCAAGTTTGGCTATGCCCTGACGCGAACTCTGTTCGCAAAAATTGTACTGAGCGGTTCGAACATCATCATCGCCCAGGCGCTGCATGTGGACCCCATCCATATCACCACCATGAATGTGGTGGCAACGATTATCGGCTTCTGGTTCACACTCCTCCGCAGCCATTGGGTAGACAACTCCCGCAGCCGGGAAGGGCGTTTCCGCCCGTTCATGAAGTACTATGGTATCCCTACGCTTGGTTTTGCGGCCGCAATCATATGGTTTCCCTATCACATGCTGCCCAACGGCGGAGAAGCAATTTCCGCGGGGAATTGGGGCACGGGCTACTGGATGAAGGTGGGCATTCTGCTGTTTTTGGTCCTCGGCCTGCAATTCTTCTACCCCATTTTTTCCATGGGTTATGACAATATCATTATGGTGCAGTCTCCCAACTCCCAGGAACGGCTGAATGTTGAGGTTATCACCAACTTGGTTGCGAGCAACGCCTATACCTGGGTCGACGTCTTCTATTTTATGATGTCCGGGCGCTTTGCCAACCGTCTCGCGGATATCCGCCTCTACCGCTACGCCTATATTCCCATGTGCATCCTGGGCCTTGCAATCAGCTATGTCGGCTATAAGAGCTCCAAGGAACGCATTGTGCAGAGCAGAGCCCACATCAACCAGATGTCCCTGTGGGAGACTTTCCGCGCCGTATTGAAAAACCGGAACT
>Ga0123353_10003421_pt1 | contig 20055 bp, 16 predicted proteins | sample TergutLab28metaG_3_FD_92763 | JGI IMG/M metagenome (GOLD analysis project Ga0123353, IMG submission 92763) | Labiotermes labralis P3 segment gut microbial communities from Petit-Saut dam, French Guiana - Lab288 P3 | ecosystem: Host-associated > Arthropoda: Insects > Digestive system > Gut ... | reverse complement strand
CTGAGGCTCTGTACAGGTCGAACGGCCCATAAGGGGAGCAGAGGTATAGCTCTACTCTTTCTTGACCACGGCATTAGAAGGGGGTGAGGGGCCAGTGTCACGACCCGGCCGCTCTTTACCCCCGGGAAATACCCGGTACCCATTTTACACAGAATTAGCTACGTTGATTTCCGATGTCAGTGAAACGCTAAATATCAGAACGGAAGTGCCTCGAATTCCCGAAAGGCTCGAAATACAATGATTACGACAATTTGGGAAACGTGATTACCTACATATGATATAGGGCTACATATTATTAAAGCTTACTATGTGTATAACACAATATTAGAATGTCAATGCAAACAATACACAATACACAATATTCAGTCACGTGGTAAAGAAACCAAAACCTTCCTTCTCATCTACGACGCCAAAAGTCTTCAAAGTATCGGCTCGGACAAAACGGGACTTCGGACAATCGACAGTGCACTCTATTTGAATTCAGGAATATTTCAGACATTTCCTGCATTGTGTCAAGCTAAGCGGAATAGTATTGTGCCTATCGGGTTTCTTATTAGTCGGGTACAGAACAGAGTGCTGTCAGTCTGATGACCGGCTGGCACCGGAAGACGGCACCTGTATCTTCTCTGCGAGGATTAACGGCCCCCTACCGATGTTCGACGCTCACATTCGCGACGACGAAGGTCCCCAGGTGTGGCGGGGATTACCCGGGGTTAAACTCAGCATCCGTCCGCCAATATTACATCCCTCTCCAGACACATTCAGATCCGACGAACGTGACGCGGTGTACACATTAGTAGTTCGCGTACCACATACGACACGCTAAGAAGAAAGACAGCGCATTCCTGTTTGTTTCTTTGTCCCAGACGCAGCCTTTTCAAATTAATTTCGCGATATCAAATTCAAATGCTTCTACGTAATTTACAACAGCCAATTTAATGTTAGTACACAAAAACTGGGCAGGGTTCATTTAACTTGTCTTTGGATGGATGAATCATGGCTGTGAGCCTCAGAAGAGGCAACTGTTTTGCAGGTCTTCGCAAACAACAGTCCAACCCCCTACCCCACACCCCTAACTTCAAAGCAAAACTTACGCGCGTCAAGACGCAATGAAACAAGTTAACGTCATGGCTTACGAATATATTGGAATAACAGCAGCATGGTAGGTACGGCTAGTGCGTGAAATTCTCACCAAAATTTAAGGTCACTTGGGGTATACAATAGAACTCGATTAAATATTTTGAATTCACGACTTCACAAAATAAACTCCTAAACTTAAAGGTCGAGACTACAATACCAAAAGCAGCACAGGTACTTCTCACAGCCCTTTACTGCTGCCACCTTGTGGTTCTATAAATAACTTCTAACAATTCTGATTGTTACATAACGTTAGAATGACTAGGCTTTAACTTTTATACACAGGGATGCTTTAAGAATAACACGAAGTGACTGCAGTATCCAAGCCTCCACCCTCCCTGCCCCAGCAATCATACTATATTGCACCTTATAGATGCAAGTGACTGGAGTTTTAGGCGGAGGTGGGATTTGGAAATCCTCTACGGGACGATTGGGGGATGAAGAATAGGTAAGGGTGATTCGGCTGAGGGTAGGGCGGAAAGGAAGAAGCCTGTAGGTCGAAAAGGGCAGCAGTTGGACAGACACATGTTGGTCACAGCTGATGATAAAGAAGGATCCTTCCCCGGTAATAAGAACAGAAGCCAGGAACCAAGAATGTAAGCTACCGTGGCGGTGCATTTCTTAGCCGACAAGAATCTGAAATACTTCCTTCCCACAACACATGCTCGTTTCTGTGCCTTTGTATTGAAGTCGCCAGAACAAACTGTCTTGTGACTAGCCCGCACACGAGTTTTGGAGACAGCTACACTTACTCTTGTCAGAGTGCCTGTGCATAGCCTAGGCAAGCGACTTCCAAAACTTGGCATGTATAGAACAGAAGACCACTGATATCTGCTATCAGAAAAATGACAATAAAGAACTTCTTACAATTGTTTTGCCGAAACCGGAATATGTCTGACAATTGTCGCCTGCATTTAACATTAAGGTCTGACATCCTACACGTGGTTCAACGGAGTAATCATCGGGCCCTCATTTCGTAAGTCCTGATACGATCCCAAGCAAGTCCATTTGCGATTTGTGGTAACTGTAAACACAAAACCACGAAAGAAGATGGGAGAATGGAGGTATAGATCCACGCAGTCTCTTCGTCGGCGTAAGATGGAAGCGAAAGGCAGCTTCACGCTCCTGCCACTTTAACCCGTCGGGAATAACAGCGGCACGCAAGGAACAGTAGGCTCGGTGGGTTCCAGAGCCACTCTTGGAGTTTTGAAGACGAGACCTTCTCTTGTCCCAGCCGGCTAGGAAATCACCATTCATCCAGCCTGGCTCTGTTATCCAAGCTACCCAGCAAAATATCAATCGGCCACTTCACGACCGCGCATCACATTCTCAACTTCTACTTCGTATTAGCTAATGGATCCGGTACTGCAACACACTGCATTACCAACTTGTTTAACCCCTTGACGAACAACAAAGGAGACAGCAGAAATGTCCACAATAGTGCAATGTTGACAGCAAGGATACTGACAAAGACAGACGAAAAGATCTGTATGTAAGACAAAGACAGACTGTGGCAAACAGCCAATCCGCACAAATACTTTTCCCATCTCGGCAGCAAACAAATGACGTCAGGAACGCGTTCATTCGACCGAGAAAACAACTCTGATTCCTTCCTCTCCGCAGACTCTCTTGCCATGTCGGCGACCTTCAGCACAATGGGATACTGTATTAGTGTGTTGACCACGATCTGCAATGTTTGATTGAAGCATCTACAGGACAGATAAAAAGCATCGCCCCAAGCAGACTCGAGCAATTACATAAGTTATCGTAATGTATTAAGATGTCTGAATCATATTTATGTGCCTTAACAACCACTGCAATCTTTGCCTACATACAGCATTTCTTTGAGTCAGAATTAATAACAAAGAACATGGCCAAGAACGAGTTTACGGTCCCAATTTAAAAAAAAAAACGAAAAACCGGGACAATCAAGAACATTTGGGTAGTGGAGAAGGGGAATTGAAGACAAAAATTTTATTAAGTACACATAATGAAAAAGCAGAGTGGCTTATTACTACTACTACAAAGAGGTCTTCTTCTTCCATTGGCACTACAGCCCATTGTGGTCTTTGGCCTGTCGAACAATGTCCTTCCATTTTTCCCTATCCGCCACTAACTCTCTCCATCTTCTCACTCCCAGCACATGAGGATCTCTTTCTACTTCCTTTTTCCAACTTTTCCTGGGTCTTATCCATCTTCTCGTCCCTTTCAGTTCTTGAGTAAAGGTCTTTTTGGGGATCCTATCCTACTCTATTCTCTCTAGGTGACCTAACCAGCTTATCCTTTTCCCTTTTATCCATTTTACTATATTTTCTCCTTTGTTCATCTCTTCTAGTTCTCGATTCTTCTGACTTGTCCATTCCCCGTTTTCATATTTAGGACCATATATTCTTCTAAATATTTTCCTACTACAAAGAGATAAGAGAGAGAAAAAAATACGACACGGAAGTACAAACAAATAATTACTCATATTCAGTCATTTATTGGAGTTACCGATTTTTCTTCACATATTCGTTCCTCTTCCTTCGCAGTCCAAACTCAGACTCTATAATTACTAGTCTACACATCTTCCTCTCCAGTTGCTTCCAGCTAGTGGGTGGTTGATAGCTGCCCTGATCCTACAGATATTCATAAACACAGTCAGAAATGTCGTGTTTGTATGAATTGAATAAAACCGGGACATCTGGCGTCCCGAAATTAATTTTCTGGGACACAGGATACAGCACTTTAAAACGTAGCATCACAAACTGTGTATGAACTGCATGTAACTGTTCGATAGAACCTCGTGCTAAAATTCCGGCGCCATGAAATATGTTAGCTGCCCAATCCTTATATTTCAGAAGAGCAAATAAATACAGTATAAAGTTCAGTTTGGAACGACTTAGTTCCCGAACTTTATCCATTATCCAGGCTTTTAAAAACACAAACACTTAACACAGCGTTTCGGGGAATGGTGCAGTGATTAAGAATGGCCCCATTTTCGGCAAGCTGAGTAGGTGCGTCAGCACGTTTTTACCCGAGGATGGAAACAGATCCAGTTTTCGAAACGTCGTATTCAATTTTTGTTCTTAACTCTCAGCGTTGGACGAAGTCCAAATGCTGAGAGATGTTAAATGTGATAGCCCATCGCTATAACGCCGTGCCACTGAAGGTCTTTGGTGCCAAATAAACAAAAGCAAACTCCCCACTGTACCGCAGATGTGTCAGAAGTAAAGTGCAATATTTATCAGATGGAATGGCAGTAACAAAATACACTCATCTCTGCACTTATTTTCTTTTTCACGCTATTACATTATTCTGGACCATACTTAGCTTAAGATGCCCCATCACATAGCCATCTTCACGTATTTCTTTGCATTCCTGACTGTTTGGACACAGACGCACTACAATATCTCTGTTTTTAAGCGCGTTATTTAGCTAAGTTGTCAACTGAACAATCCGAATCACATTTAACTAAGGCGACCTCCGTTATTTGCAATTCTGCTCCATCATGTTGGAGGGCCGGTAGCTCAGTCGGTATAGCGACTGACTACGGACTGGACGGTCCGGGGATCGAATTCCGGTGGGGGCGAGGTTTTCCGCACCTGTCCAGACCGCCCTGAGGCCCACCCAGTCTCCTGTACAATGGGTACTGGGTCTTTCCCTGGGGTAAAGAGCGGCCAGGGCGTGACGCTGACCCCTCACCCCTTCCAGTGCCGTGGTCAAGAAAGAGTATAGCTATAACTCTACTTCCTCTGTGGGCCGTACGGCCTGTACAGAGCCTCAGTGCCTGTACAGGGTGCACTTTGCCCTTTTTTTAAGCCCATTATTCTGACGCGTAAGGATCTCACGCACATTCGCGTTCCTAAAAACAAGACTTGAGTAATCTAAAACTCCTGGTCCTGTTTCTGAATAAAGTTTCGTGGGTTGAAACTTGTGCGTTATATTGGGCTTGTAAACTGCAGAACTGATGCCAAATTTCCATAATGAAAAAAATTCCAAACACATACCGTTCTCAAGTTTTGTTTAAAAACTAACATTTAAGTTCAGAAATTATCTGCTCAAAGAAAATTTTGCGTAACACTTTAGAGATTCTCGGAAAACATGGACAGTCGTTTTCTCATTACTGTGCGGCATTTCCCGTCTACATTCACTAAGACATTAAGACAGTTTCATGGAATACACATTTCCGCCAAGTTTTCATGCACTGAGAAATTCTTTTGCTGTGTACAAAAAGCTTGAACAACGAATCCTGTAAGAACATCAGAATGGCAGAACTATTTAACGCCTGAGAAATGCATTCCTGACAACGCCGTTTCTACATGAGTAACAAGTCAGAAAGAAGCCCGAGTTCTATTGCAGACAACCAAATCGCATCCTGCAGTTAACGAAGAACAATGTTCATCCTAACGAATGTACGATGTACAAACTGCGTCAGCAAGGTCTCAAATATTCGCGATGATGGGTTTAAAAACAGGCCTGAGTCTGAGGCATTCCGATGACAATTGCTGAGGGGATACGAATTTACAAGCGGGCAACCTCAAGATCAAATTAGCAATAAGGACGTAAACTGGTTTTTCGAACGGATGCAAACCGCGTGTTCCCTGTGAGTTACGGACCGAATTCATATACAGATATGCGTCGCTTAACGACAGGGATACGTTCTGAGAAAGGCGTCGTTAGACGATTTCGTCGTCGTGCGAACGCCATATAGTGTACTTGCACAAACCTAGATAGTATATCCTACTACACACCTAATCTCTATATAGTCTATTGTTCCTAGGCTACAAACCTGTACAGCGTGTTACTTTACTGAATACTGTAGGCAATTGTAACACAATGGTAAGTATTTTAATGTTATATTATAATATCATAATCTTATGGGACTACCGTCGTATATGCGGTCCGTCGTTGACCGAAACGTCGTTATGTGGCGCATACCTGTACATAAATTAATTTTATTTTAGTCACAAAACCGCTAATTCGGTTTCATACACCTGCATAAGGCTCTTAACCTAATGTATCCTTTGTAATACAGTTGTAGAACAGAGGAGTAAAAATTTTCCAAAAAATCTAGGCGTTACCTCACAATTCCAGGACCCATAAGTGTGAAATGAAGCAAGTTCAATCCTGAGGACCCACAAATACTAGGCGCTACCGTACAAATTTATTCTCCATGGCACCCGGGTAGAAGTACCTTTGTATACCGTCACATTTACCAACTTTGTTGTGTCTGTTGGCACAGCAAGAAAATGCGTTTCAGAATAAGAATAGTCTGATTGTTATATAAAAATATTTCGCATAATTTACTGAATACTCTTTCAAAATGGCATTTATTTTTTAATCACAATCGGAACACAGAAACTATAACTTGAATAAATCTTTTTAACTAACGACTAAACTCTAATAAAAAATACAAACTTAAAAAATGTTTACGAATACCAAGTTCATGCACAATTTGATACAGCAACGCGAGCGATGTCACAAACGACACAACCCTGTGTGTATATATAGAACATGAGCTGCATGATGGTGTAGAGGTTAGGTTACAGAATTTATTCTGGGATGTATGGTTTGAATCCCGGCCGGTTCATCCTTATCCTGAGGTTTCCATGCTTTTCCTCGTTCCCTCCAGGCAAATGCCGGCACTACCTTGATTAGGCAATGACCGATTTCCTTCCCAGCCCCTTAAAATTCCCCACTAATCATTCATTCTACTGTATACAGTTCAGTTCGTGTTACGTAAAATAAAATAAATTCCAAAATTGTTTTCTCTAAGTGCAAAATATTTTCACAACATGGAAGGATGATGAGAAATACACAATAGTTCATGTGATAAAGTTTTGCTAAGCTGTCCCTTCAGATACCGGGAAGGAAATTAATCCTACTCAAAGCTTCTAAACACACTTAAGCACAACTGCACAGTAGGTCGATGTGTTCTGATTTAAATATAGAATTCTCTGGAATACCAACTGCTTCTTTATCAGACATCTTCAGATAGATGGCAAGGGTGACGTGAAGAGAAGCATAAGATTCAACACAAATTAAAATGTACTGAGTTATGGACTCGATAACATTAAGCTTGATTTACTTGATTGTATATACAATGCCTACATGAAGTCGCAGTTCTGATATTTGCAAACCACTTTGATCTTATAATTTATTATTTAGTAAGACGCGTTAAAATTTTGCATCTTATGAAGAGCTTAAAGTATAAAGCATGCAACGTATCCACGCTGTTCACTGTAGGCAATTAATAGTTGTAGACCGGAATGTTAGTTACAAAGAGAGAGTGTAATCGGTTGGACGTCAAAGTGCATAGCATATTGCAGATGTTGGGAGTTACAGGAGCTTTTTTTTTTTTGAGGCTTCAAATTTACTTGTGTAACATTCCTTCTCGACTGAAACCCTTGCATCATCTCTTCACAAGCATTACACTACGCGCTAGAAACATTCTTAATTTTTCAGTTTTCACAATCTCTGAGAATACACACTCTTTCTTAAGGGTAAAAATGGCTTATGAAGATGCTTCAGTTCAGAAAGAAAGATAGGTGCTGAAAATAGTTGTTATAGCAGGATTACATTCACAAAGTCCCAGTAATTTTGCACGACAACCTTCAGTACAGGTCACACCAAACTTATGGTCCTCCTACCTCAGTCACACGACTGCAGCTGCTATGTATGCAGACAAATACAAACACGAACACCGCCCTGATTTAAAAAAAAACACACACACACACACCTATCTACGCGCACTCTCCCGACTCACGTTTTCAGCCCAGTCTCACTAACGTTACCTCCGCCTGAAGCTGGAGACTTTGCAGAATTAATTATGCTATGCAAGTATCGCTCTGGAACCAGGTAAAGGAGGTCCACCCACTTCTACGCCCATTTCAAGACCCGCATAAACAGAACTACGGTTACACATATGGGCATGTATATTGCACTGTTTCCCTCATAATCTATAAATCGAAGAACATTTGACAGTTGGTGAAATTACATAGGAAATATTTTAAAGCTTAAATGCAAAATGTAACGTTCAAACGAAGAGCCATGTTAAATGCCAAGCAGTAGGATCCCAAACATACGTAACGTCAACTCATCTTCTTGCAATTTTTGTCAACAGTAGTGTTTACAGTATATCTTTACATCTTTAAGTGCTGTATGTTGAACAAAAGCTTCTCGGTTTAGAGGTCTGATAGTGGATGGATTAAAACGGCCTCACTTGGACAGTCGCAAGCATGAAAGTAAACCGGTTTGAACTAAAAATAAATCCGTAGGAAAATTTAGGCAGCAGGCCTGTCACCTGCCTGTTTAGCACACACTCTGAAATACGCCCATAAAAAAAAAAATCTAGTCCATAAATTCTTGGATATTCTTTCATTCTGCCGTGCCATATATATTTTGGAATAGTTTCGATATAGCGAGTGCTGGAAGTGTTTGAGATTGCAAGTCACCCATGTTAGTGAATCCTTTCAACCATGAAATGAATCCTGACAGCTGCTAGAATATGCATGTTGTCGATGGCAACCAGCCCAGCGACTCTTTACGCAAAGAAAGGGCCCTTCTTTACCGGAGACATATCAGTGCATGAAAGAAGAATTAACGGTGCCGTAGCATACTACAATTAAGCGGGTTCTTTAAAACACGTCACAGTGTAATACTGTCATCATATATCATACAGGTATTATAAATAGATTTAAAGTGGGCGCTGAGGTGCACTCCGACCTACAGATTCTGGAGTACGTGACGTTATATGAATGACTTCAAAATAAAATGCTCAAAATAAAAAAAGTTAATGCTGTACCACAACATGTGTTAAAATTGAAGGCAGTCAGTACCAATGGTTAGAGTTCTCAATGACAAACGAGGTTGTTGAGTTGCACGGTCATCACAAAAGCAACATGAGAGCAAATGATGCTGGCATGGATCTTACGTAGCTACCCCGAAACTCCTGTTTTGCATTCTCCTCATTTTCTGTTAAGAGCATATATTGTATTTTACATCAAACCTGGGCAGCTGGGAAAATTGTGTACGGAAGGGTGGGCGATAGTAAACGTAAATTTTTGGGTTGAAAACAGACGAATTTTATTGCGTCTTCAAATGATATCTTCTTAGAAAATAGCACTACAAATGAAGCTTCACTTTTGACGTTTTGCTAACCGTGCATCTCAGTATTTTTATCTCAGTAATTAACCAACTTGATGCACAAACTTTTTGTTTTACAATAAGTTTATATCAGACCTATATGTGTGATGAAACCAGAGGCTGTGTAATGCAATTTTGACCTCCTGATGATGTGCACATGTGCTCGAAACATGTAGAGGCATGAAATAAAACTTATTGTGAAACAAAAATTTTTGTGCATCAAGTTGGTTAACCTTTTAGCGCCGGAATTATTTTTTTTTAATTTTAGCACACTCTGTGTATTAGAATTATGAAACAAACTGCATTATTAAGAGAAAGAAACGGAGAGTATATACCATGTTTAAAATATTCAGTATCTATACTTGTTGAATAAATATATAAAATGCAGCTTTAGAGGTTAGCGGTGCGGTACGGCCACTATAGTTGACATTAGGCGTCAAAAGGTTAATTACCGAGATAAAAAAAGAAGCATCACATAGAATAGTTTAAAAAAAGCAATAATTAATTCGAGTGCAACGCAGTAATGTTTCTAACAATTACCCCACCCGACTGTAAAGACAAAGGAAGAATGATGACTAATGATGTAAACTAATTTCAGCTGAGCACAATAAGTGTTATTCCCAAATTTATTGATTTTGCTTTTGAGTCATAAAAGAGGCCTGACTTATAACGACGACACGATATTTGGTGCTATTCAGGCTGTTGTTAATTCCAATAAACTTGTGTTAGCAATAAACCAAAATAATGAAATTAAACTCAAATATTTTGCATAAAAAACAAGAATGTGGTTCCCCATTTAAGGATTAGTATCACAGAACACAGTGTGTACTATTAAATTTAATCCGTCCAATAGAATTAAACTATAATTAAACACGTTTAAAAACCTTTCGCATCAAACCTACACACACTTTTATGTTTTGTTGACCGTGCATCTCGATATATTTGTAAAGAAAAACCAACTAGATGCACAATTCATTCTCAGTATATTTCGTCAGCCTCTACATGTTTCGGACGTATCTGTGACCCACCATCAGGAGGTACAAACTTATGTATACAACAATTGGTAATTTTTGTTAATTTTAGATGGCTGTCTGTTGTACAAGTTGTTCTATACATACGGTTGTACCTCCTGATGACGGGCCTCAGATCCGCCCGAAACATGTACAGGTTGACGGGATGTACTGAGAATAAATTGTGCATCAAGTTTGTTTTTCTTTACAAATACCTCCACATACATGTGACGTATCTGATACGTATATGGAAAGGATCAATTATATTTAGAATTCAGGAAAGTCTTGAGTATTCTGGTATACGACATACATTTGTAAAACGAAGCATGGAGGGTCGACACGAGAACGTTACGGTACTTTAAACTTACCGTCACTCTTGAAATCGGCGAGGTTAGGAATGAGTGGATCTATACAATCTACTGTCCCTCTATACTTCTACGACGTAACCAGGGACATATATACCTTTCAATAATCACGTATTTTTTTGGTTACTTATGGTTTGTAATAAAAGTCGAATTACAAGTATTTTATCTTCCGTAATGACAAAATAATTTTGCGACAGTTTGTGAAACTGCCGAGATATGAATTAGCACTAGAACTGACAACTGCCACCTACAGGATCTGTGGCCCGCACTAAATATGAATCATTCCACATGCCAGCAACATACTACAGACAACTGTTTTGGCACAAGCTTGGATGTAACCCACTGCAGCAGGTCACCGAATGACTGTTATTTCTCAGTCATTACGAACGCAACTTGTTCACACAGCTTCAGCCAAATCACAACACGAAATACACAAGTGCTATAACATCCCCTTATGGTGAGGGTTTAGAAAGACCCACTTGAAAGCAACATATACGGTTTGGCATGTGATGTCGTTGCGAATTGGAATCTGGATTTTGCAAACTCTTCATCCTCCGGTCCATCAGGAATCTCTCCGGGGAACCAAACCCATCCCGCCCAAACCCCACCAAATACTACAGCGCCTGTTTGCATGGGGGCTTCCAGATAAAGCGTGGATGGCTATTAAACGTCGTTTTCAGAGATGAAATGGCCTTCGGGGCAGGAGGATGAGGGATTGGGATGGGTGGATTTGTGTGCCTGGGTCTCGTAATCCACACGGAACGTGCAGCAACAGAGAAAGAGGGAGAGGTGATGGAGGGGTCAAACCCAGACGACGTAATTTCCTCTCGGGGGACTGCACCAGATAATTCGCATGCAAAAGCTGCGGCAGGGTGAAGAGAGAACTGAGCGACAGAGAAAGAAATACGGAAAATCGGAAAAAATTGAAGAAATGTATTCGATTAGTTTCGTGATTAAAAGACTGCTGACTGAATTTAACTGCATGATGCTTCTTTAAACATGTACTAGCAGCATAAATTTAGATGTGCTGGAATACTACTTCTAGTGGAGCTAAAGTTGTCCTTTGTTAAAACGAAGAAACGATACTGGGCGGGGTGGGGGATATAGAACTCTATAAAGTCTTAACGTAGATGAGTGGACAGCTTCATGGAACGGGTATTTTATTCCTGCAAAAAAAAGCGCCCTGTACACACTGAGATAAGGATGGGTGATCTCCAGAATCAGCCTATGCACCTCGGAGAAGAGAAAAATCTCTTCGCACTACCCGGAATCGAATTGCGAGTCCTCGGTATGTCAGCCGGTAGCCTAGGTTCTACATCTACCACACTGTACTGCCTAATCACTCTCAGTAACGACCCGAAATTACATTATTTTAGATATGAAGAGCAGATTTAAGTTCGAAGAATACTTGCTCCTTTTCAATCCTAAAGTTCTTATATTCCAATCCATCTAAAATATAATGAAAAATTGTAACATTTCTGTCACTTCGTCGGATGTGACTTTTAAGCCTTTCAAAATTAACGAAAAAAAACCCAACAAAACAAAATGAGGGATGTTGGAGAAGAGGGCCTGAAGAAAATATCTGGACCTAAGAGGGAAGAAACGTTCAGGAATACCGAGAAAACGGCATAACATAAATTTCAAAACATTTAATATTCTTTCTTTCTTAGTACGAATTAAGTTAATTTAAGAATAAAGTTAAAACGTACGGAGGGCTTTCACAGTGTGACACTTCTGTTTTACTGTAGTATCATAAATGCACCTTCTGCAATATTATGTTCATACTTCAGTTTCAGGTCCCAATACAAGCGCAAGATCATACTACAGCGATGGCAGTACAGACACAAAACACGATATAATATATGTTTATTATAAAATAAGACACAGAACAAGAAATATAGCCGGGATAGCCTAATCCCTATAGTGGCTAGGCTGCAGGCTGGACGATCCGGGGTTTGAGTCCCAGTGGAGACAAAACATTTTCCTCGTCTCCAAAACATCCAGACCGACATTGAGGGCCAACGAGACTCACAATAAATGGGTTTGAGAGCTATTTACAGCGGGCAGGGTTTGATTGGCCTGTGATCTCCATCTGGAGCCGAGATTAAAAATAAGTGGAGTGATACCTCGACCTTCGCACATGGCGTGGACAGAGGCAATCTTACCTTTACCGCTGCCTTTATCTTTCACGTTTTACAAAACAGCAAAAAGTCCCAAGTCTGAGTTAATTCTGGTGAAGACCCAGCTAAGGGCCAAGAATACGACAATAAACAGGTAACTGGATTTGTCACAAACTCAAATGAGGCGATGGATAATTTCTACAGCCTTTTCGGAAGGATAATTTGTACGGGAAAACGTAAAATACGTAGACCAAAACATAAAAGTATACAGACTGATACCTAACAACAAACAGACCCAGACTCTCTTAATAACAATACTGAGCTAATACACTGTCTAGTAAGGCACTCTACTGCTATTAATACCAACTCTGCCAAATAAATGAATACCAGTCACCCGAAGACGTGACAGATTCAACAAGCCAACGTCGCGTAATTCAAAGACAGCAGTGCCCTGGTGTTTAATTAGAGTGTCAGAGATATGAAGGCAGACAACACATATTTTTATAGACAAGGTTCAGCATAAGATCATACCGTCTTCACGAACTCTGCACCGAATGTCCCAGTATCCTAGCTCATCAACATGCAAACTAGCGAAAATGTGTGTTACTGCTCCCTCTTACACATGTTTACAATTTACACGCGACAAACTGCAACTGAATTCGAGGTGATAGGCATATCACTTTTGTTTCCCAAAGGGTTTTTTATTTATGGCTGTACTTGCAGGCGTGTGTGTCATCTCAGTTACATTGCACACAACTTTAGTAATCTTGCACCTTAAGCTATTATGTGGATTATTTTCGCAGGCTCCTTCTTAATTGCTCAAACAAATTTCCACTCGTTCCGACGGTATTCTTTCGAACAACAAATATTTTTATAAGTCTATACACGTTTCAATATAAACCATTACAACGACTTTATATACAGATTATAAAACAAAGCTCTTCCTGAAATGATTTACGCGCCACGCCATGACAAGGCATGGGGAAATGGAGGGAGAACTCCACGAATTCTTAACACTGGTCTTTAGATGCAGTAAGTTGTCGCGGTAATTTAGTCCATGTAAGATACGAATATGTGTAGGCCACACAGCCGATATGGAAGCGATGAGAAGTTCTTCGTGTCTAAAGTTCACTGTACTGACTGAGCTACCATAGCTCCCTTCACACACACCTTTCATAAACTGTACTCGTACCCCACAATCATACTTACAATGCCCACGTAACTATTTAATGGAGGTTTTCTGTACTTATTCAAAATAAAATGCTTTGTACAGTAAAGTTCGCCCTCGAAGAGGCCATGAAGGCCCAGAGCGGGAGTAGAGGTACAACTCTACTCTTTCTTTAATATCGGCGCCAGTTCGAGGTGGATGGTCAATGTCACGCCCCGGCCGCTTTACTACCGGAACAGAGACAAGGTACCCACTGTACACGAGGACGGATAAGCCCCAGTGCCGGTGTGGACAGGTGCGGACGATCTCGCCTCCTAACGGGATTCGATCCCCGGGACCGTCCAGCACGTAGCGAGTAGAAACTGCTTTGTAACGACGCATATTATGTATGAGTCACGTGACAGGCGTAAACAGACATGACAGCGCTCGCAACAATATCACTATAACGTGTAATTTACTGCGACTTCTCGAAATCCCCACAGCCGGAGAGAAAAAGCGAAAGGAGAGTTGGCAATGCGGTGTCGGTTAAACCCTCCGACTACGTGCAAGATAGAAACACCACTTTCAGATCCTCACCTACATATGTGAAAGGGATGAGGTTCCCGGAGGAAATCCCGAAGAAACGAACTAGGAGGATTTGGTCTCTGTCTCTACCTGTCACGCGGAATTAAATGATGGTATAGTAAAGGGGGAGCAAGGCTGTAACTGGACCGCATGGCCAAAACCTTGCCCAGACCGTGGTCGTATTCTGTACGAGAGAAGAGCCCTGCCTTTTGCCACATCCTTGTGCAACAACTCAGGGTTATGTATGTGAATGGGTTTGTATCCACACAGGATAGGGGAGCGAATGGTCTGCTCAGGAAAAGGGACCACATGGTCTGATACCAGTAAGACTATATCCCTTTGCTGTAAATTACTGCTGCCCCTCACGAACTGCGATACAGACATACCTGTAACTTTGACTAACAAAAGTAACTGCACGTAGCAGAGCCTTTCTTGAGTAGCAATATTCCCTCAACTAGTAAAAAAAAAAAATCGCCGGATTCTGTGGAACCCGAAGATTCATCCCCATGTTCATAAGACCCCGCCACCTGTCTCCATCCTGAACCATATACATTTAGTCCACGCCATCTTGTACTGTATCTTTAACATGAATTTTAATATTATCTTTCCGTCTACGCCTAGTCTTCCAAGTGTTCCTTTTTCTTCAGTTCTCCCAACCAAAGTCCTGTGTGCACTTCTCATCTCAACCACACGTGCTACAAGCCCCACTAATCTTATTTTTCTTAAAAACACAAACGCTTGGTGAGGCATACAAATTATGCATCTCCTCTATATGCAATATCTTCAAGTTCTTTGTTAGCAAGTACTTCATAGGCTCAACCATCCTCCCCTTCATTTTCTTCTCGAACACCGTCAGTATATTTTCATCCCTTGCTGTGAGAGACCTAGTTTCACACCCGTAAAATAACAGGTGAAATTATAGGATACTAACTTTTTCATACTACAGTTATATTATCTGTTCACTGTATGACAACAGACACTAAGATGTACAAAAAAAAATCACGCGTTCAGTACAGAAAATTCAGTCTCTCGAAATTCTGCGCTGAATCTTTGGGTATACAGTTACAAGTATTTGGAAGGATCGTAGTACAGTGACCTTGAGAGGCAAAAAAATCATTATAAACAGCTTAACCGTAAAGAAGAAGGTAGTTTAACCCCTTGTACGTTGCACAGTGCAATTTGAATATTCGGCAACACTGTTGTGAAAACCCCAAATTTCCCAACATCCTGCAGTGTTACTGATCCAAAGATTAACCCATATTCTACAACATCTTTCATCTCAAGCTAACTGTAATATGGACATGTAAAAAAGGATGATATTAATGGTCACACTTAGCAAGTACATCAAAACAATTTGTACGTTCACCATAATAGTCAAGCCAACACTACGACTCGTGGTTTCAAAAACTTTTGTCTGCACCCCAAATCGCGAATCACTTTGACTACCGATACAAGAACCGATTCAGCACTCCACATGAGACATCAAAAGTTATCATTTTTAGGCACGTTCGCAAAATAGAGAAAAGCAACTTTTTACCTTCGTCCTGTCTGCCTGTGTGTCTATGTCCGCATGGAACAACTGGGCTCTCGTTCGACGTATTTTCATGAAATCTGATATTAATTTTCCGAAAATCCGTTGAGAAAATTCGAGTTTCATTAAAATATGAGAAGAATAACGGGTACTTTACGTGCATTACCTTTGTACTTTTATGATAACATCTCGTTCATTTCTCCTCCGAATGAGAAACGTTCGCGAAAGGAGTTGCAGCAAACATCAATATTCGTTTTTTATAGTAGCCGAGTACAACCAACAAGATGCAACGTTTCACAATTTATTTATTTCTGTAAGACGCTGTACATATTTCAGACGGTTTTCCCGTCCATCATCAGAAGCTCAAAACTGCACATACAGCGTCAGGTATTTGTCACACCAATACCTGGCGCTGTACGTGCAGTTTTAAGCTCCTGATGATGGACGGAAAAACCGTCTGAAACATGTTGAGCGTCTTACAGAAATAAACAAATTGTGAAACGCTGCATCTTGTTGGTTGTACTCCGCGAATATATTAGCGATGCACGGACCTACGGATGTTAAATTGTTTATATCCCATCCGATTTTTTTTTAAAAATTGTGTTGTTTATGACATACGTTGAAAAAAATAATACCACGCATGGGCATTCCGTGCTAGATAACTAAGGTTACAGACACCCCCACTCAGAATATGTATACTTATTGCCTTCCCACGGCAATAATAGTGACGCGAACGCGTCTCGATGTTACGTTTATACGTACATTCCTTGTCTTGTTGTGTGCGTGAACGTGCTTCATGTCAATGATCGAAAGGTGCTGAGTCAGTGTGATGATGATACAGTAACTGGCCATAATGTCTGCTGGAGAGAACAATCGATGAAGCTCCTCATTATGCACTTTTATCTAGTCTCTTTTTACTTCCTCCCTCTTATGTCCAAGCATTCCCCTCAGCAAGTATTTTCTGCCCCTACAGATATGCAACACAGACGAAATGTTATGTCCTGATATTTGTAAATGTCTAACATTTTGCTTTACCCCATTCCCATCGCGTGATACTATATCTGTACAAAGTGTGTTAACTTAATAGGTCTACGTGTTATTCAGTTCCATGGCTGCCTTCTCTGTAGTTTGTATGTCTAGAAAGTAAATACTGAAATCAAGTGAAAGTTGATATCACATTTGAGACTGCCTGTACACAATGTAGACAGAACTGGAGGGCAGCTACTTCAGCGCGTATATTGAAGCAAGGCTGGAATGACGTCTCCCGAGATATCCTGCTTGGCAAGGGTCGTCTCGTGGACTTGATCCCGGGGCTTTGCTTGCACGAGTCATTAACTCTCTGGCCGCTAATCCCCCTCCGGTCCAGCAGTCTACATTACTCGCATCCTTTTAGTGCGATATGATACTCCGCATCCCTTCCCCCCACCCCCCGCACTTACTGTGTACAACCAAGTTTCTAGAAAATGTGCATTGAGTAGTGCTAGTAATGTGTTGGTCAGCCAACGAAGTAATATGAAATTCGCCGAAGGAAAAATCAGAAAACTTCAAAAGTATTATCGGCACAATGGTAATTGATGTCCCATCGTCGTATCATAGGCATACTTTTGCGGGATAAAAATGGCACCAGCTTCTAGGACAGACATCAAATAATTCTCCAAGCTATAATTACTTCTATGACGTGGTAGTAAGAAAAGGTACACAAATCATGGTGAATATTAATTGAGAATGTGTAACGTCTGCCGTCTACTTCACCTGAGAGAAGAAACAAAATTCAGTAACACCACCATGAAACACCATGTCTTTTGAGAAGGAGGCTGTAGCTCTGCTAGTGAATAAATTCCTCTTTCTTTATGGAAGTCAAACGTTAAACTAATGTGCACCGACGGACCGTCCATCTCTCCGTAACCTGAACTAAATGAATCCTCCCCATAATTTCGCAAACCATTTCAAAATTAGTAGCAGCATTCTGAACCATATAAATATCTGAAACATTCTGAATCTACAAATTAATTAATTTATTGATTCAGCCAATGACCGTCCACTTTGAAGTGGTTTTCCTTCGACCAAAACTCGTTTCTCTATGTGTCCCTGTCGCTAGTACCCTCTTCTGTCACGCCAAGCCTAGTCGTACTCGGTGTTAATCCATCTATCCATCCATCTTTGGGTCTTCCTTTCCTTATTGCACCCTGTGTTTCCCATTCTACGATTCTCCTTGGCAATCTGTTTTCTGGCATTTTCTTTATCAACGTACGGTAACTGCTTTGCTTCGGTTATTTATAATACAAATATTTCTTTAGGCCCACAATTGCTGCCATTTTGATACTTCAAAACTTTACTTTTCTTGATACTGATTTATTTTAAATGACCAACAAACGACGTGCAGGTGCTCCTAAGCAGTACGTGATACGGTATTTTATTCAGGATCCAAAAATTAATACGCGTGCATTCATATTAATAAACACAGATAACAGCAGAAATTTTCGAATCTCACCGTCCCAGATTCTCTGTAAGAGACACACAATACACAAACGCTAGCCACAAAAAAATTGGAAGCACTGCTTCAGGAAGGAAAAAAGAGACACGTTTGTAAGCTTATGGGCGCAAAGCCTGAATCCCCGCGACATGACATACTGAGGTGTAGGGTGAGAGGCGGCTGCTTATGCAACCCGCATCGCTCCAGGAAACACAATCCATGCATGTAAACACGCAGTTAGGCCTTACTGGGTTCTATAAGAAGAAATAGTAGCTATTTTAAATATGTAAGTTAAGGCATTGCATCTTACGAAATGGTATAGATATTGCCCACGTAAAACGTCCGTTCTGGGGTTATGGGAGGGGGGGAGTAGTTTTCCCTTTCCCTTACAGCCAGACATCTGTGTGCTGTTTTCCATTTCTGGATCCCTCCTTCCTTCAAACAGTGGAGGATGCGAATCTTTAGGGATAATAAATCCAATTTTATTTTACTTGTGGCCTCCCCGTGTCAGGAATCAGCAGAACCTTCAGAGGAGAATTTGGTCCACAATGTCTCCATAGGGCGAGAAATATTTTTCACTTTGTAAAGCCTTGGGCACGGTGAATCTGCAAGGGAGTCTTCAAGAGAATGACAGTTCCCTGCAGATACCTTGGGATACAAGGTGGTGCTAGAGCGTACACTGGGACAGAGTTCGGAAGTTAATGCACAGTAGCTCAACCTGAATGCGTCACTAGCTTCTATATAAATATACAATGATGTATCAAACACAACAAAACTTTATTATGTTTATTATTGTATTAGGGCAACATGTTTCGATTCTTATAGAATCATCTTCAGGCCCTTCTAAGATACTGATCCTTACTTAGCAATGTTTAAAATGCGCTTTGGAATCCCAAACGCTTACATTCTTGATATAACTAAGTATCAAATGCATGTGTCATTATGTTCTTATTATACAATTTGTATATTTATATATATGTGTTAAACACTTCGGGATGGCAAACATTAAACAAAAAATAATAGTCACCAGCTTCGCCTGGTAAGGAAGTTTCAATAAAATACGGACACATTAAGCAAAGTTTGAAAATAAAATTTAGAAAGAATATCACGCCTGAGAAATCTGAGGTTCTCTCAGCGGTATTCTTGAAGATGCAAGCCTTCTGGGACGACAAGCCGTGTCGACTGGTGAATGTTTGCAAATCTACACGGCGTAATATCCCAGATGGTATGAATCTTCTGTAACACATCAGTACACTCAGTATGTATTACGATGCGTAGGTGTTAACGAACTTACAACTTAAAATATACATCCATCCGTATTTTTGACGCGCCATAATCTAGATCGTCTTGCACCTAAATATCTGCTTGTTATTTATTGGTGCCTCTTGGAGTTGTATTATTTCAGTCAATCATAACCGCCACACTTCATAGCTGCAATAACAGTCCAGTAATCAATCGCGTTAGGAATATTATTTTAAAGAAAAGTGTTTTATAGGTTTTATCAAAACTAATATCAATATTTTACACATTTATTCATATGAAATGCCATTTTAAAAAGCG
>Ga0123353_10003420_pt1 | contig 20057 bp, 17 predicted proteins | sample TergutLab28metaG_3_FD_92763 | JGI IMG/M metagenome (GOLD analysis project Ga0123353, IMG submission 92763) | Labiotermes labralis P3 segment gut microbial communities from Petit-Saut dam, French Guiana - Lab288 P3 | ecosystem: Host-associated > Arthropoda: Insects > Digestive system > Gut ... | reverse complement strand
GTTTTGCTGACCGTGCATCTCAGTATAATGTTTTGCTGACCGTGCATCTCAGTATAATGTTTTGCTGACCGTGCATCTCAGTATAATGTTTTGCTGACCGTGCATCTCAGTATAATGTTTTGCCGACCGTGCATCTCAGTATAATCTTAGCAACTGACCAACTTAATGCACAAATTCTTGTTTTTTTTAAATAAGTTCATTATATTCCTGTACATGTTTCGAGCACAACATTTCTCGAAACATGTAAAGCAATATAATGAACTTATTAAAAAAACAAGAATGTGTGCATTAAGTTGGTCAAGTCCTAAGATTATGTGGTACACTACAACTGTTATCGCTGTCCAGACCTAAATGTTACTGCTCTTTTATACATATTTATGGAGGGAGACCTTTCCATGTGAATGCTTCTTCTCCTTCTATTATTTTGCTCTAAACCGTTCATGTCGAAACAGTAATTGTGTATTAAAATGTTTTGGCAAGAGCTACTGCCATACTCATGTCATAATTAACTCTTTTTTTAATGGAAGCATCACGATGTGCTTATAAACGTAATGTAATACTAAAATTTTAAATTCAGCTGTCTACTGTAAGCAGTTTAAGGCCAAAATCTCTGCAATTTCCTTAAACAGTTTTTTTCATAAGTTTTGACGTTTTGCTGACCGTGCATCTCACATTTATCTCAGTATTTAACCAACTTGATGCACAAAATTTTTGTTTTACAATAAGTTTATTTCATGCCTCATCACACCTATAGGTGTGACGATACCAGTGGCCGTGTAATGCTATTTTGACCTCCTGATGACGAACACATATGCTCGAAACATGTAGAGGCATGAAATAAATCTTATTGTGAAACAAATTTTGTGCATCAAGTTGGTTAAATACTGAGATAGTTTTTTTCATGTATTCCTTATGGTTCTTAACAAAAAACAGCCACCATTTCCCTCTGCAGCCTTCAACCGTTGGTTTTTATAATAAAATCATATTGTGTTCACCGAATTTTTATACACACTGTAGCTTAACTTAAGTCTTAAAATTTACGGCATAATAAAACATAAAAATTGGGGGGAGGTGCCGAATGAAATTAAATGCTTGAAACACAAATATTCTGCACGTTGAACGCCAAAAAAAAGACATTCAAGAGTTATTTTTCACAACCAAAAAACTCTCCCATATAGAAATACGTTGGTAGGTTCTTGTGTGCCAGTTTATGCCAATGCTCGGACAGAACTTAGACGCGTTACTGTTTTATCTACATTTACTAACCGAACATAACACATACCCTTGTGTTACTGACATTCTCAATCTTATGCATACATTACATGTTTCGGATTAATTAACTAATCTATCATCAGGCCTTTTATAAAGTTAAACAGCAAGAAAATGCAATTACACGTCAATTTCATAAACTCCTGGTTATATATTCCACCAGCTACGATTGTCTTTGGAAGGGAGGATACTGACAATAATACTGAAAAACACAATAGCAACTGTCTGGATTACACTAACCATTTTTATTTACTGGTATATACTTACAAACAAATAACGCATGTCAATACTTCTTCCTACAGCCAGAAAGTAAAGGTGTGTTCTGTAGTGACACACCACTTGCAAATATCTAGCGGCTCCTTGTTAGACTGCGTAACGTCACAAGGCGCTAGAGCCTAATTTGCTAGGGTAGACACTGAATCTTTGTTTTACCCTATAAAAGCTTCCCATTGTTATCACTCAGAGCCTTGAGTTGCGTCTTGAAATATGATGATGCCTGGTACTTAGCCTGGAAAGCCAAAGGGTCGATACTGAAACCATCAGTCCTGGAAGACAATGGTTAGGTTATCACTTCGGACGGTGCGGATGAGCCACTAACAGCTTTTCAGGACACGCAGCACCAAAACAGGCAACATATGTGTAGTGACAGCGTAATGGCGTTACCGTAAAGGCGTCCGTGAAATTGCTGCGGGAACATCAGAAATTTCTGTACGACGCGTAGTTATGCAGCTGCACAACAGCTAATATGTCCTGATTGATACTTTTTATCACCTGGCTTCAGTCTCGATTCGTTGAAACGTAACGTGCATGAATTAAAGCGCGCGATATTTCCACTGCATCTCCACTTAAGACTGTTTCGGGTTGTCAACCAATTCGTCACGGAGATAGATATCTAGAATCATACCGACAGCATGTCCAAAATGTAACACTTATTCATTCCAGCCCATCAAATTAAACCTATCCTGAAACTAGTCCTCACGAACTTCGCAGAAAAATCAGACCACTAGGAGGCAGCAGAGCCAGTACACCCATCACATATTTCAGACGTGGTCATTTATATTGAAACAGAAATTGCGTCCACAGGATTAAAGTACATCCATAAAAACAGCAACAAAAAACCGTAAACTTTACGCTTTTTGAACCGTGCATTGTGATATACATATGTAATAAGAACCAACAAATTGCACACTTCTGACATTAATTATTTAATTTAACTATAGTGTCTTCGACATGTTTCGAACATCTAAGTGTTCATCCTCAGGAAGACTTGTACATGCAGTTGTATGACATTTCTTTCGTGCATCCATGGATGCATGAAAGAAATATCATAAACCTGGATGCTCGAAACATGTCTAAGACACTATAATTAAATTAAATCATGAATGTAAGAAGTGTGCATTTTGTTGGTTCTTATTACAGAAAAAAACTTAGCTCTTATACTAACACACTCTACGCGATCGCCCTTCGTAACTTTGTTGTCCCGACGCGCTCAGTCTGGTTGGTGATCCTCTTTCGGGAAACGGGTGTGGTTCACCGAATCACATATAGTTTTAATTATTCCTTTTTTTACTTGTTTTATTTACTCAATTTATTCTTGATATAAAATAATGGAGCGCTATATCCAGTAAAACAACTAGATCGTTTCTAGGAAACTGACACACTCAGTTCTCTGTACTCCTGTTTACACCCCATTCGTACGCGACTGAATTCGCACTGGATTGCTAGCGTCCGTTGCCAGCTGCTAACGTTTTCTCATTTAAATCTCTCCCCTGCTACCTATCACCAACGGTCCTGAATATACGCTGACAGATTAACTTACAACGCATGGCCATGAACCGTCCGTAACTGACGCCAGCAATCCTAAGAAATAACTATACTAAAAATGATCGGCTACAACAGGCATTATTTTTCGCCCGGGAAACAGACAAACAACGTAGGGGCATAGCCTATTCAGACTAACGTTATGTCAAATCTTACATAAATGATCACTGTGCACATACAAGCATATGCTCAGCTGGTACCAAAAATCCACGATGTGTCGCAAGCTTATAATGCGGCCCTCCCAAGATTAACTTCAAAATTTCCCATAGGCAGGCCATAATAAAAACAAATATCGCCAACAGCACCTCCAGTTTAGAACCAAACAGCTTCCTTAAACAACTTCCAGGTCAATATTCAACACCCATCAAATCATTTGACACTGTAAGCCTATAGTTTGAACCATTCATTGTGTTTATAAATAAAATATGTATCAGTAAATGGAAAAAATTCACAATGACTTTCACATAATTGCTAAAATGGACTGGTAGATAAATTTAATTTTGATAAGAATTGTAAACAGCAAGTCCTTTTTTATGCCTTGCACGTGTTCCTAAAAACTGGGCGTCAATAAAAAAAGGCGTAAATAAAGGATAATATAAACTAAATAAAACTAAATAAAGTAAATGGAAATCAACCTTAAGAAGGGCGTTAAACCGAAACTGAGAGGGCGTGAATTGAATAGTAGTGTAAACTGTAAACTGTAAAGGGGCATCAAAGCAAAATGGTGTAAAACAGGCGCAAAGCGAGGTCTTCGCGTATTGTAGTCGCACAAAGCGGGCTAGATTGTTTAATGGATGTTCATCGGTATGAGGTTCGTTTTCACTCTTCAAAACAAGTGCAGAAAAAGACGCATGTGGTAAAACAGACCGTAATATCAGCAGTGCGGTTACTTTAGCAGCAAAGTATCTGTACCTGTAATAAGCAATTAACGTCAACGCTACTGCAAAATGCGAAGTTGCATATAGAAAACATACAGTTTCGAAACGCACTCCAAACTGGAGTACACCTTTCCAATCATAACTGTGGCTTGTTTAATGACTCTAGCAGTCAGTATCTTCGCCCATACACTCGAATAATGTAAATTAAGGGAAAAAGCTATGAAACGAAACCATTTGGCCTGCTATAAATTTCCATCCCCGAAATTGCATTCAGAGACGGACACAAATCATTAAAAAAAAAAAGATTCGAGATAGGAATCTCTGGAATTCAACTAAAAATTTTTACCAAAATTGTGCTAGTTTTGTTGCTGGGTCACTGAACTGATGGACAGTAACTGGCACGAGCTGCGATGAATGTTTGTGTTCTGGGGGAAATGACGGTCGAGCAGGGAAGTGTCTGAATCAATGGATTTCAAAGGCAGGCCAATCTGATGAAGACAAAAGAACTAACACGGGAAGCAAAAAAAGTAGAATTATTGAGAAGCAGCGTTTGGTTCAGTGCGATATTCCCTTACAGGATAGCATCTAAGGGATTAGAAGAAGAATACAGAAAGGAGACAACACTCTTTTTATATGCTGTTTTTCGTCGAATTTGCCAATAATCTAAACCCAACGACTGTAAACATTTCGTGCTTCACCTAACAAAAAAAAAAGTTCTGACGCACTGCCAATAGAATCACATATATTACATTAAAACTATTATTATAATCACCATTATCATCATTATTACCATTTTGGTGGGCCGTATTATAGTTCAGTAGGCTTGTCGTTGGCTCCTTAAAGCGGAGGCACGGATTCGATCCCCTGTGGTGTTTGTGAAAGTCAAAGTAGCACGGGCTACAGGTTTCTCTACGTGCATACTGGTCACCCCTTATTAGGTAACATTACATAAATGCTCCGTATTCGTATTTATTTATCTACCTTCAAAGATATAGCTGTTAGCCTACTGAGGCTGTCAACATATGAAACAAAAAAAAATCATATTTATCTTTCATTCGCTTCGGTTTTATCATCCATGTTGTCCAGCGGTCTGCTAAGGAGACATCCAAGAATATCGCCTTGAACGTTTTGATAATTTTTTTGTGTTTTGAAAGATTGTATCCTTCTACATGTTACGAAAAGTATATATTCTCTTTGTTGAGAACAAATATAAAAAACATAAGAACAAATAAAAAATAGATTCCTGAAGACGATCTGCACAGATCGAAACAAGTTCTAGTAGATAGATTTGTTGTTATAATTACTATGTTTATACAAATAATAATAATAATAATAATAATAATAAAGCAATGAGCAGACAAGAGCCCTAACATTCAATCAACTCAAAGAAATCTTCTAGTTTCCTATTTTCTTCCTGTCTTATTTTCCCACTCATCACCCTTCAGTGTTAACGGATGATGCGATTAAGTGACTGTCGTGTATAATTGAACTGGCTCAGGATAGGGACAGTTGGCGGGCACTTGTGAGTGCGGTAATGAACCTTTGGGTTCCATAAAAGGCGGGGAATTTCTTGACTAGCTGCAAGCCTGTTAGCATCACAAGAAGGACTCTGCTCCATGAAGTGAGTGAGTGAGTGAGTGGGTGAGTGAGTGAGTGAGTGAGTAAGTAAGTAAGTAAGTATGTAAGTAACTAAGTTAAGTAAGTAAGTAAGTAAGAGTAGAATTTAATTTTCAAATTTCTCTGACAATTGGGCCGGCATAGCTCTGTCGGTACGGCGACTCGCTATGATCCGCACGGCCCGCGTATAGAATTCCTGTGGAAACGACACTTTTCAGCACCCGTTAACACCGGTCCTGTAGTCCGCCCAGCCTCCTGTACGAGGGATATCGGGTCTCTTTTTCGGGGTTAAAAAGACGGGGCCTGGCGTTGATCACCTACACCCACCTAGGTTCGAGGTTAAAGAATAAATAAGTGAATACTCCCTCTCTTGGCTCTAATGGCCTGTTCTAAGGTGAGCTTTACCTTTAGTTTATCTATTTGACGAAATTTATATAAGAGTGTTGTTTCAAAGTACCGGAATTTGTGAACATATTTTGGCTTCAGGATCTTTCTCTCTGGATATGAAATGTTATGGAAGTGGAAGTGTTTATACAGCTTATTGTTCTGTATATTTCATTGTCGCTTCTTCCTTTTCCACGTTCACAAAACCCAATACACATTGGTTACAGTCCCAATACAAGAACGTCTACAGGATTCTGACAGAGTCCCCGTTTGAAGTGAAGAATTTTACTCAAGAACAAGAAAAACAGTTCATTGCACACAATTGTTAAGAACCCTCGACACCAAAAGTATAGCGTACAAATGACTTTGCTTCACACTTTCTGAGAGCGGAGAAATTCAATACGATATCTTGCAAATATTTCAGTGGATGGTAAAAAGTGTTTCCTAGGGAGGATTATTTTATTTATCCGTCAGCTCCTTAACGATGTTTGCAATGTCTCAGGTTGTGTAACTTCAACTCTGAAGCAGATTACCGATTAGTTAATGATATTTGATATTGCAAAATTGTCTAGAACTAATATGGAGAAGGCGTGGAACTGCTGTGACGGAATTGTGGGAGGGGGGGAGGTGGTGTCGGTGACGTTACTCTGGGCACAAAACGCGCGTCTCAAAACCACACTTCGGTGACGTGTCAACCCTCAGGTGCTTATGGACAAGCAGCAAGAATATAAAGATGTTGCTTCAATTGGTCACCACTACAACAGAGATCAGTACCAGTAAGGCCATATCACTGCGGATGGTTTTCTTTGCGATAACTGGATTTGTGTGACCCAGCACAAAAGTTTTATTGGTCCCCGCGCCATCGTTTGCTCTCGTTTGTTCTACTGGGATTGAATTAGGAGGATGGAGAGGTGTCTGGGGCACGTAATGGGGGATGTAGAGAATCAGCTGCAGACAGATGGTTACTGCCATGTGCGAATATAGGACTACACGGTTCATATCAAGTAATAACAACATAAGGGTAAGGGTAAAGCTAACCCTAGAACAGGCCGCGAAGCCCCAGAGGTGGAGTAGAGGTATAACTTTACTCTTTCTTTAACCTCGGCGCTAGACGGAGGTGAGTGGTCAAGGCCACGCCCCGGCCGCTTTACACCCGGGAAAGAACCGTTACCAATTGTATAGGAGGCTGGGTGGGCCCCAGGGCCGGTCTGGACAGATGCGGAAAATCTCGTCCCACCGGGATTCGATCCCCGGACCGTCCAGCCCGTAGCGAGTCGCTATACCGAATGAGCTATCCCGGCCCACAAATAACAACATTTACACATAAAAGGTAAAGTTTTTCTTACGGATCCCATGATTGCATATAAGAGAATGGAGGTATAACCCCACTCATTCTTAAAGATACTACCTAGAGGTGAATGGTCAGCTTTGAGCCCCGGATGTTTTACCGATGGAGAGAAACAGCCCCTCGCTGTCCACTGGGTGCGCCTCAGAACCTGTCTGGGTGTTTTGGAGAAGAGAAAACCCTCTTAACACCGCTGTGAATGGAAAGACATTTCCTCGGTTGCCCAGTCCACAGTTTAGTATAGACTGTACATACACACATAAATTCATTCCCTTAAGTGGGTCGCTTTTCATCAGGTTATGGGAATTCCTGAGGCTACGGAGGACGGCACGGGCTCCAGGTAGCGGGGTAATTGTGAATGTGTTGAATAAGTAGTTACAGACAATAATAACAGAAAAAATATTGAATCACAAATTTCAACATGTGAAATAGTATGCGGATAAAGGTTCCCAGAGAATTTGAGTGAATATCAAACCTTAGGTAAAGAGAAGTAATATTGCCCTCTAATTTTGGAGAAAAGTAAAAAAAGGGCAATATTTTTTAACACCAATAAAGGAAATTAAAACCGCAAACACAATTAGTTTAAACAGGAGGAATGTTTTATCACGGTAACATGTTGGGACTCATTTTGGCCATCTTCAGGCCAATAATATAATAGGCGAAAGAAGTACTGAATACAACTGTAAAAGCAAAGGTAAAGTGATCCAATTACAGGCCTGGACAGGCCCTGAGGGTTCCAGGAGGTTGAGGCTCCCAGATTTCAAGACAATCGACACATGAAGGTGAGGATGTCAGCCCTACGCACCGGCCGCCTTAATCCCCAGGAAATATTCCTGGTACTCATTTCTGTTAGAGACTGAGTCAACCCCAGGACCATATTGCGGCCGGAAGAATTATATCAACGAAAAATTCCAATGACACCATCGGGAATCGAAACCGCGACCTTCCGGCTTGTACCGCAGTGCCTCAAACAACTGCGCCACCGCATGTCCCGAATACAACTGTATTAAAACATACTCATCATTATTAATATATTTCAACAAGTTGTACATTAATATGTACTTCTATGGCCTACCTATTATTGGCTTGTAGTCGTTCGAATTTGGTCGAAACAAAATAAAATACATAACTTACACTCGTTGTGTTTGATGGTGTTTAGTTCCTTCATTATATCAATCAACACAACGGGATGATGAACATAAAAATTCCTTGACACTGTTGTCAGTTGCAAAGGAACTGTTTGGCATTTATATAAAACCCGGAAGCTTAGAGCCAATGCAAGCAACGGGCAGCTTCCGCAGCTCCGATACTAAAGAATGGTCGAGTGTCGAAATTCGACTATTTTGACTAGAGTAAAAGACAATGTTAGAGCGTCCAGCTCTGTGCTTAAGGTAACAGCGTCACGCCATGGAATCATACGGGGGGGCTTGGAATTTAAGTTCCATTCTTACTTAATCGTCAGTATCCGACTGGCAAACAGCGGTACGCTTCAAACCCTGTCCACTTCACTTCCAGAGAAGGAACCCGTGGAACCCATTGGGAAAACGTCCTGTGAGGCCAAGGGTAACCGGTTTTAAGGCGGTTGTATAAGTCAGCTCCATCCTGAAGCCTCAATTTCGCCCTACTTATAGCGTCACATCATCTCCCATTTTCCAAAAGTATACCCCCTTACTCGGGGAAACCGGAGGGAAAGAGACCACTGGGGAGACCTAGGCGTAGATGGGTGGATAATATTAAGATGGATCTCCAGGAGGTGGGGTGTGGGTATATGGACTGGATTGGGCTGGCCCAGGATAGAGACAGGTGGCGGACGCTTGTAAGTGCGGTAATGAACTTTCGGGTTCCGTGAAATGCGGGGAATTTCTCGACTAGCTGCAAACCAGTTAGCTTCTGAAGAAGGACTCTTCACCGTGGAGTAAGTAAGTATACCGCTTTACTCCCTGGGTACTCGCCCCATCCCCAAACAATAACACCACTGCAAATGTCATATCTGTACTTAGTGAACGTGCGGTTACACGCCACACATTCCAAATAAACGAATTTCAATGCCACTTTAAAATAATCAAAATTTTACCCAGTGCCAAATTTCAGGTCCTTCCCCAACCCTACCCACACCCCCAATTTTCACTGAACCGTTTTCTAGCCATAGTTCCTCGTAACGTTTGCCGAAATTGACCAAATGGACGAAGACGACTTGGAAGACCTTCGAAGAGACTATTAGACGAGGCCGAAACAGCTCCATTAAGGCCTAACTCGTGACGGATGATGATGATTATGACGACAGATTTCAGGCTTCCGCCGAGGTGTAGCTGAGGCTTTCGCTATTCAGGGATATTGACGCGGCGTAGGTTGGTATATGGTTACCGAACTTTCGGATCAACCTACCGGTCCAATCTTCAGGAGTCAGTCAGTCGGTCCAAGTCTTGGTCTGATCGACACTTCACTCACTCGATAAATTTAGGTCCACGCATTAATTGGAAACAACACGCAGGAACAACAGGACAAAACACAATGACAGCAGAGATTACAAAATGCATGTCAAAGGACATGAAGTTTTAGTAAGACCAAAAAAAAAAAAAGATGGCAAGAAGCGTGGCAAGCCACATATCATTCTTGATTATTATTATTATTATTATTATTATGACAACGAGTCGTAGCATAAATACTGAAAGGCAAAAAATGAGTGGAAATAAATATTTGAGCTTTCTTGATACATAGAAGTGTAGATGATACAAATCAGAATAAAAGGGATGGAAATTGCCTTCACTGTCCAAGAAGGCGATTTGTTTTTAGCTATATTCTTAAGTGTTCTTACTCAAGGCATTTCTAAATAAATTATGTATTCTCTTTGTTTAAGCTTGTCCGTATCGTACAGCACATGAATTATTCGCGGGGCACTTTAAGCCGGGCTAAGAAACTCAACAGATTATGCAGGAAGTTAAAATATTACAAAATTAAGTTATTTGTTTTAGTCTCAAATTGCGCTTCAGAATTTTGGGCCTATATACTTTAATATGGCTGAAATTAAATGAAACGATAGGCAAATACGTACAGGTAAAGGTCACCCCGTAACTTGTCACAGGAAGTACAGAGAGGGAGTGGAGGCACAGCTCCACTCATTCTTAACTTTGGAACTAGATGGTCAACACCACGATCCGATCGCTTTATCTCCTGGAAAGAACTCCGCTACCCATTGTAGGGGGGGATGGGACGGTCCGAAGGCTGTTCTAGACCTATATGGAGAACAGAAAGTATTTTGCTCCAACCAGGGTTTGAACCCCGGACCGTCCAGCCCGTAGCGATTCTCCAAACCGATTGCGTTATCCCTACACCCCAGTACTGTGTACTGTAAGCAGAAATGTGCACCAAACACATGAAGGCTGTTGAAGGTGTTCAGGGATTAACGATTGCATGTTCTAACTGGAAGGAAGATGACATTTATTAGCTGAAATGTACTGCAGTTCCTAATACAGACCTTCCGAGAGTAAGGCCAGTCGGCCACTGGAACCAGCCGCCTCACTGGAGCCGGCTTACGGCTGGAGAGGTTTAGCTACCGTCTCCAGAGCTGGCACTGAGCCAGGACTCTGTCTTGCGCTCTACACTCCGTTTGTAGATACGTTAACATCTGTTGAAGAAGACGTCACCATGCCGCTTGTAACAACGATGATATTTTATTCCTTCAAACAGCAAGTGGTTACTGAATGTCCCATCCACTTTAACGCTCTGAGACACAGCATTCTGCGCCAGATTGCGGTTACGTGTTTCGTATAATTCTCAGAAAGGGCGTCAACTATTTGCTTAACCTTTCGGCGCCGGAATTATTTTTTAAATTTTAGCGCACCTTGTATATAAAATGTGAATAATACAGGAACCAAATATGTTAGAATTATGAAACAAACTGCATTTTTAAGAGAAAAAAACGGAGAGTATATACCATTTTTACAATATTCTGTATCTTTATTTGTTGAATAAATATATAAAATGCAACTTTAGAGGTTAGCCGTGCGGTACGACCACTATAGTTGACATTAGGCGTCAAAAGGCAAAACACCATTAATTGGCTGTCCTATGCAATGAACTGCGTGTTTGCTTTGCTCCAGAGTCACAATCCAAAAGTTGTTCAGAAGAATTCGGACTTTACAGAGATACATCAGTGGTATTGCGTAATTTTCATTCTGTGCGGAATGGACAAAAGTAAGTTGTCCCAGTCCACACCATGAAGGCATACAGAGGGAGTATAGGTGAGGATCCACTCATTTTTAATCTCTGCACTAGATGCAGGTTAGCGGTCAACTAAACGCTCCGTCCGCTCTGCTCCCATAAAAGAGCCACGTTACGCACTGAATGGAAGTTTTGGGGGTCCCCAATGTCGCTATGGTCGTTGTGGAAAAAAAAAAAATTTCTTGCTCCCTTCGCTATTCGAACACAGATCCTACAGTCCATACTCCAGTCGCTATACTTTCTACGGTAGCCAGGCTTCTCATTTCGTACCGAAAGGTTTGTTTGCTTAGCGCTTCCAATCACCTGATTTTACCCATTTTAATACTGACCCTATTTTTCGGTGATGGAAATGTGTAGAAGTTGGGTGTGTTTCCAGCGTTTTAGAATGAAGCTCCACCCCATTCTTCGGGGCCACTGTCTGCGATCAGAACACACTACTGCCCGGAAGAATGAAACAGAATGTTCGTCCCAAACGAAGGCAGTACCACGTGCGCACCACGGCAAGTGATCAACATCAACACGGAGTCGCCTTGAATGCTTGGTATCAGCGCAGAGCCACGCCATACCGTCAAATTTCAAAGCGAGTTTTGCAGAAATTCGGTACCCGACTCGTATAAATGTAGCACTATCTTCGATCGTTTAGTCGAACGTAAAAAGCTATATTCGAGGTGCAATCTATTACCGCAGTGACAACAATTATGTAAATTTCTTACAATGGGACGGCAGACGCTGGCCATATTAATTCGGACATTTTAAACGCTCGTTTCCTGGAAGGTTACAGCCACAACCATATCCCAGGAGAATGCGATCTTCAGCAACGCTGCAATAAACATCAAACTCATTTCCTTCTTTGAGTTCTCTCAAACTGCTGGTCGATTTGGGAGCGGGGTTGACTTGGACACTGCATTGTCATTAATCGCCGGTCCCGGTGGCCGCGCGGTTTAGGGCGTAGGTCTGCGGCCGCTCGCCTGATGAGATTGTGTGTTCGAATCCCACCGGGGGCATGGATGCCTGTCGTGAGTATTGTGTATTTTCAGGCAGAGGTCTCTGCGACGAGCTGATCACTAGACCAGAGGAGTCCTACCGACTGTGTTGCGCCGTTGTGTGTGATCTAGAAACCTCGTGAATGAGGAGGCCACGGCCCACTGGGGGCTGTCGCATCAGAAACAAACAAGCAAACTGTCATCATTCGGTGTGACAGTCTGCTGCAGTTGGGCCTTCCCAAAGGATATGGCAACAGCAATCGACTTCAAAGCATCTCAGTTCTGCAAATTTAAAAGTGCGTAGTAACCGAAAATATTGGAAAGGATGTTTTGAAATGGAATATGCAAGATTTCCTTGTAGCTGTACGCCATTTTGCTAAGATGGATTGTGGACAATTTGAAAAGTTCTGAAATAATGTCGAGGCTATTGGTGGACATGTTGAACGCGCACACCAAAAATTCCTAATGTGATGTAACCGACTGTGAGTTTATTTACTTGCGCAATATGATTACTTACGTAAAACACAACACAGCAAGTAATTTCCTGAAAGCTCTGTTTAGAATACAATACAGGAAAAGTACACCAAGGGAACTGAATATTTTCCAGTTTCAGATACGTTTCTTTTGAACAGAAATATTTAACTTCGAAAAAAGAAATATGCAGTACGAACTCGATGCATGTTATCGATGTACTTACAATTAACTAAACTCCATGGAGCACAGTCCTTCCTGAGAAGCTAAGAGGTCCTTAGCCAGTCAAGAAATTACTCTCATATCATGAAACCCGAAGGTTCATTACCGCATTCACAAAAGCCTTCCGCCTGTCCCTATCCTGAGTCAGATCAATCCAGTCCATACTGTCATCCCACATCTTGAGGATCCATTTTAATATTAACCTCCCACCTACGTCTAGGTCTTCCAAGTGGTCTCCTTCCTTCCGACCTCCCCACCAAAATTCCACACTCACCCCTCTTGTATCCCATACGTGCCACACGCCCTGCTCAACTGTTTTCCATTGCTTACGTCGTGCCAAACAGTCAGTCCATGTCCAATGTCTTGTGAAATGTTTCGTTACATTGATACGTTTTTACGGCGAGGAGCTGTTAGAACCTCGCCCAACCCCCAACCCCGAGGACTACCTTCCGTCGGCTGTCCGCGACTGTTTATTCAATAGATTCGCAGGTGATCTCCGTATCTGGAGGCCGTTCCTCCATCTGCTACCTGAAGACGCGCCATGCCGTGTTGACAGGGCATGTACTTATAATTAATATTAATAAATCAGAAACTCGCAATACTTGACATCTGAGATTCTTATGGCAGTAAGGCTGATTACGTCCCTGTTAAGGCCAACGCCGGGATAATGCGCCGAACAGACCCTTCAACCGCCCTGAGATCCAGTCACAACTACAGACCTGACAGGAGGTTTTATGTATTTACAGTACTCTTAAATACATTCACAATTCACGGTGCACCGAGGCCAGCAACATACGAGGAATTCAAGGTCCGTACAGTACACCGAGGCCAGCACTTAAGGTTTAACTACATAAATGTGTTCGCAGGAACTAATAATTAACGAAGCTGACTCGCGGTAGGCGCACAGAATCAGGTAAATGTGCATGTAAATTGCCGATTACTTTAGGTCGATTTTAATCGAAACTGAAATGGGTGAAAAACTGTAGATAAATACTTTTGTGTTAAATGTAATGAAATTCTTTCAGCGGCTTTCGAGTCTCGTGAGTTCAAGCGGACAGACCGCTGGACGGACTGGTTACACTAGTTGTGGAATCTCCACTGATATGCAAGCGCACTAACGTTCAGCTGCGTGAATGCAAGATGCGCACTGCACAAGAAATGAGGCGTTCTTAATACAACACTAGTGCCACTGCATCTGCACTTACTCCATGCCAAAATGTTAAATATTCTACGTGTTTTGCCCCCATAAAATATATTTACGGGCTACGCAGAATTTACAAGATAAAAACTTCATTCCCTTAAGAAAAGTTACTATTTTGTCGTTGCTTGCACTGCATTTTCTGAGAGCAGAAAATGAAAATTTTAGTATACTAACGTCCCTAAAGAGGAGACAAATACGCATATGCCTCACCGTGTTGTCTATGAATGTGGGTGGCAGAATGTCGTGTTTGACAGGTTTCCATGCATCTCAGTGTGGACACAGTTATGTCACTGCGAGACAATTCAAAGCCGTTGAATCGAATCGTGTAGCCTGAGAATATCGAGCTAGCAACAGTACACAACTGTGGTTCCTAACATGTCAGAAGGAACAGATAACTTGTGATAAAATTTAATTAAAATTCTGCGAAATCCTGGATACACAGACATTAATATAGGAGTTCACTTAACAACAACCAGCTTCTTAAATTATAACATTTCACTTTATTTTCTATAAACATGTTTCGTTGTTTAAAACTGTGTTATACACACAAATTGCATTAGGTAAGTGACAGTAGTTAAAAACAACGTTTTTTGACACGTGTCCTGACAGTTGGGTAAATACATTAACAACAGACCCAAACGGGGAAGTTAGTCTCTCCATCGTAATGAGATCTGCCTACACAGCGTCCTGCAAAATTACGTCACATTTCTGCTCCCGTGTCTACTGCAATTCGGGGCCGAATCTATACAAAAGAAGTGCTTGGCGTCAAATAAAAATGGTACTATAATATGGCCACATTAAGAGGTCTCCAAAACAATGACGAAGACGTCGCTCTACTCCTATGCTGTCCCTTCTCTTACTATTGTTGAACTCCCTTCTTGCTCCCTCTCTGTGGCCTATGTCAACAATTCAAAAGCTCTTGTAGCTACATATTGTGAGAGCGTAATGGCTGGAAAGAGTGGAGGGAGACATATTGGGAATGATGTGGAAGGAACAAGGAGGATTCATTTTCTGAAGTCAGATCTCGCGGGAAAAATGTACGATAAATTTATATTTGTGTGAAATTTACACAAAGCCGAAAATCATTACCTGATTGGCATAAACTTCGGATCAGTTTTCATGGAGGTTGTTTTGAACAGTAAGCGGTGTGTGATTACGTCATCTAAATCAGTTTCGCCTGACTTATTTATACAAACAATTTTTTTTATTTTTATTTTTTGACGTTTTGCTGACCGTGCAACTCAGTGTAATCTCATTAATTAACCAACTTAACACACAAATTCTTCTTTTATAATAAGTTTATTATATGCCTCTACATGTTTCGAGCACTATGTGCTCATCATCTGGAGGTCAAAATTGAATTACACAGCATCTGGTATCATCACAACTGTAGGTGGCCGTCCGGTGCACAGGTCCTCTCTCAACCTGTGCACCGGACGGCCACCTACAGGTGTGATGATACCAGATGCTGTATAATACAATATTGACCCCCTGATGATGAGCATATAGTGCTCGAAACATGTAGAGGCATATAATGAACTTATTATAAAAGAAGAATTTGTGCATTAAGTTGGTTAATTAATAAGAAAAAATTATTTAGTTATCAATTTATTTACTCGTATTTAACACCGCTCTCAGTTCTTCAGACTTCTGACGGGGTGTCAAATAACAGGAAATCAGTGATTAATGAATTCGAAAGGGTGTAGAAGGAAGCGGTCGTGGCCAACATTTGTCTTGAAGGTCTGAGGAAAATAACAATAAAATCTCAGGATAACCAACCCCCTGACGGAGACCCACCGAACATTAAGAACAATGGACAAACTAAATTGGGCAGTGTCACGATTGTCCTGGTGGAGGTACCAGGAAATACTGAGTTCATCTACTAATGTTCATTTGTTTCCAGTTACAAAAATCCGAAAAATTCTCGGCGCAAGATGACAGGGCAATGTTACCATGCATAAATTGCACTCCGTAGTCTGCCATCACCTGTGTTCAGTTCGCTGAAAATTAAATGGAAAATTCTGACTTTATATATCCGCTTCCCACATACCTTTCTTGCCCCCATATTGCTTTCCTCTTTATTAGCCCGTCTTATCTCCTCTCCTCATCCATTCCTGCTCTGTTACAGCTATATTCCATGGATTATAATTTCAAAATCTGTGGGCGGAAGCCAACAAACATAGCCATTATATCATATAATTACAAGTGCAAAAGAATGTACGTTTTATCCAGTGATGCGTGGAGGCCTTTTGACGATTAGTGCCATCTGTGGGACACTGAGGTAAATGCGTCTTTCGTGAGAGCAAGAGAAAAACATAAACCAAAATGGCTGCTAAATAAGGCGAGCACAAATGAATTTTTTCATTATTATATTTTATTGTAATGCATTAAACGAGATACAGCAATAAAATATTCAGATATAAGCTTACAACTGTCAAACATTCAAACTGATTTATTTCCACGCCTGAATTTTAGTTTCATTCATTCGCAATAGGACATGCTAAGAGTAAAGGTCATTTTGCTCACTTTCTATACATGCTAGGAGGTACGGCCTGAACGAACATTAAGCTATTAAAACTGACATTTGCTGCTGTCAACCACAACAAAATGCATATATATATATATATACTTGTGTGTGCATTTTATTTTGAGTTTTAAAATAATGTGTTTAAATGCCTGAGGATGGTCGGTGCGACCGAAACATGTAGCAGATATTAACAAGACGAATAAAATTTGTTATGGTTGAAGGAAGCGTGTATGTCAGTATTAATATGATATACTACAACCGAACGAATTGTACAAAAGTTATTAGTCTGGGCTTTTACATATGGCCTAGGCTACATGGTGACAGGAGACACTTGAAAATTTGAAATATTGGGAAAACGGAAGAGATTTCGGTGGTCTTGCTGTTTACAGCGTGCATGCCATTATAGCGCATATCTATGGCGCTGTTCTGTTATATTGTTCCGGGATGATGGTTGCCTTAAGACAGTAAGATGTCTCATTTTAAGACTCATATTAGGTACAGGAAAGATTCACTACCTCATGATGGGCTTTTAACAGCTCCAAAAGTCTAATATCGAATATCAGGGACGAGGCGGAAGTAATCATGCTTCTTATTCGTTAGGCCCTGATGGTTATCTGAAACCATAAAAGGCAATTTCGATGCAAAGTTTAAATTAGGCTATGACCTGCCGTCTTCCACATTATTTCTCATTTACCATTAAACAATCAGCATAATATTCAACGCTGAATATACTGCGCTAATTGAGATGATATTATTAAAAATCTTAAATCCTATTTGCACAGTTATTCTACCGACATACACAACATCAGGTTAATTGTATAAAAGATATAAATTGTGACTACATATTGCAGCAAGTAAATGGCCGTTTTCAGGTCAATTCCACACCATTTATAGGTTAAATCTAAGCACACCGAAATGTCACACATTAAAATGGTAGCAACTACATTAGATTATATGTGTGATTCAATATATCACAATACCAACTTAGTCAAATGTCTAGAGTCGCATAATTCACCGAGATGTATGCTCACTACTACAATTAAAAACGAAGTCTTATTGTAAACAAAATGAAACACCCTGTCATAGTACGTGCCAGCCATCGAATACGACCTGCTATTTCACACGTCTATTAAATAGCTGTGTAAATAACATTTCAGATTGGTAAACTTTTATACCGCCGGTCCCAGTGGCCGCGCGGTCTAAGGCGTAGGTCTGCGGCCGCTCGCTTGTTGAGATCGTAGATTCGAATCCCGCTGGGGGCATGGTTGTTTGCTTATTGTGAGTGTTGTGTGTTGTCAGGTAGAGGTCCCTGCAACGAGCTGATCACTCGTCCAGAGGAGTCCTACCGACTGTGGTGCGTCGTTGTATGTGATCTAGAAACCTCAAGAAAGAGGAGGCCATGGCCCGCGTTGGGCCGCAGCGCCACAAGAAAAAAAAATCTTTTATGCCTCTAAATAACACAGCTGTATCCATCAAGCAACATAACAAAGTCCTACCTTAGTTTATAAATCTGAAAGATTGAGCGGCATATCTCTTTGATTCAGCTTTTGTATTACCAAATAAATTCTGAGCGGAATGACCTTAAGTTCTAAGCAAGATTTTCCCCCCCGCTTTTTATGCAAATTGTTAAAGCCCCTGTTGATAAGACGCCAGTTTTAGAAACTGCTGTACAAAAGCTTTCGAAACCGCAATTCTGGGATTAAAATAACTTAAAAATGACTCCCACAATAAATGTGATCACCCGCTATATATTCACCTCCGAATTTACATTGAAGATTGATCCTACTTTTCATCCCCTTGAATCAGAGCATAATAAAGCCGAAGTGATTGAGCGAGCAGGCAGGATATTCAAGTGCTGAACTTTGACCTGACAAACAAGGACACACAAAGGGGACATCCCTCACTCATGTGGCTGTTATTAGAGGTCGAAGGATTGAATGCGAGCCTGTTATTTAAATTTCACTGAGTAAACCACATTGCTTCACTCCAATTAATTACCGTCAATACAATAAAGGACCTGCGCCATTCAGGACTCTTGAACCACCCCCTTCACCCCCTCTTACCTCTTCACCGATTCCTTCTCCTTTGCATGTCTAACTCCATTAAGGGAGCTGCCTGCTTGCCTGCATTAATCTTCTTGCCCATTAAACCGGCCTTCTGAAAGCCCTCCTCATCCTACATGACCTTATATACCTAGCAATACATCCCTTTCTGTGCAGCTCAAATCACTTACGAGATTTCCGAATCTCTAAGATATTACGAAACCACGTCGATTATTTTAAACTGTTAGCAATTTCACGCATGTTGAATATAACAAGTTGTAGCCACAAGAAACCACTTTACAACACTTTCTCTTTCCCAGTACAAATTTAATGGAAACGCTTGAGCACTCAGTAACTCCGACGATACATAAACTCACTAACTTTTAAAAGGTTCTTCATTGCAAACGTTACAACATAACACAAGGCTAGGCCTAAATTAGGCCTATCATTTCCTCTGCCTGAAGCAGACAAGACATTTTGGTACTATTGCCATTGGCCACCGTACTTCCAAAGGCACTGGCGTGAAGCGATATAGCTCCATGACTTTCGGAAACCTAACAGTGAATAGCATGTGAAGGCCGTAAATTAACTGTCGCTAACGGCGCTCACACCACAGAAGTTCGTACATCCAGAAAAGTGTTATCTCGATCTGTGGGATACCGAAAATTTCGAGGTCGATGTGGCCAACTTGCATACCAAATTTGGTGGGAATTAGGTGGGTCAGAATTTGAAACGGGGGGAGGGGGGGGCGGAACACGAAAGACCGAAAGACGAGCACATAGCGCGACGATCGCGTAATAAAGTGTGCATTCTATAAAAAGAGAGGTAAAGCTGAAGCAATCCCATTAGAGGCCTCAACAGGCCCATACAATTCCAGGAGGTTAAGGCTCACAGATTTCAAGACAGTCGGCACATGAGGGTGGTAAGGTTGTCAGCCTTATGCACCCGCCGCCTTTACCCCCCCCCCCCCAGAAAATATTCCTGGCACCCATTTCTTTTAGAGACTGAGTCGCCCCCAGGGCCATAGTGCGGCCGGAAGAATTATGTCAATGAAAAATTCCAATGACACAATCCGG
>Ga0123353_10003419_pt1 | contig 20060 bp, 16 predicted proteins | sample TergutLab28metaG_3_FD_92763 | JGI IMG/M metagenome (GOLD analysis project Ga0123353, IMG submission 92763) | Labiotermes labralis P3 segment gut microbial communities from Petit-Saut dam, French Guiana - Lab288 P3 | ecosystem: Host-associated > Arthropoda: Insects > Digestive system > Gut ... | reverse complement strand
ATCATCATGCCTGTATACTGTCCGCGCGGATGGGAATCAATAATGATATCAAAAGCGACTGCGCCGTGCTTGATGATTTATGTTCTTCGATTATAAGCTCATCCGATAATATCCACGTACTCAGGGACGTGACCCGGGGTGGGCTTGCGACAGTTCTAAATGAAATAGCAGCTGCCTCATCAAACTCTTTTTCGGGCAATTCCGATTCAGGCAATTCTGATTCGGGCAGCTCTGATACTCCGCCCTCTATTCAAATCAAGATTGATGAAACAAAGATTCCGGTAGCACCGCCTGTTAAGGCATTTTGCGGGGTAATGGGTCTGGATCCTCTGTTTATGGGAAACGAGGGGAAACTGGTATGTATAGTTCCGGAAGTCGATTCGGAGCTTGTTCTTGAGTCCATGCGCCTGAATGAATTCGGCCGCGATGCTCAAATAATCGGGACTGTTACAGAAGCTTCATCTTCAGAACCGCCCGTAGTTCTCAAGACCCGTCTCGGCGTAATGCGCCGTCTGAGTATGTTAGTAGGGGAAGGCCTCCCCAGAATTTGCTGATCCATTCATTTTCTGCATCATTGCGATATAGTTTTGGCCAAGAGCGATGCCGCCGTCGTTTGGTGGGACGGTGCGGTTTATATATGTATCAAAAGAATCGACGCGCAGAAGCTTTAGTATCTCTTCAGTCAGGATCTTGTTTTGAAATACGCCTCCGCTGAGCGCTACCTGATCGATCCCGAATCTTTCCCTCGCAGCTTCACACTGCCCGAGTACGGCTTTTGCCACATCCAAATGAAAATTCAGCGCAAGCCGGCATACCTCATCACTGTCTGATGTTAATGACCTTGCGGCTGCGTTTTCAAGCATGATAGCGCACTCACCTTCGTAGCGGTTAATGTGATGAATACCAAGAAGTGAGCTGACCGCGTCAAAGAGCCTGCCTATAGAAGTTGTTTTTATTGTGTTGCTTCCGGATTCTATCGCAGCTTTTACCGTTTCAGACTCAGCCCGATATGCTGCAAGTGTAGAATGATCCATAGAATAAGAAATTATTTCCGATATATCTATTTCAAACGCAGCTTCTTCGCTTGACTGTTTTTTTGTTTTGGTGATAGTTTCACCTGTATCATTATTGTTTTCGCCTATTGCTTTGACATTTTTTGAGTATGCATACATATGGGAAAGTGCCGATTTCCAGCCATCTTTCATCGAAGAGTCCCCACCGATCATCTCTATTTCGCTAAGATGGGAAAAACGTCTGAAACCATCTGCTTCGCAAATCAGTATTTCGCCTCCCCATATGTTCCCGTCGGTTCCGTAGCCGGTTCCGTCAAAAGCAATGCCGATCACAGGGCCTGTAATACCGTGCTCCGCCATAACTGAAGCTATATGAGCATGATGGTGCTGGACCGGAAGCAAAGGCAGCTTTCTATCATCTGCATATTCTCTTGCGATAGCAGATGAGCGATAGCCGGGGTGTAGATCGCATACAACAATGTCGGGCTTGATCTTAAAAAAGTCCGTCATCCTGTCTATGCTTTTTTTGTAAACTTCTTCGGTTTCAAGATCATCAAGATCACCTATGTACTGACTCAGAGTGCTGAAGCTTCCTTTACTTACGGCAAAGGCGGATTTCAGGTCGCCCCCCGTTGCCAGGATCATATCCCTGTTTGTGAGCCTTTGTGTTTTTCTCACAAAAACAGGTACGGGTGTCCAGCCTCTTGCCCTCCTGATCAATTGTTCCGATCCATCGATGACCCTTGCGACCGAATCATCAAGTCTTTCCACTATATCCCGGGTATGATACAGGACAGCATCGATACTGTTTTCCGAGTCAGCGAGCTTCAGCATTCTCCCATCATCCTTGATGATAGGAAGGTCGCTTAAGTTTGCGCTTGTCATGATAAGCGGACCGCATTCATCCAAAAGCAGATACTGCATTGCAAAAGAAGGGAAAAAAGCTCCGACAAAACGGCTGTTGTTGCAGACATTTTCGGCAAAGTACTCCCCTTTTTTCTCAAGCAGGACTATAGGCCGCCGGGGAGAGCTGAGAAGTTCCAGTTCTTTTTTATCTGCAGTGCAGTGCTCCGTCACCGAAGCAACATCGGCAAACATTACCGCAAAAGGTTTTTCTTCCCTGACTTTCAGTTCTCTCAGTCTTGCTACCGTATCCTTTTTGTAAGGACTGCAGACAAAATAGTATCCGCCGGTTCCTTTTAACGCTATAATGCCGCCTTCTTTTATTATTAAAGCGGCTCTGTATATTTCAGGAGGAATAGTTTTGCCTCTACCATGTTTGTCTTTATCCTGTTTATCTACATTCTGTTTGTCTTTATCCGATTTATCGGCATATTTATTTTCATTCCCGCCTTTGACAAATAAAATCGGCTGTGGACCGCAGTCGAAACACGATACCGTCTGCGCATGATATCTTCTGTCTTTTGGGTTTTTGTATTCTGCGGAGCATATCGGACACATCGAATAATCTGCCATAGTCGTCGTATCGCGGTCATACGGTAATCTTTTTATGATCGTGTAGCGCGGTCCGCAGTCAGAGCAGCTGATAAAAGGATGCTTGAAGCGTATATTATTCGGGTCTCTTAATTCTTCCAGACATTTTTCGCATATCGCAATATCAGCAGGGATCACAGTGATCTCATCTTCAAGCATGGCGCTTGCTTCGATGGTAAAACCGCTGAAGTAAACTGTATCTATTGTCTCGCGGTCAATACGGTTTATTTCTGCCATCAGCGGTTTTTCTCGTCTTATGATATCGACAAAGGCATCGATTCTTTCTTCCGAGTCCGTAACGATCAACTGCACCAAGGCACCCATGTTCCGGATCTGGCCTTTATAACCGTATATTCCGGCAAGGCGCGAAAGCGTCGGTCTGAAACCGACGCCCTGTACTATGCCCCAAAATGTTATTACCTGAGTTATCATTTGTCCTTTTTATTCGGTTTTTTATCTGTTTTTATACCGTTTTTTCCCTTAGTTATTTCAGTATCATTTTTATTTTTTTCTTTTACAACGGATTTTTCGTTTTCTTCGGGTTTTGCCTTTTCGGCCTCTTTTTCTTTCCCGTTTTTTTTGTCGTCCACATTATCGGGCGCCTTGTTTGCTGCCTTCTCAACCACCTTGTCAGCCGCCTTATCGCTTGTCTTTACAATTGCATTATCACCTGTCTTCACAATTGCATTATCGGCCACCTTATACACTGCCTTTTCGGTTGCTTTGTCAACTGCTTCCCCGGCTGTTTTCATAACCGGCTTCCTGTTGATAAGCTCGTTTACATCAATTTCTTTTATGGTGACAGTATCCGGTATTTCGACCGATTCCGCCGTCGTCTTGGTAATCTTGAAATACGGTTTTTCGCTCGGATCAAAACCCGGATCATCCGGTAAGTCAGACTGTTTCTCTTTCTCAGGCTGTTCATCCGCCTGTTTATCCGACTGTTTATCCGACTGTTTCTCAGGAATCGTCTCTTTAGGCGGTTCCTGCTCCGGTTCTTTTTGTATCTTTTGTTGTTCCTCTTTCGGTTTTTCTTTTCGTTTTTCTTTTCGTCTCTCTTTTCGTCTTTCTTTTCTCTTCTCTTTTGTTATTTCTTTTGGTTTTTCTTCTTTTTCCTCTTTTTGTTCTTCTTTCAGTTCTTTTATTAATTCTTCTTTCTGTTCCTCTTTCAGTTCTTTTTTTGATTCTTCTTTCGGCTCCTCTTTTACTTTCTCTTTTGGTTTCTCTTTCGCTTTCTCTTTTGGCTCCTCTTTCGCTTTCTCTTTTGGTTTCTCTTGTTGCTCCTCTTTTGATATTTCTTTTGTCTCTTCTTTTGCTTTCTCTTTATCCTTTTCTATTGGCTCTTCTTTTGATTTTTCTTTTTCCTGTTCCTGTTCCGGCTCGATTACCGTCTCTTCCGACACTTCATCATCCAGAATTTCATCTTCTATAATTTCCTCAGCTTCATACTCTTTTGCAAGTCTGGCCATTTCTTTTTCTTTTCTCTTAAGATACCTGCGTTGTCTTCCCGTAAGAGGAAGTTCGTCATCCGGCATTCTTTCTTCCCTTTTTATTGCGCACCATGTCATAAGTACGGAAAGCATAAAGAAGTAAGCGACAACATCGGAAGCAAAACAAGCCAAATACAGGGCAGATGTCATCTTCGAAAAGCTTGTACCGAGAACGGACATCATCTGGGAGTAAACTATGAATGCTGCATAAGCTGAGTAAAGAATGATGCCGACTATAACACACAGATAACTGATCAGGCGTGTAAAAATCGAGGCGGGGACAAACATCACAAGCAGCAAATAAAGCGTGAGCAAATAACCGCATGCGGCAAAAGGAATGTAAACAACAAAGTCGATTCCCCTGTCTACATCGAAAATCGCAGAGCCGACCTCCTTGAGTTTCTGTGTTTCAAAAATTGCCGAACACAGATAGATGAATAATGGAATGATCAGTATGACTTGAAACGGAAAGCTGAATTTTTCTCCCCTGTGCGTCCGGGATGCAATAACCGCAAAAACAAGCAGTGATAAGATCATGATGCAGAATATAGCGCTGCTCGCTCCGAAGTTGAAAGTGCCGTTATTTCTTATCTGACCTGCGGTAACTTCCGCAAGCATCCCCTGCACAGCATTCCAGTAGTATCCGAGCATTTCCCCAACAAGCCAAACAATGACCAGAAATAAGGTCATTACAATTGCGGAAACCAGTATTTTTCTGTAAAGGTATCTATCCTCTAACATATTTATTTCTTAAATAAACCGTAACCGGGCGACTGCTGCCACCCGATCATATTCCCTATCCTATCGAAAGGCTCTTTTTCGGGCAGGCCTCAACACAAAGACGACATTTTGTGCATTTTTCATCATCTACTTCCCATTTTTCTTCATTGCGGTCAACAACTAGAGCTTCCTGCGGGCACTTCTTGACGCAGATACCGCAGTAGACACAGCTGTCATCACATTTTAACTTACCTTTTACTTCAGCTGAACCGTCAGGTTTCTCAAAAGTATCAACTATTTTAATGACATCCGGAGTTGTATAGCTTTTTTCATTCAGCAGGCATTTTTTCGGGCATACTTCCACGCAGCAGCTGCACTGTATGCACCTCATACGCTGTATGGACCATGTACGCGCCTGCTTGTCAACGGTGATTGCGTCAGTCGGGCATTTTTTATCACAGATCCCGCAAAGTATACAAACATCCATATCAACTTCTATATGGCCGCGTGTCCGCTCCGTATAATCCCTCTCGACGACCGGATACATCAGAGTAGCCGGTTTCCGGAACAGGCTCCTCATGACCATTCTGCCTATTTTCAGATTTGCCATGTTTATCCTACCTTTCCGTACAACTGATACAGGGATCGATGGTTAATACGAGCATAGGAACGTCCGCCAGATCGCAGCCCTGCAAAGTTTTGACCAATGCGGGGATATTAGCGTTGGTTGGTGTACGGACCCTCATACGCTTCAGGAATTTTGTCCCGTCGCCTTTGCTGTAATAATACGCCTCGCCTCTCGGTTGTTCCATACGGCCGATATACTCACCCTTCGGGTTGCCTTTTACGGCTATGCTGATATCACCTTCCGGGATCTTGGATATTGCTTCCCTGATCAGTTCAACCGACTGGAATAGCTCGCGGACCCTTACCTTGCACCTTGCATAACAGTCACCGTCTTTTTCAGTGATTGGGCTGAAATCAAGATCGGGATACGCCCCGTGACCGTCATTTCGCACGTCAATGCTGATTCCGGACGCTCTGGCCATAGGGCCTACCGCACATAGTTCCACTGCCTCATCATATGTAAGTTTTCCGACTCCGACAAGACGATTTTTAACGGAATAGTCCTCCAGGAATACGTTTGTCAGTTCCTTGAGTTCCGATTTCATACCGTCGAGTATGACCGCTATTTCATTCAGCTTTTCATCCGTTATATCCTGACGGACTCCACCGACCTTACAGACCGAAAAAATGACTCTGCCTCCGGTGGTCTCCTCAAAGATATCCAATATCTTTTCGCGCAACCTCCAACTATGCATAAAGAGACTTTCAAAACCAAATCCGTCCGCACAGCAGCCAAGCCAAAGAAGATGGCTGTGTATCCTGCTGAGTTCGTGCCAGATGGTCCTGAGGTATTCTGCACGCCTTGGGATCTCCACACCCATGTTTCCTTCGATCGTCTTGCAATAACCCCAGCCATGGCCGAAGCTGCATATGCCACAGACCCTTTCTATGACATATACCATTTCGGGCCATTCATTCTTTTCGACAAGTTTTTCAAGTCCGCGATGAATGAATCCGATCGATGGGATCGCTTCGACTACTGTTTCATCTTCAATGACAAGGTCGATATGAATCGGTTCCGGAAGCACCGGGTGCTGGGGGCCAAAAGGAATTACTGTACGTTTTGACATTATTCCTCGCCTCCTTTCTTATCTGATTCCTTTGAGGATCCAGACGGGCTTGCTTTCGGGTTCCATGGTGTGGGTTCCGAAACCCTGAAGAAGTGCCCCTGATAGTCCAGTGCCAGATTCCTGAATTTGACACCAAACAGGTCGTGCATCTCATTTTCGTAAATGAATGCAGCCCAGTAAATGGGGCTTATGCTCTGCAGTTCAAGTTTATTTCCGGGAATGGTAAATTTGATGTTTTTCAGCTTCTCATTTTTTTCAAAACTGTACAGGAACTCAACACCTTCATCAATTACTGTTGCGCATGCCTGGCCAAGTCTGAAGCCGGCGCCTTTCATTTGACTTGCGGTCGCCAGCAGGTCGGAGGCTCTGATCTCGGTAATGTCCTGTATCAAATCTTTTCGTTCCGCCATCACTATTCCCCCTTTCCCTTTTTCGCTTCGTTCTTATCGTTCTCCGGTTCGGGATCTTTCGGAGCTTTCTTTTTATCCTTCTCCGGTTCGGGATCTTTCGGAGCTTCTTTTTTGTCCTTCTCCGGTTCGGGATCTTTCGGAGCTTCTTGTTTATCCTTCTCCGGTTCGGGATCTTTCGGAGCTTCTTTTTTATCTTTCTCCGGCTCAGAATCTTTCGGTGCTTCCTCTTCATCGGCAGTACCGTAATATTTTACCTCGATATCTTCCTCGTCTGCCAAAGGCTCATCCGGAGGAGGCGCGATACCATCGGGTTCCGTGATCGGTACAGCCGGTACCACCTGAACCTGTTTTTTGGGCATCTTCTTTTTCTTTTCCGCGAGCGCTCCCAGGCCTTTTACGACGCCGTCGATTATTGCCTCCGGCCGCGCGGCACATCCTGGGACATATACATCCACGGGAATGACCGTATCGACTCCGCCCATGACGTTATAGCATTCATGGAATACCCCGCCGGATGTCGCGCAAATCCCGATAGCGACAACGATCTTGGGTTCGGGCATCTGTTCATATATCTGCTTGACAACGGATATATTCTGCTCGTTTATTGCGCCCGTGATCAGAAAAACATCGGCATGCTTCGGGTTGCCCGTATTGATGATGCCGAACCGCTCCACATCGTACATCGGAGTCAGGCAGGCAAGTACTTCTATGTCGCAGCCGTTACAGCTGCTTCCGTCATAGTGGATGATCCACGGTGATTTTGTAACATAAGCCATTCCGTGCACCTCCTAAATCAAAATTCTCAAGTAATAAAGCAGCATAAGATTTGCCCCGCCGAATATGATCGTAACAAGCCAACTCGACTTGAGGGTAAACTGCCACTTCATACGTGCGTATACGTTATCGATAAATATTTCCGCGAAGAAAAGCACAAGCGCAACAAGCACGCCTGTAAGTGCCATGTACCATGTCCCGTTGGCGAAGAACAGGTAGATAAAACCAAGCAGGAAAACATTTTCATACCAGTGGCTCACCTCAAGGGCCGCCAGAGTCCTTCCGGAAAACTCGGTTTTCAATCCCGCAACAAGTTCCTGATGGGCGTGGTGCGAAAGTGAGAGGTCAAACGGGGATTTACGTAATTTTATCGTCAGGACAAAGACATAACCGATGAAGAAACCAAATGCATATTTTATGGCAACGTCTCCGCCGGCAACGATTCCACTGACCAGAAAGCTCTTGTTGGTGATATAAAGGCCGACAGCCATCAGTATGATCATCGGCTCATAGGACATCATTTGCAAAAGCTCACGTTCTGCGCCTATCTGCGAATATCCCGAATTTGAAGAATATGCAGCAATGACGAGAAATACCCCCGCCGTGGTAAATGTAAATACCACAAGAAGGAGGTTTTCACCGACAAAGAACAGCGCCCCCGTAATGATTATGAATATCAGGAAGCACATGATATAGAAGTCCTGACCTCTGTTAACGGTTACGGCTTCCTTTTCAAGCAGCTTACGGACATCGTAAAAAGGCTGCAGTATCGGCGGACCGTATCGACCCTGCATACGGGCAGTGATCCTTCTGTCTATCCCCGCCAAAAGGCCGCCGACAAAAGGTCCGATAATGAGATAAGCGAGCAGGCTTATTATGTTGACTAAAGAGATATCTATCATTCTGCCCCACCTCCCATTATCTGCTTTAAGACAAGGAATCCTATTGTGAAAGCAAACGAGAATACTATGGCAAATATCGTAGATGTGACGATTATGCCTATCCTGTTCATGAGTTTTTCTTTGAAGACTCCTGCCATATACCAGTTTCTCAGCTGTATCTGAACATCTTTTTCCATGGATCCGAGGAAGGTGAGATTATCACCTTCATTAAGACCGGCCATATAAAGAGGTACGATCCTCTTTCTGGTCCTGCCGTAAAACAGCAGCGGCAGGATGAGTATCACCGCAACCAATATGACCATTATTATCATATTATCACCGGACAGTGCCGCGATCGCCTGCGGGCTTCCACCGACGTATACACTTTCTATAAACGGTACTATCAGTATTTTCGATAACAGAGGGAAGCCGAGGGAAATAAGGACGATCATCACGACATGTGAACCGAGCACTCCCCATTCCTCTACATGGACTTTGTCCTGTATATTCTCCCTGTTGGCAATGATGACGGAAAGTTTTCCGACCCATTTTGTCCAGTAAAACAAGGTTACGGCCGAGCCGAAAGCAATGAAAAGTACGACCCAGACGTTGCCTTCATTTATAAAGCTCTGAAGCGCAGCCCATTTTGAAACGAGCATACCGAAAGGAGCAAGGAACATCGCCGCGATCCCTATCATCATAAATACCGCAAGGCGCGGCATTTTGCCGAACAGCCCGTCCATGTCCTCTATGTCGCGGCTGCCGATATTATGCTCGGCGGTACCGACACACAGGAACAAAAGTGACTTGGTGACTGCGTGGAATATTATCAGCATGATCGCAGCCCAGACTCCGGCTTCAGTCCCGAGCCCCGCGCAGGCGACAATCAATCCAAGGTTCGCGACCGTGGAATATGCCAAGACCCTTTTTGCGTTACTCTGCGATACGGCGGCGGCGGAAGCAAGCAGGAATGTAAGCCCGCCTACCATGATGACCATAAATCCGGGAGAAGTAATACTCGCAATGAAACCCGGGCTTCCGTCCTGCGCCATACTATCAACACCAAGCAGCGGTGAAAGTTTGACGATTATAAAAACTCCCGCCTTGACCATGGTAGAGGAATGCAGCAACGCGGATGTCGGTGTCGGCGCAACCATTGCGCCGAGTAGCCAGCTGTTGAACGGCATCTGAGCAGCTTTTGTTATTCCCGCAAAAGCAAGCAGCAGAACCGTTACGTTTATGACCGGATCCTGTCTTGCGGCCTCTGCACCTTTTTCTATCAGCTGATCGAGTTCCAGTATTCCGTATGTGTTCCCGATCAGTACTATCGCAAGCACAAATGCCAGGCCTCCGAGTAAGTTCATTATCACCGCTCTGAATGAATTTCTGATGGCTTCTTCCGTTTTGGTGTAACCGATCAGAAGGAATGAACAGAGTGTCGTTACTTCCCAGAAGAAATACATCCAGATAAGATTGTTTGACAGAACTATGCCAAACATCGCGGATATAAAAAGAAACATCAGGAAGAAGAAATACGGTCTCCTGTCCTTTTGATCCGCGTGGTGGCTCCGGAAGTCCTTCATGTAACCAAGCGCGTAGACGATGATCAGCGTACCGATCACCCCGATTATCAAAGCCATGATAATCGAGAAATTATCTACATACAGATTGTTCTCGACTTCGATTTGATGACCCTTTGTGAGTTCGAACCAAATCAAGATCGGGCATTGAATGATCACCAGCACAGCCGCAAGTGGTTTTCTGTATTTTATGCTCAGCGCAAAAATTAACAGCCCCAAAGCTGCCTCGATGGCAATCATGGCGTACCCAGCCGCTTCGCTCTCTCCTCCGCTCTTTAAATAGAACACCGTTCCTTCATTTAAGTTCTGAACCAACAGCAGAACGGCAAACACGGCAACGACAAGTGACGAAGCCATGACTATCGGTCCTCTTACAGAATCAGAACGAATAAAGAGCAGAGCAAGTGCGATCACGAAAGGGAACAGGATGAGAATCAGGATAGTACTCAATTTCCCACATCCTTCCTTTTATTGCTACAGGTTAATATTGATTGAATATTAGTACTCATACAGGCATAATTATAGCACAATTTAAAAAAAAGCAGCGGTTCCTTTGAAAAACTCAAAAGAACCGCTTATAAACTGTTTATTACTTCTTTCTGATTTTGTTAAGTCTGAATACACCCCAGAATGTGATTATGTAGATCACCATGCAAATAACTGTCAGAGCCCATACCGTGCCCATTCCATCTGCGGTAAAGATATTTCCTCTTTCCAGATCGAGCGGGTTCAGCTGTATAGTAACCAGCGACAATATCGTTGCTGTTGCCGTGAGCGCTATCAGAAGAACTGCCAGCACAGAACCACCGGTCGGATGATCCCCTTCGGCTTCTTTCTTATCGCGCTCCTGCTTTTTCTTCTCGGCAATAGTGCCGGGCTGTATCGGGAACTTCATGTCAAACGTGACTTCGTCTGCACCGAGTATGGTTACCTGGCGAATACGTCCGCGCCATTTCTGAACCTGATATATTACGATCGGTATGATAATAATATCCATCGAAAGCAGGAAAATCGGGATACCATCACCTTCTTCAAACACAAGAAGTATCATAGCAAGCATCTGGATCACGATGGACATCCAGATAAGACCCGGATAGAAACTTGCTTTGACTTTGAGTTCTTTTTCGACATTATAACCGCGGTCTTTGAGCCTTTTGCGGAATACGACCTGCGACCACAGGATGCCGACCCAGCAAAGTGTTCCGGTGAAACCTGCGATCCCGATAAGCGCTATATAAAGGTGGTTGCCTTCTTCTCCGCCAAAGAATCCGAGTTCCTGGATCAGGAAGCTGAATACAAAGACTACCCAGATACCCACAAGTGTGGTGATTGTCGCTTTCTGAGGTACGTTGAATTTATTGAGGTCGGAAAGGAACTTGGGTGCAAGGCCTTCCGACGAAAGTCCGTAGACCGAGCGTACTGTTCCGTAGAATCCTGAGTTCGCGCAGGAAAATGCGGCAATCAGGGTGACGACTTCAAATACCCTTGCGCCCCACGTAAATCCATATCCTACAAGAGCCTGAGCAAAGACCGAGTCATCCATCGTCGCCACAAAATAAGGCATGATCAGTGAAAGAATGAAGATCGGTACCAGATAAATCAATACGATACGATAAGCAACCCTCTTACAGGCCAGCGGTACGTTGACTTCCGGATTCTGCGTTTCAGCAGCCGACAGTCCTACGATCTCCGAGCCCTGGAAGTTTACAAGCGTCCAAATCATCATGATTATGATGATCATACCTCCGCCGGGGAACAGCTGCTGGAATGTTGATACGCCTTCCTCTGCAAGCAATGCACTGGTGCCGATGAATCCCGGTTCTATAACAGCACTCTCTACCATGCCGTCTTCACCTGTAAAGGAGAAGCTTGTGCCGCTGTTGAGCAGGCCAAGCCAAATACCTATTGCAGCAAGGCAGAACAGGATGATGGCGATGATTTTTACAATAGCCATTATAGACTCAACATGCCCGAACCATTTTACATGGTATACATTTATCAATGTAAGTATGGCCAGCGTGATGACGCCGATGATGAAAGTCTGCATATGCCACGGGGTGTTATCCTGCCCGTGGAAGAACAGCGCGTTTGTAAAGGTTGCAACAGCCAGAGCCTCTGATGGGATGTAGCAGACCCAGTTGGCCCAGAATGCCCAACCGACGCCCGCGGAAGCAGTATCTCCCATAAAATCCCTCGTATAGGATACAAATGAACCTCGCCTCGGAACATTTACAAGCAGTTCTTTAAATGACTGCATGACTCCATAAATCGTAATTCCGGCCAGAGTGTATGAAATTAGGACTGCGCCTGCTCCCATTTCATGAAGAGTCAGACCAAGACCGAGGAAATAGCAGGATCCGATTATCCCGCCAAGTGCGATAAGGGATACATGCCACGGTTGTATTCCGCGTGTCAGCGCCTTATCCGTCCTTTCAATTGTTCTTTCTCCAGACATAATAAATAATTCCTCCCAAAAATATTCAGCGTTGCGCATTATTACCTACAAAGTAACAAGTGGCTTAATACTTATAAATATAGAACATCAAAAATAAAATATTATGCGCAACCGCTCAAAAGACACACCATTATAACGCCATACAAAAGGGATTGCAACAGGATTGCAATCCCCTTTTTAAAGTCTAATATATCAGAAAACAATAAATTTTCGTATGCTTTAACTAATCAGCGAATATTTATGCAATCTGCTCGCCTTTTTTCGGTTCAACTGCCTTGCCCCATACGAACATGGCAATAGCTACAACATAAGTGATTATTGTAACAATTGTTATTGCTGTCATCATGGAGTCAAAATTGCCAAGCAGTGGCCATGGAGTCCCATTGTCAGTGACATATACTTCCGCGCCATACCACTCATCCGCATCTTCTCTTTCAAACCAATCTAAGAAGAATCTGCCGATGGTGCCTATCACTGCCAGAAGACCGAACATCTTAGCCATTCTGAAAGTATCTCCGACGCCAAGTCCAGTTTTCTTATTTATCTTATACTTATCCGGATCTTTCTTTGCGAGTCCGCCGTACATGTGCTTCCAGATGAAATACATTATTGGACCGCTGTAGATGCCGATCATACCACCGATGAAGTAGTCCGTTCCGTTTACAAAGAACGAGACGAATGCTACGATCACAGGCATTATGCAGATAAAGACAAGAAAACCGTATCCTCCGGGAATCTTGAACTTGCCTTCATACATCGACGGATCGAATCTCTTCCGCAGTACGATGCATGCGAAGTAAACCATTACGTACGATGATACGAGAAGGAACACATCCACGATTACGATTGTTTCGAAAGGCAGCACGCAAAGAATCATGTTAACGAGTGCTACGGAAATTACCGCTATATACGGGACACCCTTCTTTTTGCCTACCCTTACCATAAATGGTGGAGCCAGTTTGTCCTCCGCAAGTGCAAAGAATCCTCGGGAACCTGATGTGATATACGTGTTGTAAATCGAGAACTGCGCTATTACCGCTACAGCGAGGAAGGCAATCCCGAATGCCGGTCCGAGATACAGATCCGGTGCGGTATGGTATCCTACATCGGCTCCGGACTCTCCCCACAGTTCCCACATTTCTACTTCTTCGCCATCTACTTCAGTAGTAAAGTTTAAGGCCGCTAATGCGCCTGAAGTCGGCAGGATATATGTTGCCATGATCAGCGGTACGGATATCAGTGTTGCTTTTGGAATTACCTGCGGATCTTCCAGTTCTCCTGCGAATGTTGACATCGATTCATATCCGGAGTACATCCACATACCGATCGAAAGACCTACACCCAGGAAGTAGAAATAATCACCTGCCGCTTCCGGTTCGAATGAGAAGAACGGATCAAATGGATTGCCCTGTACATTTGCAAAACCGACTATGGCAACCATCGCAAACGCGCATAATGTGAATATTGAAATCATACTGGTAACGATACCGACATCCCTGACGCCTCTCAGGTTGATCCACATAAAGAACAGTATCATTGCCCACTTAAAGGCCATTATTGGAAACGAGGTTTCGTCCCTACCTATGATCGTTGCCAAATACCCTCCGGCCAGTACCACATAGATCGTATTGTCTATGTATACCGAGATGGTTCTCCACCATCCGGCCATGAATCCCCAGAATTCACCGAATGCTTCCTGGACCCACTTGTAATAGCCACCTTCCTGTGGCCTTACAGAACCTAACTCTGATGCTACCAAACCAAAAGGAATACCCCAGCAAAAGGGTAATGCCATCAGCAGTACCAATGTCAGACCCGGACCGGATTCGGGAATCATGGTTTCGATCCCGTAACATCCCGCCGCAACGAGCGAGAAGATCATGAATACGATTGTATGGACCTTAAGATTATGTTTTTTAAGTCCCATTTCAGCAGTATCCATATGAGATCCGTGAATATTTTCTGCCATTTTCTCTCCTTTCCTGTCAATAAAAAATGACACTCTTCACTGCCCGGGAGGATATATAAATGATTGCATTAGTTCCCGAACGCTGAATGTAAATTTATAGTATTACTAATAATACTACTATCAGAATAAGGTGTCAACGATACTGATTGGCTTAAAGAACGGTACTAACTTAAGGATTTTGCGGCCTTAAAAAGGGGCGTTTTTCTATAATTCTCTGCGTCCTTCCATGGCTCTGAGAATGGTAATGTCGTCCGTATAATCCAGATCTCCGCCTACGGGAATGCCCTTTGCTATCCTTGTCACACGAATGCCGGCCGGTTTGATCAGCTTGGCGACATACATTGCCGTAGCCTCGCCTTCGATATTCGGGTTTGTGGCTATGATCACTTCTTTAACGTCGTCATTATCCTGAAGCCTTTTTATGAGCTGCTTCAGGTTGATGTCATCGGGGCTGACTCCTTCCATCGGGCAAATAACACCGTGAAGCACATGATAAAGTCCTTTATATTCGTTCATTCGCTGTATTACCGCTACATCCTTTGGAGATTCAACAACACAGATGACACTTCTGTCTCTTGATCCGTCACTGCAAATAATACATGGGTCATCGTCTGTAAGATTGCCGCATACCGAGCAGAAACGCAGCTCTTTTTTTGCGTTGGCGATAGCCTCTGCAAGCGTTAGAGATGTCTCTTCATCCGAAGACAGCAGGAAAAAAGCAAGACGCTGTGCGGTCTTTACGCCTATTCCAGGGAGGCGGGAAAATTCTCCTATTAATTTCTGCAGTGCTTTCGGGTATGTGTTCACTTGATCAGAACGGCAGGTTCAATCCGCCCGTAACCTTTTCCATCTCGGCCGCCGAGATCTCTTCCATCTGGCGCAAAGCTTCATTCACCGCAACCAGGATCAAATCCTGAAGCATTTCGGCATCATCACCATTTAACAGTTCAGGGTCTATTTTGATGTCGGTCAGTTCTTTTTTGCCGTTGACCGCGACCTCTACAGCACCGCCGCCGGCTGTAGTCCTTATCTCCTTTGCGTCGATCTCAGCCTGCACCAGCTCCATCTGTTTTTGCATGGCCTGCATCTGCCTTAGCTGTTCCTGCTGCTGTTGCATCTGATTGCTTTTTCCACCGCCGCCGGACGGTCTTTTCTTTCCGGCCTTCATTCCCTTACCCATTTTTCTCTCCTATTCTTGTTTATCATCGGTTCCTGTCATTGCGATCACTTTCGCTTTGCTCAGTACAGGCTATTCGTGGCAATCCAGTTTTGCTCCCTATTCACTGTCATCGGTTCCTGTCATTGCGAGCTCCGCGTGGCAATCTAGTTTTGCTCCCGATTCACATATGTCGATCACAGCCATTTCCAGTAAAACCCTGGTGTATTCGGAATAGCGGCTTTCGTTAAACAGTTTTGAAAGCCGGTAAATGCTTTCATTGATAAAGCCTGTCTGATAATTTTTCGTCTGCTCTTTTATGCTGTTGATATTGTCTTTAGAGCGGTTTATCACCCTGAGCGGATCATTTACATGTTTGATAAGCAGTACGCAGTGCAAAAAATCTATCCAGTCATTGATTATCCTGCGCTCTTCCCTTCCCGCACTAAGCATTTCATTCAGGCGCACCAATGCTTCGGCCGTTTTTCCATCATGGCAATCTTCCGTGAGCAGCGCGATGTCTTCGTCTTTCGGGCTGCCGAGAACGTCCAATACAAGATCCCTTGTGAGTTCTTCGGAAACTGCCGCAACACAGTTTTCCAGTAAGGTCAGTCCATCCCTCACGGAACCGTCAGCATTGCGCGCTATGACCGAAATAGCATCGTCTGTCGCTTTGACTCCGATTTTCTTGCAGATCTCCTTCATGGAAGCCGCGATTTTTTCGCTTGAGACCCGCCTGAATTCAAATTTGATACAGCGCGACAGAATGGTCGCCGGGAGTTTGTTTGCCTCTGTCGTGCAGAGAATAAAAAGCATATGCTCCGGAGGTTCTTCCAGAGTTTTAAGAAGAGCGTTAAAAGCCCCCTTTGAAAACATATGCACTTCGTCGATGATTATGACTTTTTTACGGCCGGTCGCAGGCTGGTATATAAGGCTTTCCCGCAGGTCCCGAACGTCATCGACACTGTTATTTGACGCAGCATCGATCTCAACGACATCCAGAAATGTCCCGTTTTTTATCTCATTGCAGTTTGAACAAAGACCGCAGGGTCGGATCACGGATTTTTCCGGGATCTCGTTATCGCCGCCCGCCAGACAGTTGACCCCTTTTGCGAGCAGCCTTGCAATTGTTGTTTTGCCCGTGCCCCTGGTACCCGTCAGCAGGTAAGCATGCCCTACGCTGCCGCCGGCGATCTGGTTCAACAGAACGCGGACAACATGCTCCTGCCCCAGAACCTCATCAAAGGTCTCGGGCCTGAAACGCCTGTATATCGCTTTATACTTTTCCTTCTCAGTCATATGTCACTTGTTATACATAAAAAGACACAGTTTCCGCGCAGTATTTTTTTCGTGTAGCAAGGCGTGCGATATGCCGACGCGCGGAATGTACAAATAGTACATGAGCACGGAGGCGTGAGCAACAACGCCGCTACACGGAAAAAAGACAAGCGGAACCGGACTGATCTGCGGCACATAGAAAAACACCGCTTAATGCTGCTTCCTTCCGGACCTGACATGGTTCGCGGGCCTCCATTGCGCAGGGCCCGGCTCCGCTTTTCGGGTATCAGGTATACCCTGTAAAACCTATTCCTGCTTCGATTTCACTTCCTGCTATGATACCATATAGGAAATCGCTTATAAAGGGAAATCCAAAGCTCATGCTTTGGGAGGAGATCAACTATGGCAATATATGTTCATCTGGCTGATGGTTTTGAAACAATCGAAGCTCTCACAATTGTAGATCTTCTCAGAAGAGCAGAAATCGAGATTGAAACGGTATCCGTAACCGGCAGCCTGAAAGTATGCAGCGCACAGGGCGTTGAAGTCATTGCCGATATTCTTTTCGAAGATGCCGTTTATGACAATTGCGATATGATCGTTTTGCCGGGCGGTGGAGGCGGCGCCACGACATTGGCAGCTCACGACGAGCTTATGGATAAAATCTATTCTTTTGCAAACATGGGTAAAAAAATCTCGGCTATATGCGCATCACCTTCCGTAGTTCTTGGACCGGCCGGCATCCTTGACGGGCTTAAGGCCTGTTGCTATCCGACGATGGAAGGCGGAATGAAAGGCGCGAAAGTTTCGATGGATGATGTTGTGGTCAGCGAAAATATTATCACGTCACGCGGGCCTGCTACATCCATACCCTTTGCTCTTGCGATCATCGAAAGCCTGAGAGGAAAAGAGGCCGCCGATAAAATCGCGGAAGACATTCTGTATAAATGATCCGGCGTTTTACACTAAGCACTCAATATGCCTTCCATTGTTATTCTGATTCGACCAATCTATCTACATATAATAGAAATGATCTTCCGTAACCGCGTAGATGGATATCATTGTAGTTGCATGGTTGTGTCCCGATTTTGCTATTACCCTCCCGCTAAAAATGGAATCTATGCTTTTCCTCTATATTTTACTCTCGTTCATAGTAACCAAGGTATACTCAGTTGACACGACTTGGTGTAACTCTCCAATCAACCGATTGCATTGCATAAGCTACGGATAGAAACTATAATTTCGTCCCATGTGATGCCTGAAGCGTAACTAAATCTCTGTTGATATTTTCTCCATAGTTCTTGCAACTCGCCACTTTCAGATATCATATTCAACAATCGAGCATTGTCAGATATATCCTCGATTGTTCCTCTATGACCGGCTGTTGCGGCAAATGCCTCTCGCAAGATATCCAAACTATAAGATTGTGATGTGCTGAGTATACAGATATCGTAGAAATCCCTTGCTCTTGAATTCAGAATATTTCTACGTAGTATTGTTTCGAGTTTTTCAGCAAGAACAGTTTCGATATTATAAGCCCAAAGGTCAATTTTCTTATTCTCATCCAAGATGCCTGATAATGAGAACTTTATTGGACTCGGGGTAATAGCATCGTCAGTGGTAATATCTATTTGGAATGGAACCTTAATTGGTTCAAACATGGCGATCATCTTTACGCAAAATCCGCCATATATATCATCGGGTCTAATAGGCTTAATAGATTCGATAATAAATACGATAGCATCATCATCAATAGGCGTGGAGCAAATTTTTTCGATTGCAGCCCGAATGTTTTCTTCAGTTAGTTTTAGGTTTCTGACGGTTGCATCCAAATCCATAGTAGAACGGTTATCCAGTCCAACAATGGATGCAATCAAAACACCACCCTTAAGTATAAATTTGTCTCTATATTCTGATTCTGAAAGCCGTTCAAGAAAAACTTCAAAAACATAGTTTTGAAGTAGGGCTTGTGCGGAAATGTTTTTCTCTTTTGCTACATTGTTTATACGGGCTTTAAGGCTTGCGGATTTTGAACTCATAAAAGAACCTCCAAATATTGGCGAAGTATTTTCGTCATTCTAAATATATCGGCATATTCTCCTAGTTTATTAAGATTCCTATCCTTTCTTAAACAATAGTTTTTAATTGCACCAGTTACAGTTTGGTCATCAATCCTGCCGCGGCTACGCAAAACATCGCAGACAGTACGTTCCAAATCATAAGAACGAACAGTATTCCCCATCTTTGTTGGTAATTGAGTAAGCCCGATTTCAAAAAGCTCCGGCATTATCATATATACCTTTAGGTTGCCTGGGAAAGTTGAAGATAAACGCTTGTTGCTTGGTAGTGTTACTGAATGCAATGTTGGGGTCCGCTCTGCAATGTCATGAAGAAAAAGAGCAGTCTCATGAGAAAAAACAAGTAACTGCATTCTTTGTTGCCACATATATAATTCATCCGGAATTTCGTAAGGCAATGTATATTGACCTTTAGCCGGGCGTATTAATAAGCCATCACGGCATAGGTTAGAGATTGTGGTTCTGGATACACCGACTCTTTCTATTTCAGCAGTATTGATAACACCGCCGTTTTTATTTATAAGATCTGTAATTATCGTAATAGCTGACATAAATTCCTCGTTTACAATACTATCAATATTATCACTCAAGATGAGAGGTATGTCAACTTTTTATAAGATACGTTTTTTATTTTATTCAAATGGATATTTTTTTTATTTAGTATGTTTGCATAGAGTCATCAGTAGCCTCGTGTCTTCTAGTCAATGTTGATGGCTTCCAATATTTGTAACCTGTTGGATCAATGTAGTTTATGGAGCCACCAACGCAATAAGCATAGAGGTACAGCTGCCCGGATCGGTCTTTTCACCCCGATATGTATCTTAAGAAAGCATGCGAAAAGTGACAGGGTCGTAATACCACGTTAGTTTAAGCAAACGTTTTATCATCATCACGGCTGTGTAGTCAGTTATGATGATAAATATTTGTGACCTATTTCGACACTCCTTGACCAATTCAAACCGGAACACTATTACAATAAAGCTCATCAGGACATATATCTTGCCCATGTATCCATTCAATGCTTAATCCAGCAGGTTTTACAGTTCTGAAAATAACTGGGTTCCT
>Ga0123353_10003418_pt1 | contig 20064 bp, 17 predicted proteins | sample TergutLab28metaG_3_FD_92763 | JGI IMG/M metagenome (GOLD analysis project Ga0123353, IMG submission 92763) | Labiotermes labralis P3 segment gut microbial communities from Petit-Saut dam, French Guiana - Lab288 P3 | ecosystem: Host-associated > Arthropoda: Insects > Digestive system > Gut ... | reverse complement strand
GAATTTCAAACCAACTCATAAGCGGAACGTGCGTCTATGCTTGCTCGCAACCATTGGACACAAGAGACCCGGACGCAAACATGGGTCGCCACGCTTTATGGGATACTGGCGCAAATTGCACGGGAGCTGTTCCATATCACAGATGCGCGAATTCTCTCTGCTGTGGAGCACCACAGCACATTGAAGAGCAATCCATCCGAGTGCGATATGGCTCTGTTCATAGCAGATAAATTGGCATGGGATAGCACCTTACTACTTGATCGTACACGATGCCTTGCAACAGTCGCTGGAAGTGGCTTGTCTCTCATATATGGATTACATTGTAAAAAATAGAATGATTCTATACCCACATAAGTGGTTCACGGACGGGGTTGGTTTTCTGCGAAGAAAAATCGGTTGTGAATGAAACGAAAAACGCAAATTGACGCTCCCTCAATTATGTAGTACAATCCTCCCAATAAACACATATCGAGGTAACCCATGGAACGCTACGATCCCGCAACAATCGAACCCAAATGGCAGAAAATGTGGGCGGACACCCAGGCCTTCGCCGCAAGCAGCAGCCACGACAAGCCGAAATATTACGCGCTGATAGAGTTTCCCTATCCCTCGGGCAACGGCCTGCACGTGGGGCACCCGCGCAGCAACACAGCTATGGACATCATCTCGCGCAAGCGGCGCATGGAGGGCTATAACGTCCTATTCCCGATGGGCTATGACGCGTTTGGCTTGCCCACGGAGAACTACGCGATGAAGACGGGTATACACCCCGCCATTGTTACGGAGAAGAATATCGAGCATTTCCGCGGTCAGCTTCTCAAACTGGGTTTTTCCTTCGATTACTCCCGCGAGGTCAACACCACAGACCCCGCCTATTATAAGTGGACGCAGTGGATATTTTTGCAGCTCTTTAAGCATGGTTTGGCGTATAAAACCGAAATGCCCGTTAATTATTGCACCAGCTGCAAGGTCGGTCTTGCCAACGAAGAGGTGAAGGAGGGCGTTTGTGAGCGTTGCGGCAGCGAGGTCGTCCGCAAAACGCGCTCCCAGTGGATGCTCCGCATCACCGATTATGCCCAAAAACTCTTGGACGGTCTAGATGATTTGGACTTTATTGAGCGCGTGAAGACCCAGCAGCGCAATTGGATAGGCAGGAGCGAAGGCGCGATGATACACTTTGCCTTAAAGGACTGTGCTGAAAGTCTCGAAGTCTTTACCACCCGCCCCGACACAGTTTTCGGCGCGACCTATATGGTCATCTCGCCCGAGCATCCGCTGGTCAAAACTCATTTTGAGCGCATCGAAAACAGGGAAGCTGTGACAGAATATATCGCCGCCGCCGCGCGCAAATCCGATTTGGAGCGCGGTGAACTGAACAAGGAAAAGACAGGCGTGCCGCTCTGCGGTCTCTCTGCCATCAACCCTGCCACAGGTAAGGAAATTCCGCTTTGGATCTCTGATTATGTACTGATGGGCTACGGCACCGGCGCGATCATGGCTGTCCCCGCGCACGACACGCGCGATTACGAGTTTGCAAAATTGTTTAATCTGCCCATCGTCGAGGTCGTCGCGGGCGGCGATATAACAAAAGAAGCCTACACAAGCACCGAAACGGGCGTGCTGGTCAACTCCGGCTTTCTCAACGGTTTGCAGGTGCCCGACGCGAAAATCGCCATCACGGAGTGGCTCAAAAATGAAAACCTTGGCGAAACGCGCATACAATACAAACTGCGCGATTGGCTCTTCACCCGCCAACGCTATTGGGGCGAGCCCATCCCGCTGGTATATTGCGAAAAATGTGGCCATGTCGCCTTGCCCGAGAGCGAACTGCCCTTGGTTCTGCCGCAGTTGGACGACTTCTATCCCGGTGAGGACGGATCCTCTCCCTTAACGCGCGCGGGGGACTGGCTGCAAACCTCCTGCCCCCGCTGCGGCGGCGCAGCAAAGCGCGAAACGGATACCATGCCCCAGTGGGCTGGCTCCAGCTGGTATTTCCTGCGCTATACCGACCCCCACAACGTAGCGGCACTGGCAAACCGTGCCGAGATGGATTACTGGATGCCCGTCGATTGGTATAACGGCGGCATGGAGCACACCACACTGCACCTGCTATATTCCCGTTTTTGGCATCGGTTCTTATATGATATAGGCGTGGTTCCCAGTCCGGAGCCTTATATGAAGCGCACCTCACAGGGCATGATCTTGGGCGAGGATAACGAGAAGATGAGCAAATCCCGCGGCAATGTCATCAACCCGGACGATTTGGTCGCCGAAATCGGCGCGGACAGCTTCCGCGTCTATGAGATGTTTATGGGCGCGTTCGACCAAACAATCCCATGGAGCACGCAGGGTGCGCGCGGCTGCCGCCGTTTCCTCGACCGTGTTTGGCGTTTGCAGGAATTCGTCAAAGGCGGGGGCGATACAAGCACCGACTTCCGCCGCAAAGTACATGCCTGCATCAAAAAGGTGACGGAGGATTATGAGGGCATGAAATTCAACACCGCCATCGCCGCCATGATGACTTTGGTCAACGACGCCACGGCGCGGTGCGCGATCACGCGGGATGAACTGCACACCCTGCTCTTGCTCCTGTCACCCGTCGCGCCGCATATCTGCGAGGAGATGAACGCGCTCTTAGGCTACGCAGAGCAGCTCCACCACGCCCCTTGGCCCGCGTGGGACGAAAGTGCACTCGTGGAGGACAGCATAGAATACGGCATCCAGGTAAACGGCAAACTGCGCGGCCGCATCACCCTGCCCGCAGGCATGGAAAACGCCGAAATCGAAAAAGAAGTGCTGCATTGCGCGGAACTGCAGTCCTTCCTCGCAGACAAAACCGTGCGCAAAGTCATCATCGTGCGCAATGTTGTGAATGTTGTGGTGGCGTAAATGAATTGGGACATCGTATTTGAGATCATCGGCTACGTCGCCTCGGCCATCGTCCTGGTGTCCTTCTTTATGTCATCCATCGTGAAACTGCGCTGGATCAGTGCGACGGGTTCCTTGATCTTCGCCGTCTACGCGCTCCTGATAAAGTCCTATCCCACGGCTTTTATGAACTTCTCCATCGTGGCGATCAACCTCTATTATCTGATTCGCATGTTGAAAAAGGTGGAGATTTTCACAGCCCTGCCCACAGACCTCAAGAGCCGCTATCTGCGTCGCTTTATCATGTTCTACGGCAGCGACATCCAGCGCTATTTTCCCGACTTCGCCTTGGAAGAAACGGGCGCCGACCTCGCCCTCTTCGTGCACTGCGATATGACGACCGCCTGCCTGTTCATCGGCAAAAACGAGGGTAACGGCATACTCCGCGCCGACCTCGACTACACCACCCCCGCCTACCGCGATATGCGCGTGGCCAAATACCTCTATGCCTATCTGAAACAGGAGGGCTACACAAAATTCCTCGTGTCCCACGCCACGCCCGTACACGTGGCGTATTTGATGCGGATGGGGTTTGTGAAGGAAGGGGCGGGGTTTGTGAAGGAAATAAAATAAGCAGCTACTGCTGATACACCAACTCGCCGGTTCTTAGTACTTCTGCTACAAAACCGCTTTTATCGTTTTGGCTATCAAGCAGCACTGGCTCAATGCGCGTGTTGATATTCCAAATCAAACTGGATAATTTAGTACAAGCACGGAACCAATCGCCTTGGAAACCGTCAAAAACGACGGCAATATCAATATCACTTTCTTCTTTTGCATTGCCCTTGGCGCAGGAGCCAAAAAGATAAATCTTATCCGGCTTCATTTCCAAGGTGACGGCGCTTGCATATTGCCGCGCTATTTTCAGAGCTGTTGCTTTATCCATAACAGGAAAACCTCCATGCGTTCAATGAGCTTTTCGCAATAATCATGGTTCAGGATGGCCGCAATTTTGTCTTTATACGCAGAATATCGCGCTTCAATATTCAAAGGATGCAATTCATTCAAGAGGATTTTTTGTGTATCGGTAAGGATTTCTATTAGTCCCGCCAGTTCCGCAAGCCGCGCTAAGGTATGCGTTTTCAAAGGAATAGTTCCATCTCGCGCTATGACCGCTTTTAAGGCCTTTTCCGCGGTCAAGTGACACAGAAAGCCAACATAGAGATATCTGCCGCCGTTTTGCATTACTCTGGCAGATTCAATATCATATTCCGCCATCTCTAACCAATGCATTGACCTGTTTTCAGCCATAAACAAACACCTCGCTTTCTCTGTTCATATTATATCCAAAATAAATAGAAACGCAATCCCCAAGAATTCTATCGATTCATCTTCTCATTCCCATGCTTAAAATGCCCCGTAGCCTTGGCCATAAGCAACTGCGCCGCCTTTCCGTCCGCACCCGCGATATCCGAAATAAAGCGATCTGCCTGTTTCCCACTCAATATGGTGACCTGTTTTCCGTGCCATGAAATAAAGACTTTCTTGTCCTTTGTGATTCTGTATGCAAAGACTTCCTCGTCTAATCTGCCGCGCTTATCGATTGATTTTCCCATCTGACTATACCCATCCGCCTGTTTTGTGTTATAGTATACGCAACTTCAAAATTTGTAAAGGACATACATCCATGGAATCCGAAATCAGACTCACCAAGCTGGCGTCTTGCGCGGGCTGCGGCGCGAAGGTCGGCGCAGGAACGCTGGCGCAATTGCTGGCAAACATAAAAGTTCATTCCGATCCCAATTTGCTGGTCGGCTTCGACAAGAGCGACGACGCCTCCGTATACAGAATCAGCCCCGATCTTGCGCTCGTGCAAACCCTCGATTTCTTCCCGCCCATCGCGGATGATCCCTATATTTTCGGTCAAATCGCCGCCACGAACGCGCTTTCGGATGTTTACGCCATGGGTGGTGAGCCGAAGCTGGCGCTGAACATACTCTGCGTGCCGGAGGATATGCCCAAGGAAGCGGTGCGGGAAATTCTGCGCGGCGGCTATGACAAGGTGTATGAAGCGGGCGCGCTCATCACGGGTGGGCATAGCATCTTCGACGAGGAGCCGAAATATGGTCTCTCCGTCACCGGTTTTGTCCATCCCGACAAAATCCTGCGCAACAGCGGCGCGCAGGCGGGGGACGTGCTGTTCTTTACAAAACCCCTCGGCATCGGCATCCTAACCGCCGCGCAGAAACGGGATTTGCTGCCGGACGTCGCCCGCGAACGCATGAATATCCTGATGACCACGCTCAACAAAGCCGCGCGCGACTGCATGGTAAATTTCCGCGTCCACGCCTGCACGGATGTGACCGGTTTCGGCTTTCTGGGCCATTGCTTGGAGTTGGCACAGGGCAGCGGCGTGCATGTGGAACTCCAAACAAACGACTTTGATTATATCCCCGAAGCGGTGGAATTCGCGAAGCAGGGCATAGCCCCCGGCGGCCTATACCGCAACCGCCATTTTGCCGAGACAGAGGTGGATGCGGGTGTTACGCCCCCGTATATCCAAGACCTGTTATATGACCCCCAAACCTCGGGCGGCCTGCTGATGGCCGTCCATCCCGATGACGCAGTTGCGCTCTACGCAGCCCTGCAAAATATCGTCCCTGCCGCGCAGCGCGTGGGCATGGTGCGCGCCTTGCAAGCGGGTGAGCGTCATATTTCCCTGCATTGACGTTTATGCAGGAGCAAGTATTTGACGCAATCCATAGCGCGATGCAAAGAAAATGCGCGCGCATCATCGGAATCAACGGCGTGGATACATCGGGGAAGACGGAGTTTGCCCGCTCTTTTTCAGGCTACCTAAGCGCCCGGGGGATAGAAAACCAAGTAGTGCATATCGACGATTTTCACAACCCGCGCGCAATGCGCAAAAACTATTATGAAGACGCCTTTGATTTGCAGACCGTCGCGCAAAAAGTATTACAGCCCTTCCGAAACAATGGAGAACTGGATGCAAGCCATCTCTGTTTGGACTTAGACAGCGACACATACAAAAACCCGCGCCGCTACCAATTGAGCAAGCGCGGCATACTGATTGTCGAAGGAACCCTGCTCTTCCGCGCACCATTGCGCGACTATTTCGTCCTAAAGGTATTCCTAAAGATTGAATTTGATGAAATGCTGCGCCGCGCAGAGCTTCGGGATGTACCGAAATACGGCGCAAAAATACTCGAATCCTATTGCTCCCGCTACATCCCTGCACAAAAACGCTATTTTGCAGATTGTAATCCCGAAACCCAAAATGATATACTCATAGATAATAGCGATTGGGAACACCCCATTCTATTAAAGCACTGAATAAATCTCATCCGTGCCCGGCGGCGAAATTTCATTTCCGTCCGAATCGATAAACCCACTCTCCGTAACTACCCCAATCACAGCGGCGGCTATACCATTCTCCCGCAACGCCGCAAGCAAAGCGTCCGCATCTCTGCAAAAGCAAAGCAAGGAGCCGCTGCCAATCAGGCGCAGGGGATTGAGTCCGGCTTTACTGCAAACCGCTCTCGTTCCGCCCAAAACAGGGATGGCATCCAAATCCATGCGAAGGCCCACGCCCTCGCGCCAGGCCAATTCCCAGGCGGCAGCCAGTACACCGCCCTCGGTCACGTCGTGCATGGCAGACGCACCGCAACGCGCCGCAATCCTCGCTTCTGGCAGTATGGACAGATATTGCCCCGCGCTTTCGCATTCCCACAAGACGGTCTCCGCTAAATTATCAAATAGATGCGGATAATCGTGCGCCAAAATGGCGGAGCCCTCCAAACCCGCCCATTTCGTCATAACGAGCGCATCGCCCGGCTTCGGCTTTGCGGATGCATCCGCGCGCGCGCGCCGCGCTACCACGGTAGAAACGGTGACCATGCGCGAGACGACCTCCGTCACCTCGGTATGTCCGCCCAATATATCTACGCCGATTTCCGCCGCCGCGCTCGCGAGATCGTCCGCCACCTGCGCCACATCTTCCTCCGTGCAGGCGGGCGGTATCAACAGCGTGACCAGCAGCCCAATGGGTTCCGCGCCCGCTGCCGCCGCGTCGTTGCAATTGACATATACGGATAGGCGGCCCAAATCCCGCAGACCCGCCGCCGTGATGGGATCACAACTCAACAACACCAGGTCACTCCCCAAATCCAGCACGGCGCAATCATCTCCCACGCCTGAATTGCCCACAACCTCGGCACGTGTCTGTTTAAACTTCCCCAAGATCAGCTCGCTGAGCCTGTCGTTATCCAATTTCCCTACTCTCAAAGCGTCTCCCCAATCAAAGCCAAAAATGCCGCTTCATCCAATACGGGTATGCCGAAGGCGTTTGCCTTATCTAACTTGCTCCCCGCTGCCTCGCCCGCCAGTACATAATTCGTCTTCGCGCTGACAGAGCCCGCGCATGCGCCGCCATGCTTCTCAATCAGCGCCTCCGCATCACGGCGCTCCAAATGCGGCAGCGTACCCGTCAACACAAATTTCTTGCCCTGCAAACGCAGACCGACAAGCGCTTCCTGTTCTTGCGGCTCTATGCCGTATGCCAGCAGTCTATCGACCTGTTCGTTGCGGTGCGCATCGGCAAAAAAGTCCACGATACTCTGCGCCACGATACCCCCCACATCGGGGATGGCAACTAAAGCATCCGTTTCCGCCGCCCGCAAGCTTGCAAAATTTCCAAACACCTTGGCCAAATCCTTTGCGGTCTTTTGGCCCACATTGGGTATGCCCAGCGCAAAGACAAACGCGGACAGGGAGCAGTGCTTACTCTCTTCCAATTGTGTCAACAGTTTCCGCGCCTTCTTTGTCTGAAAGCCCGGCAGGGTCAATAATTTTTCTTCGTCCAATGCGTATAAATCTGCAATGCTTGTCACATAGCCCGCATCCGTCAGGGCCTGCGCGGTCTGCTCGCCCAAACTGTCTATATTCATCGCATCGCGACTGGCGAAATGTTTGATGCGCCTGATTATCTGCGGCGGGCAGGAGAGCGGATTCGTGCAGAATATATGCGCGCCGCGTGTCTCCAACTGCGAATCGCAGGCTGGGCAGCGTTCGGGCGGCAATATCTCCTCGCGCGGCACGTCATCGGGAGCCGCGCCGAGTATCTCGGGAATCACATCGTTACTGCGCCGTATAAACACGGTCGAGCCCAAGCCCACACGCTTGCGTTGTATATCCTCAAAATTATTCAGGGTCGCCCGCCGTACGGTTACGCCCGCCAATTCTACGGGCGCAAGCTGTGCCACGGGCGTCAGTTTGCCACTGCGCCCCACGTCCCAGGTGATCGCTTCCACGGTCGTGGTATCCTCCTCCGCCGCGAATTTGTAGGCGATGGCCCAGCGTGGGAACTTATCCGTCTCGCCCAAGCGCGCCCGTTGCGCAAAGTCGGCGCATTTGACAACCATGCCGTCTAAGAGAAAATCCAGGGTATCACGCTGTGCTTCCGCTTCGGTAATTGCCGATAAAATATCGCTCAAATCCTCCGCATACAATGCGAAGGGCGAGAGGGGGAATCCGTTTTCGCGCAGGAAGTCCAGCATCTCCCGCTGATTTTGCAGTTCCCGGCCCTCCATAAACCCAATGTTATAGCAGAAGATATCCAAATTACGCTTGGTGGTCACCTGCGGGTCGATGTTGCGCAATGCGCCCGCCGCCGCGTTTCGCGCATTTTTCAGCGGTTCCTTGGCGTCCCGGTTATAGGCGGCCAGCACGGACAGGCGCATAATGCACTCGCCCTGCACCTCCATCCTGCCCCCAAACGGGATGCTCTGCGGAATGCCTTTTATGGTTCTGACCTGCGCCAAGATGCTTTCACCGACTGTTCCATTCCCCCGCGTGGCCGCCCCCGTCAGTTTGCCGTTTTCATAGGTCAAATTGACGGTCAGTCCGTCGAACTTATATTCCAAAGTCAGCGGGAGCGACACCTGCCCCAGTGTCTTTTTCGCGCGCTCTGCCCAAGCAGCCAAGCCCTGCGGCGTGCGCGTCTTGTCCAAACTCCATAACCGCGCGAGATGCGTGTGCGGCGCAAAGGGCGAATGCGCGGGCAGGCTGCCCACATTGCGGGTCGGGCTGCCCGCATAGACAAAACCGCTGTCCCGTTCCAGGCTCACCAATTCCTCTTCCAATCTGTCATATTCCGCATCGGAAATGAGCGGCGTACCCTCGTCATAAACGCGCCGATATTCCCGCAGTTTTTCCGTCAATTCCCGTTGTCTGTCAGCCATAACACCCCTCTAAATCTTCTCAATGGGGGCATAGGCCCCCGCAAATTTCTTGGTCTGCCCGTTCGCGAATTGAATCAGCAACACCTGCATCTTCGCGCTGCCTTCAATGGCGGCAACCATCCCCTGCCCGAACACATTGTGCCGCACTTTGTCCCCAATGGCATAGAGGATATCCTTCGCCGCAGGCTTGGGTATGCTTGCGGGCTTGTCCGTGATATCCGCTCGCGGCACGGCGGGCTTGGCGTAAAAGTCCGGGCGCGGGCGCACGGGCGTGTACAGCGGGGGTATCGTCCCCTCCATTTCCCGCAGAAAGCGGGAGGGCAGGCTTTCCTGAATCTGCCCGTAGAGCATGCGCCGCTTCGCAAAGGTCAGGTGCAATTTATCCATGGCGCGCGTCACACCCACATAGCAGAGCCGCCGCTCCTCTTCCAATTTTTCCGGGTCAAACTGCGAGCGCGAGCTCGGGAAGAGCCCATCCTCCAATCCGCAGAGAAAGACGGTGGGAAACTCCAGACCCTTGGCGGCATGCAGGGTCATCATGCGCATACTATCCCGTTCCGCGTCGCTCGTATCGGCGGCGGAGAACAGCGCGACATTGGAGAGGAAGTCGCCCAGTACGGCAGGGTCGCCCGCTTCATAGCCCGCTTCAAACTCCTGTATATAGCCCAAGAACTCCTGCACCACCTCAGCGCGCGCTTCATAGCGCTCCTTTTCGTCCTCTCGCAGATAGGCATCATAATGTATGCTGTCCAACAACTCGGAGACGGCTACGGAGAGCGGTTTCGTGGCAAAGGCCATAAATGTCTCCTGCACGAGCGTCGCAAACGCGGTAAACTTTCTTGTGGCGGCGGGGGAGAGACCCTCGGGCTGGAGGACGCAGGCCATCAGCGGCAATTCGCGCCGGGCGGCGTTCGCGCTCAGTTCGCCCAGCGCGGCCGAGCCGATGCCCCGCCGCGGCGTGTTGACGATGCGCAAAAACGCCTCGCTGTCGTTCGGGTTCAGGAGCAGGCGCATATAGGCCAGGATATCCTTCACCTCCGCGCGGGAAAAGAAGGAGATGCCGCCATAGACCCGATAGGGGATATTATAGCCCTGCAAATACATTTCCAATACACGGCTCTGGGCATGCGTGCGGTATAGGATGGCAAAGTCGGAATAGCGCCTGCCTGCGCGCACGCCGCGCACTATGTTGTCGCAAACATACATCGCTTCCGCACGCTCGTCATCCGCTTCGTGCAGGGAAATGGATTCCCCGCCGCGTTTTTCGGCGTGCAGGGTCTTGCCTTTGCGCCCCGCGTTGTGTTGAATGACCGCGTTCGCCGCGTTCAAAATCGCGGTGGTGGAGCGATAATTGCGCTCCAAACGTATCACCTTCGCGCCCGGAAAGTCGCGCTCAAATTCCAGTATATTGCGTATATCCGCGCCGCGCCAGCCATATATGCTCTGGTCGTCGTCGCCCACCACGCAGACATTGCGGCGCTGCTTTGCCAACAGCTCCAGAATGCGGTATTGCACGCCGTTGGTATCCTGATATTCATCCACCAGAATATAAGCAAAGCGGGACTGGTATTTTTCCAATACCTCGGGGTACTCCCGCAGTAGTTGCAAAGTGTTGAGCAACAGATCGTCAAAATCCATGGAGTTGCTCTCGCGCAGACGCTTCTGGTATAGATTGAAGGCCTCGCGCACCTGCCAGGGCTGTCCGCTGCCCACCAGAAAGGCCGCCGGGTCGTCGCTCTTGTTCTTCGCATCGGAAAAGGCAGAGCCGAGCATACGCTTGCCGTACACCTTGTCGTTCAGGCCCAAGTCACGGACTATGCGCCCGATCAGGGATTGCTGGTCGGTGTCGTCAAATATGGTGAATGTCTTCTCATAGCCCAACCTGTCCCCATCCTGTGACAATACGCGCACGCAAAAACTGTGGAAGGTGAGTATCCAGGCCTTTTGCGCTTCCGCGTCCGAAAGCAGGTTTGCTACGCGCTCGCGCATCTCCTTGGCCGCCTTGTTGGTAAAGGTGAGCGCGAGTATCTGCCACGGATATATGTCCCGTTCCCGCACGAGGTGCGCGATGCGATGCGTCAGCGCGCGGGTCTTGCCGCTGCCCGCGCCCGCGAGCACCAAGAGAGGGCCGTCGCCGTGGGTGACAGCCGCCAATTGTTCGGGATTCAGTTTGGAAAGGTCGTAATTCTGCATAATGATTTATTATATCACAATTTGCGGCGCATCGGTAAGAATATCCCAAATGGCCGCATAGACGTCGGCGTTGCGCTCCTCCCAGTTCCCGCGCACCAGCTTGGCAAGCTCCGGGCTCGGGACGGAGAAGGTGAGTCCCAGCACGACGCGCGCACCCTCTGCGGCACGCAGGTTGAGCTCGATATCGCCGCCCGGCAACTCCCGCTGCGAGGTCAGAATCTGCGTCTGCCTGCGTATATCGTCGCGATTTTCACATATGTACGCTTCGACACGCGCTCGCTCGGAAGCGGGCAAGCTTTCCGCAAAGAGAGCAAGGGTCTGCGCGCCCTCGTGCGTCAGTCGGTAGCTCTGCCCAAACGGGCGGGGTATGGCCGCGACCAGCCCTTCCTCCTCCAAATTCGACAGTGCAATAGAGAAGTCAAAGACGGACACCAAATCCGTATAGAACAGCGCATCCAATACCCGCTCCGCAGGCGCGTCCGCGGATAGCGTTTGCAGCGTGTATAGGATGAAGAGTTTGACCTTGGCAGGTCCATGCGTAAATGTCGGCATGCTGTAATTGTATCAAAAAAAGTTCATAATCACAACACAGGTTTTTTGCTTTTTATTTTGACAATTTCACAAAATGTAGTATACTTAGCGTGGATTACAGTAAGGAGAGCGCTATGAGCAAATTCCCCATTCGTATCAATAAGAAACTCGGGAGCAATATCCTGATCGTTGTATTTTGTGTTGTGATCGCCGTCTGCCTGACCTTGATTGGCCTTTACCTGGCGGATTCCGCCGAAGTGGGCAGGACGGCGGAAGAGGCGGCGTACATCGCAAACGCGGGAGAAGAAATCGTTCAAATCCCGCTATTGCCCAACAGAGACGGAGAGGGTGGGTATGAAAGCAACCCCCTGCCGATAGAAACGCCCCTGCCCCCGGGCGTAACGCCCGATCCCAACGCGCCGACGCCGAACCCCAACGCGCCGCAATCAACAAGAAACCCGAGCTCTTCCACATCGAACGGGGGCGGCGAAACGGTACCCATAGGCCGCGTACGCGTGAACTTTTTACCGCTGCTTGAGAAGAATAAGGATGTCGTAGGATGGCTCAGCATCTCGGGTACCGTCATCAACTATCCAGTCGTGCAGAGCAGCAAGGAGTACCCCACTTCCTATTATCTGAGCCACCTCTATGACGGCAAGTCCAACATCGCGGGCTCGCTGTATATCGAGCGCGGCACCTCTTCCACATTCCGCGACCGCGTGAACGTCATACGCGGCCATCGCATGAACAACGGCTCCATGTTCGGTGGCCTGAACAAATATTCCAAGCAGAGTTATTTCAACAAGCACCCCGTTGGGCAGTTGTCCACGCCGGAGCGGGACTATTATGTATATTTCTTCGCGGCCTATGAGACCGATGTGGACGATGTGATGCCGCGCAATCCGAGCGACGAAGAATACCAGGCCTACTTGAATGCAGCGGTATCCAAATCCCTGTTCAAAGCGAACTTCACACCGCTGATATCCGACAAGATACTCACCCTTTCCACCTGCGTCGTCCGCAAAGATACGCGCCGCTTCTTCCTCCACGGCATTCTGATTCCCATGGATTAAATAAATAATCATAATTGATCACGAAAAAGGCTTTGCACATTCCGCAAAGCCTTTTTTTCGTCTGCTATAATTATCGCATCAGTCCATCAAAGCAATGGTGTAGGGCGGGAGCGTCAGAGTGCCGTTATTGATATACGCTTCCAATCCCGTTGCGGAAAGCAGATCCTGCAGAATTCCGCCGATGGAAAAGCCCGCGGGAACGGCTTGCAGTATATCCGCAATCTGTAAGTTTGCGGTGGCGGGGGAGAGGTTGTAAATGATGAGTATGCTCTTCCCCTCGTAGCTACGCAGAGCAATGCCCACTTTGCTTGCCGCGCGCTGCAAATCGACCGCATCGGTTGAGGGGCTTCCGCCTAAGTATGTGCCTGTGCGATTGCCGCCGCCATCCGGCAGATCGATGAGCGCCATTGCTTTCATCTGCGCGGCATCCGCGGTAAAGGACAGCACGGCAAAGTTGCCCCGACCGATGATGGGCCACTTCGCGCGCAGGCGCACGGCATCGCGCACATAGCTGAATATGGAGAGTTCGTCGTAAGCTTGGGCCAAGACACTGCCGAAGTTGTGCGTTTGCGCTTCCATTGCGGGCGGGCCAAACGACATACCCGACGCGCGCGCGTCATTCGTCCAGGGCATGGGCGCGCGCTTGTTCTCATCCTTTCCAGAGCCGCTCATGCCCACCTCTTCGCCATAGTACACAAAGGCATCGCCGGGTTGCATCAGGTTCATGCCCCAGGCGCTCTTGATGAGATAGGCATCCTTGCGCAACAGGCCCGCCGAGCGCGCTTGGTCGTGGTTTGTGAGGAAGGGTGCCTGCGTCGCAATCTCACTCCCGGCCTCGCGGACACGCTTCTCCGCACTCTCGATTTCCTTCAAGTAATCCGCGGTATCGCTTGTGCCAAGCGTAAGGGTCTTGACGATTGAACCCTCACTGCCCGCGAAGGGGAAGGCAAAAAAGCTGTCCAAACCGCTTTCATAATAGCGGTATAGAAGGTTGGATAGCTCCCAGTTTTCGCCGACGAGGTAGGCGTCCGGGCGTATGGACTTCGCCGTTTCATTGACCCACTGCAAGACCTCAATATTGAAGGCATTGTTCCCGCTCTCAAACTCCTTCACCGCGTCCAAGCGGAATCCGGCCACGCCCTTTTCTAACCAAAAGCGCATGATATCCGCAAATTCGGCGCGCAGTTCTTCGTTGGCCAGATTCAGGTCGGGCATCTTGCCCCAAAACTGGCATTCATAATAACCGCCGCCCGGATAGCTTTGCCACTGCCCTTGCCCCTTTTTTTCCTCGATGTGATAGTACTCCGGGCGCTCCCTGAACCAAGGGTGTTCATCGGAGCTGTGGTTCAAAACCAAATCCAGGAGCACGGCCAGCCCCCGTTCCTGGCAGGCGGCCATGAGGGCATCGAAATCGTCCATCGTCCCGTATTGCGGGTCTATGCCGTAATAATCCTTCACATCGTATTTGTGATAGGTCGTGGAGGGGTGGATGGGGGAGAGCCAAATGCCGTCAAAGCCCATATTTTGAATATAATCCAGGCTCTGCGTCACGCCCGCCAAATCGCCTATCCCGTTCCCATCGCTGTCATAATAGGAATATACGAACACCTGATACCAGGTTCGCCCGTTGCCCGTCGGCCTCGTATAATCGGGCAGCGGATGCGCCGCCAGTGCGGTCGCCAACGCTGCCTGCCAGTCCGCAGGCTCAGCGGTCGGCAGCGGTGCTTCCGTCGGCGTTGTGTCCGTCTCCGGCACCTCGCCTTGGATACAGGCAAGCGGTATAAGCAGCAGAACGGTCAGGAAGAATGCCGCCGCGCAACGTAAGATATTCTTCGCTTTCATAAACAGTCGCTCCTTTCAAATGAATGGCTCCGCCGTCAAGCAGCGGAGCCAATATGGATTATCCAATCATGGGCATTATCCCTTGACCGCGCCGCCCGTGACGCCCTCGACATAGCTTCGCTGCATGATGAGGAACAGAATGGCAATCGGGATGGATACAAGCACGGCCCCTGCCAGGAAGGTTGTAAACCAAACATTGATATTCTCGACACGAATCATCTCAAACAATCCGTATGCGACCGTGAAATTCTCATACTTATCCTTCATGATGGTACCGGCGACGATGAAGTCCACCCACGGCACCATGAAGGTCGTCAATACAGTATAGGTGACGACAGGTTTGGCAAGCGGCACCGTCACCTTTATGAAGGTTTGCCACTTGGTACATCCGTCCAAGTAGGCGGCTTCATCCAGCTCGAAGGGGATCGTGTCGAAGAAGCCCTTCATGATGAAGTAGGACAGTCCGGCGCCGCCCGAATAGATCATGATCAGCGCGGCATGCGACTGGGCCAATCCGGGTACCAAGCCTATCAAGTGATAGATGGCGATGATGCTCATAAAGCCCGGGAACATGCCCAAAACCAAGGCGACATTCATCAATGGCCGTCGCATCTTGAAACGCAGTCGTGACAGTGCGTACGAAGTGAACAAGACAAACACGGTGGAGATTACACAGGTAAAGAAGGCGATCTTGAACGTATTCCACATCCACCTTGGAAAGTCGAACATTTTTCTGGCTTCCGCCGAGAACAGGCGCTTATAGTTATTCAGGGTATATGCCTTCGGCATAACATACTGCTTGCCCGTTTCCCTGTCCGCCATGAAATAAGAGCCTTGCTCCACGCGGAAGGAGGATAGAACCAAATATCCAATGGGCAATATCCAAATGAGAGCCAGAATGCTCAGAATGATATAGATGATTGCGTTTGAAATTCTCTTTCTAAATTTCATCGGAACGTCGCCTCCTTCTTCTTGGAAGACGTGATGTTGTAGGTCACCAACGACAACGTGGCGCAGATCACGAAGGTGCAGATACCGATCACGCTTGCGATATTGAAGTCTTTATACTGCGAGGTGATGGACAGCTTGTACAGCCAGGTGACCAATAAATCGGTCTGCCCCGCTTCGTACAGTTTTTGCGTGAGCGGATACCCCTGCGTCAACAAGTATATGGCATTGAAATTGTTGATGTTGCCGATGAACTGTGTGATCAGATAGGGCGTCGTCACGGCAAGCATATAGGGCAGGGTAATATTGGTGAATTTCTTGAACGGTCCCGCGCCGTCGATGCTCGCCGCTTCGTACAGATCTGCCGGAATATTCATCAGTATACCCGAAGTGATCAGGATGGTATAGGGAATGCCGATCCACAGGTTCACGACGATTACGGTGATACGCGCCAGCAACGTGTTATCCAAAAAGCGGATGGACTCTTTTATAATGCCCCAGTTTAGGAGCAACGTGTTTATTACCCCCTTCTCCATGAGCAGCTGCCGCATAAACTGCAAGGTTACAAAGGCCGGAACGGCAATGGCAAGGACAAAGCAGGCACGGAAGACTCCCTTCAATTTTATGCCCTTCTTGTTGATCATGAGGGAGATCAGCATGCCGAAGATATAGTTGAGGAAGGTCGCGAAAACGGCCCAAATCAGCGTCCAGCCTATCAAGCTGCCAAAGGTGTAAGCCTTCTTGGCGGCGACGACCGCTTCGTGCTCGTTCATGCCTGCGGAAGAGCCGAAGACCTGCCTGAAGGTGTCCAGACCCGTCCAACTGAACAATTTTGTCGGCGGCAGGTTGGTACCGTTGAAATTCGTGAAGGCAAGGCAGATCATAAAGATGATGGGCAGAACCGTGAACGCAATGACACCGATGGTCGGAAGGGAGAGCATCGTAATGTGCAAATTCTTGTCGAACAGGTTCTTCAAATCCTGCCAGAATGAGGTGGGTCTTCTGCCGACTTGCAGTTCCTTTTCGGCCAAACGCGCCGATTTCACAGCGGCAACCCAAATCAGAATCGCGGCGACCGCCATGGCAATGATGAAGATGCTGAACAATAATATCTGTAGGGAATTATCGCCCTGTAGTATGGCTGTACCGTCCGGTTGCAGAACCGCCCGCCTCGGCGTCTCTCCCAACGAGGCCAACTGGCGCAGCTGTGCCAGACCAAAGGTCGGAAAACAGATAATCCAAAACCAAAACTCAGCCAAAAAGAACAGGAGACCCTTGATATATTGCCCGTAAATGATATTCACAATGCCGGGCAACGGAATGCTGAGCCAGGATAAGAAACGTAGTTTAGCAATGCGCTGCCGCAATGTAAACAGAAACAATCGCAGATTTTTCATTTTCTAAGCATACCCCCACTTGAAGTCGAGCCCGCTCTCATACTCACAAAGAAAAGAACAGGGTATAAAATAGGGAATCGGGCATTAAAGCCCGATTCCCGGAAACGGTTGCGGTTTAGCCACCCAAAATGCTTGCTACCAAGTCGTTCAGCATGGTGGGGATGTCCACGGAGAAGTCCAGGTTGGTCAGCGTGTTGCCGAAAGCGGCCGCTGCCCCCCAGTATCTGCCCGGCACATCCTGTGGCACGGAGAACGGGGACTGCTCTCTCAGTGCGCGCAGTGCGATGTCGTTCGCGACTGCATCGGTGTTGAACACGGCAATATTGCTTGGCCCGAGTCCGCGTACTTCAAAACGCTTTGCCTGGTTGGCTTCATTTGTCAGGAAGTCGGCCAGTCTCATCGCTTCGATGGGCTGGAGTGTCAGAGCGTTGACACCAACCAGCTTGTATCCGCTGAAGGAACCCAGCTGAACCTGCTCACCGCTCGCGGTGGTGAAGGTCGGCAGCTTGGCGGCGGCATAGTTCTCTCCAAGGGCTTCTTTGGCCGCTGCGGCGTTCCAAGTGCCGGTGACGCCGGCGCTCAGCGTGGAGCCGATGCCGCCCGCGAAGATGGCGTTGTCGCCGACGCAGAAGGCGGGATCCTGCACCATTACTTTGATAGCTTCGGCGGCGATAATGCCGTTCTCGCTGTTAAAGTCGAAAATGGCTTTGCCATTCGGGCCAACGGTCAGGGTGCAGCCCATGCCGAAGAAGAAGGAAGCGAGATACCAGGAATCGTTGACGGCAAACATGAGCTGCTTGCCCGCTTCGTTGGACTTCGCGAGTATGCCGTCGAGCGTTTGCACATCTTCTTCGCTCAGGACGCTGTTGTCATAGAACAGGAAGTAGCCGTTGTCGGCGGTCGCCGGGTAGGCATACAGTCTATCGTCAAAGGAAGCGGCGACGATGGACTTTTCCAAGTTGCGCGCAATGACGTCCTCGGTACTGACCGTGACTTCCAGGAGGTTCTCGGCTATTACCAGATCGCGCAGTTGGTCATGGGCGAAGAAGAACACATCGGCCGCGGCTTCGGCGTCTTCCTGCAGGCGGGTCTTGGCATCGTTCTCGCCGACAACACCCGTCTCAATGATATAGGTGGTGTCCGGGTTTGCCGCTTTGAACTCTTCGATCAGCATGGCGAGCAGTTCCTGCTCCTCCTGCGCTGCCCAAACCTTCAATTTGACCTCTCTGCTGACGGGGCCTTCGGGATCACCGCCCGGGCCTTCCGTTTTCGGGGTGCAGCCAACGACCATGCCCAGCACGAGGACGAGAGCCACGAGAATTGCGAATAGTTTTTTCATTAATATTATCCTCCAATAATAATGATCATATTGGGGTAGAATCTACCCTACTGTATAGTTTACGCATATAGCGCGAAAAGTCAATAAGAAATGCGCGAAATGGTATTTACAATTTATTGATGCGGGAGAGCATGGCTTACAGCAGCAGGCTCTCCTCCGTTTCCGCGTCAAACAGATGGATGACGTTCCCGCCGAACGTGAAGTTGATGGGATCGCCGTGGCGGAAGCCCGCGCGATAGACATCCGGCAGGGCGATGGTCTCTAAGATAATGACCACTTCCTGTCCCTCCGATTCGACGTGCAGGTGTACGCTGCTGCCCATCATTTCGGAAATATCCACCGTTGCGTGGAAGTGCGGCTCCAGGGCCAAATCGTGGCAGAGCACGATGTGCTCGGGACGGACGCCGAACTTGACCCGGCGGCTGTCCATATCCTTGCTGCGCAGTATGCCCTGGCGTTCCTCGTCCAGCCAGAATTCGCGGCCCAGCACGCGAACCTTGTAGTTATCGCCTTCGCGAATCAGATCCGCATCGAAGAAGTTCATCTGCGGAGAACCGATAAAGCCCGCCACAAAGAGGTTGGCCGGATGGTTGAACACTTCCTGCGGCGTGCCGATCTGCTTAACGAAGCCATCCTTCATGATGACGATGCGATCGCCCAGGGTCATGGCTTCGGTCTGGTCGTGGGTAACATAGATAAAGGTGGTGTCGATGCGCTGACGCAGTTTGATGATCTCCGCACGCATCTGGTTCCTGAGCTTCGCGTCCAGGTTGGAGAGCGGTTCATCCATCAAGAACACCTGCGGATCGCGGACGATGGCGCGGCCTATGGCGACACGCTGTCTCTGTCCGCCGGAGAGGGCCTTGGGCTTGCGCTGCAAGTAGTCGGTGATATCGAGGATCTCCGCCGCTTGCTGTACTTTTTGTCTGATAACTTCCTTCGGCTCCTTGCGCAGTTTCAGCGCGAAAGCCATGTTCTCATAGACGGTCATGTGCGGATAGAGTGCGTAGTTTTGGAATACCATCGCGATATCGCGGTCCTTCGGCGCAACGTTGTTGACCAATCTGTCGCCGATGTAGAGTTCACCTTCCGTAATCTCTTCCAAACCTGCGACCATGCGCAATGTGGTGGACTTGCCGCAGCCGCTGGGTCCGACGAGCACGATGAATTCCTTGTCGGCGATCTCCAAATCGAACGCCTGCACCGCTACGACGTTGCCGTCATAGACTTTCTTGAGTTCTTTGAGTGTTACAGTTGCCATAGTTTTCGGCTCTAACCTGTCTGCAATCGCAAACAGGTCTCGCGCGCGGGAAAGCAAAATCCCCGCCGCATTGTAACAGGTCTCCACACTGTCACACCGTGAGCCTCACGGATATGAACCTTCCTTTCTTTTCGTACGCGCATACAAAATATGAGGAGTGCATGCACGCCGTGGATTCAGCTTGATATTATATGCTGCAATGCAGAATGTCAAGAGAAAGTAATAGAATGACCGCGTCAAGATGTTCTGGGGAAAACGATTGGTTTGGATCAAGAGGCGGCGAGGGTGTTTTGGAGCGAGCCGAATGCCTTTTTCAACATAGCGGCGGCGTCTATCTTGCCACGGCCGCGCG
>Ga0123353_10003417_pt1 | contig 20070 bp, 13 predicted proteins | sample TergutLab28metaG_3_FD_92763 | JGI IMG/M metagenome (GOLD analysis project Ga0123353, IMG submission 92763) | Labiotermes labralis P3 segment gut microbial communities from Petit-Saut dam, French Guiana - Lab288 P3 | ecosystem: Host-associated > Arthropoda: Insects > Digestive system > Gut ... | reverse complement strand
CGCGATTTTCGCCGCGTGAGCGTCTGCCCGGCCTGGTCGGTCTGTTCCAGAAAAACGCCATTGCAAGGAGAATTGACATGATCCTCAACTATAAAAAAACAAACCTGCTCTACGCCCTGTTCGGCGTGACGCTGGTTGTCGCCGTCGCAGCTATTGGGTTGACACAGCAAATGCCAAAAATCGACACACCGGTTGTTGTCGATGAAATTGTATCGGATGAGTCGGATATGACCATTGATTCCTCCATTGAAAACGGATTTGCGACAGCCTCGGCGATGCCGGAAACAACGGATAAAGAACGAGTTGCCAAATACGATGCGTTTTACTTCCTGATGTATTCGCCCAAAAACTCCGCGACCAACGACAAAATCCGAAATGAACAATTGCGTATTGCGCAAATCATCGAGCAGAAAGGAATTCGCGCGGCAAAGTTGTCAAAGGTCGCGAGGGAATACGCGGATGAAGGAAAATGGACGAAATACATGGAAATCGTCGATTCGCTCCAACCCCCGTTCCGAGAATTGGGAATTTCCTACTACCATGCCTGTCAGGACATGAAAAACGGCAATAAAGAGTCCGCCATGAAACGTTTTCAAGATTATGAAAACCAAATCAAACAAATGCCGGAAGGATTTGAACAGGGAGCCGCCTCGCTGATTTGCTTTATCAGTCTTGGCAAGCTCGGTTTTACGGATGAAATCGTTCAATATGTCAACGAGACGTTCAAGACAGACGGACATGTCGGTTTTGACCATGATGCGGAAACAAAACACGGTTTCTATGTCCATAATGAATTCACCGATGCCATTGTCGAAACGGCAAATTATCTCATCAAAAACGGAGAGAAAGACAAAGCCTTTGATCTGGCACTCGGACTTTACACCATCAATAACGGTAATCCCGGGCATATCATGAATCGCGTGATTGAGGTGGATGTCAAGGAGGATCAAATCGACAAAGCCATGGAACTCACGCAAAAAATCAAAACGACTTTGGGACGTGAGACCCAGTGGGAAACCTATTGTATTTTCCAGGCTCTGCTCAAGAAAAACGAATTTGACAGAGCTTTGGGAATTGCCAAAGAGGTTACTTCCTTTAATGCACTTGTCCAGAAGCAAATGTATTTTGAATTGATGGAATATCTTTTGAACAAAGGCGAAAAAGACAAATGTGCCGTGATGCTTGATGAAGCACTTGAAAAGTCTGCGGCGCAGTCAAAATCAAGCGATTGCTTGGTGTCTTTGGCCCTTTTTATGAAAATTGCCGTCAAATTGGATGATTCGAAAAAAGTTGAGTTGGTAATGTCGGAATCACAAAACCATCTCGACAGAATCATGGGAAATGAATGGAAACAGGGAGAATATCCGGATGAACGCCAACGGGTTCACTCCTTATGTGAATTTGCCACAGTTCAGGCGGTTGCCGGGAAAATCGACGAAGCCAAAGTAACCTTCCGGCTGGCAATTCAGCAAACGGAAAAAGTTGATGAAAAATGGCAAGCAGATTATGCTTTGTATGGCGTTGCTTGCTCGCAAGCAGGTATCGGCTTCGTCGAAGACACGTTTGAAACCGTCAAACTCATTTCCGATAAAGTGATTGAAACAGAGGCATATCGGAGCATTGGAAATTCTTTTTTGAGTACAGGTGACATTTCCAACGCCAAACGTGCCCTTGCTGAAGCACAAAAAGGTCTTGAAATCATCAACGACTCGCGCGTTTTTGGTTTGGTCAATTGGCTGGAACGCCTCATCACCGAAGCGGAAGAGTAAAAAGAAATCCAAACCGGAATGGAGCGCAGCGCAATGACGGGATTTTGCCGGTGGATAACCGGTTAACGCAATCCCGTCACTGCGCTATGCTCCGTTCCGGCTTGGATTGTCTTGCGGATGGCAGGCCATGCGGCTACGGTGGTCACGGCGTAACTTCCCTACCTGTCCGCTTGCGGGACGTAAGCGGGCAGTTTCTTATCCGCGAAAATCGGGGCGAATTGCGTCATGCGCTGGCGTCCGCCGATTATCGGAAGCGTCAGCATTTCTTCTCCGACGAGCGGCATTGCGTATTTCACGAAATCGTCCGTTACGTCATAGCCGTTTGGCGTAATCCAATTCGCCGGGAACGTCCGCTCGCTGTTCGCCACGACAGGTAAGGGAACGCGGTCGTATCGCACGTTGTAGATCATGCCCGGCTCGCGCAAAATCGTTGACATATAACCGCCCTGTCCCGACGCGGCCAGCTCGACCGCCTTTTGGCCGACGCGATACGCTTCGTCGAGATCGACAATCGACGCATAAGCCATCGAATGCCGCTGATCCGTGCCGGAAACGTTGCCGCGTGCGGCACCTTTCGCGGCGATGCCGACCTTGTTGAGGTGATTGACCACCGCTTGAGCAACGGTGATTTGGCTCGAACTGAAACTCGTGTGTCCGAACGAATCCTTGACCTCGCCGAGGTTGCCGACATTGAACCCTTCGCTGATGACCACGACGCAACGCCCGTTTTGTTTGAGCGACGCATTGACATTGTCGGTCAACTGCTCCAGCGAACAAGGACTTTCGGCCAGGTAAATTTGCAACGGCATTTGCCGTTTCGGGTCGGCCAGCCGTGCGGCGGCGGGAATGTACCCGATTTTGCGGCCCATCGCCTGCATGACAAGCACGGGATCGGCGGGGCAGGAGCCTTTGTTTTCCTCGTTGGCGTATTGCACCGTATGCATCCAGTATTTCGCCGCCGAGCCATAGCCGGGCGTATGGTCGATCAACACAAACTCGGCATCACCTACATCGTTGTCAATCGTCTTGGGTACGCCGACGCCGATCAAGTCCAAGCCGCGTTTTTGTGCAAGCAGGACGATTTTGTTGGCTGTGTCCATCGAGTCGTTGCCGCCGTTGTACAAAAAGTACCCGACGTTGTGGGCTTTGAGCACCTCAATGACCCGCTCGAAGTCCTCGGTTTGCTTTTCTTTGAGCTTGTAGCGACACGTCCCGATCGATCCGGCCACCGGCGTGTAGCGAAGCAGGGCGACCTCTTCTTCCGACTGGGCACTCAGGTCGACCAGTTCTTCTTTCAGTACGCCTTCGATGCCGTGTGAGGCACCATAAACCGTGCCGATGTTCTCAAATTCCCGCGCTGCTTCAATCACGCCCCGGAGCGAGCTGTTGATCACACAGGTTGGTCCGCCACTCTGGGCCACGACAAGATTCTTGACTTTGCTCATGTTTGTTCGATAATAAGGAGTAATGGGGATTGTTTCTCGCAAAGAGCGCAAAGGACGCAGAGGTTGGTTTTTCAAAAATTTCTCTGCACCCTCCGCGTTCTCAGCGGGAAATAACAATATTACCAAAACGTCATTTTTTTTCAAGTTGCTCATGGGAATACGATTTTACTGTCCAAACGGTCACAAGTTAAACGTCAAGGAAAGATTGTCAGGCAAGCGCGGAATTTGCCCGGAATGCGGAGTCAAGCTACTGATTCCGCGCAAAAGTACGCGGCTCAGTTCGCGCGAAGAGCGGGAACGGCAGGACAAGCTTACGGCGAGTTCGGGCGGAAATCCGAACGATTTTGACGTGTTCCAAGACGACCAGTCCGTGAGCATTGCATCTTTTGATCATGCCGCCTATTCCATTCCGGAAGTCCGCCAACCATCGACAGATACGGTAGCCCTGTTGGCGACGGCTTTTGATGATCCGAATGTCGTTTGGTACGTGCAACTCCCGGACGGGCAACGGTTTGGGCCGGCGACATTGTCGATTCTCCAAAGCTGGGTCAAGGAACGCCGCATCAGCCCGACGATGCTTGTCTGGCGCGAAGGCTGGACGGATTGGCTCGAAGCGAGGCTCGTTTTCCCGGAAACAGAGAAATTTTTGCAGGCCTCGCAGTTAAAAAAACTGAAAAACGGGACAAGGTCTCTCCAAAGTGACTTTGACGACAACCGCATGGACACGGGTGAAGAAGCACAAAAATTTTCCGCGCTGATGGTCGCGCTGATCGTACTGGTGATTTTGATTTTTGGCGTGATTTTGTATTTTATCTTTAAGCCATGACCAATTTTGAACTTACAGACTGCCATTGTCACTTGCAGGACAGTCGATTCGATTCGGATTTGCCGGAAGTCATGGAACGGGCGGAGCTTGCCGGGGTCAACCGTTTTGTGTGCAATGCCAGTGCGCCGTCAGACTGGGATAAAACAGTACAAATTTCACGCGATTTTCCTAACATTTTACCATGCTTGGGGTTACACCCGTTATACGTTCAAAATGCAGAATGCAGAATACAGAATGCAGAATGGGCTGACAAATTGGAAGAAATGCTCATCAACACAACGCAGAAATTGTCGCAACCCGTTGGTATTGGGGAGATTGGGATTGACCATTATGTTACCCCACGAGACGATATGCTACAGGAATGCGTGCTTAGAAAACAGTTGCGGCTTGCTTCGCGGCTTGGTCGGGCGGTCATGTTGCACACACGACATGCGTTGGATCGGGTGATAGAAATATTGTCTGAAAAAGATGTCGAATTGCCCGTTTTTCTGTTACATGGGTTCGGAAGTTCGACCGAACGGGTGGACAAAATCGCCGCAATGGGCGGATATTTCTCGTTTTCGGCGAATATTTTGAAAACTCATCACAAAAAATCGCGACAGGCCGCCGCAACCGTACCACTGGATCGCATTTTACTCGAAAGTGATGCCCCCGACATGCCGCCACCGAAAGAAGCCGTCCCTGAAAATTGGGATAATTACACAAAATACAGAAACCGTAACGAACCGGCCATTGTCCCGACGGTACTTGGCGAGTTGGCCAAGTTGCGCAACATGCCAATCGCCGAACTCGTGGCGGTCATTGCAGAAAATGAAGCAACATTTTTCAAAAAATGGTGAATTATACCATTTTGTTTTTTCGATACATTTGGTATATTTTACGCTATCTTTGGTTTTTGTCCACGAACAACACGGAAAGCACGAACATGATTCCCCGGTTCAAAAAAATTCCCATGAAATTCATCATTCACCTAGCAGGTCTAATGCTCGTGTTGCTGTGTGTCGGAGCAGAAAGGGTGGTTGCTCAAACGACAACATCCGATCAGGAATATAACACCGGGAAAAACTTTTTTGACATGAAAGATTACCAAGCGGCGATTCGCACATGGGAAAACCTTTTGACGAATCATCCCAATTACGCGGAAAAGGAAAAAGTCTGGTATTCCATCGCCAGGGCTGCGATTTTGCAGAAGACACAATCGGGAAATTCCACTGCGATCAATTACCTCGACAAAATCATCAGTCTCAAAGATACCAACAGCCAATATTACGAGCAGTCGCTGTTTCTGATCGGGGAAACGCTCTTCAGTTACGCAAACCAGCTCAGTAATTCCAAGGATTTGGTTCAGGCCAAAACGTATGCCATCGGAGCAAAAAGCCATTTCGACACTCTGCTGACGGAATTTCCCGATTCACCGAACAAACTCCAGACATTGCATTACCAGACGCTGATTGCGGTTTTATATCTGCAAAGTGCGGTGGAAACCAAAAAGTATTCGGATTTGGCTTTGAAGAGCAGTTCTCCGCTTGACTCGCAAACAAATCAGGACATCTTGAACAACTGCAAGTTTTATTATGCCTGGGCCATCGGTCAGCTTGGGGAAGAAGCCAGAGCACGCGGTTTTTTCGAGGAATTCATCCAGGCTAAGGATACGGCTCGCGGACCGAAGAGCCTTTTTGAACTCGCCCACACTTACTACCGTGCCGATGAATACCAGAAAGCCCTGGATGAATTAAACAGATACACGAGTGTTTTTCCGAATGACACGTCTTCGGAAACCTTCCTCGACGTCCAGCGGTTAAAGGCGATGTGCTATTATTACCAGGAGAAATATACCGACGCGACCAATTTGATCGATCAAGTCATCAAGAAGCTGCCCGAGACGGCCGTTCCCTTCCAGGATTGCGTTTTCGTTTCCCTGTGCTACATGAAAACGAAAAACTCCGAGAACGCCAACCAATATATCGCGTACCTTGAGCAGGAATACGCGAATACGCCCTATACCGATGCCCTCCACTTTCTCCGGGCGGTTTATTATGCCGAGATGGAACAACACCAAAACGCGATTAATTTGATCTGGCCGATTCTCGGTGCGACTCATAATTCTTTTTCCGGTACAATCACTTTCAACAAACTTCCTCGTAACTCGGAAACCACCGACGCAAACAAATGCGGTCTTTCGGAAGAGTATTACATCAAGGCGGCGTCGCAACTGGCGATTAGTTGTGCCAAGTTGGGTAACACACAAACCGCCCGACAGGTTTACAATGCCATGTTCCAGGTTTCGCAGCAAATGTACAGCCGCTATTCCACCATCCGCGAGAAGACACTGAATCAGATCAACGAAATCGAGAGATCATTACAATCCGGAACCTTGACGCCCCCCTCGATCACAACCCCCCACACAGTCACCCCGCCGCCCAATCCCGGATCGGTGTCGTCAAACTTTGTGACCAGTCCTCCGGGGAGTATCATACAACTCGGCGAGAGCAACAGCCTGGCTACCAGGCCGATGACGCCTTCGGAACAAAATATTCAGATCAACCAACTCCAAACACGCGCGGACAATGCCAAGAGAGATAGGGATATGGGATACATCGACGGCGTGCTTAAAGAGTTGGAACAGTTGATGCAAAACAGGAATTTGTCTGAATACAGCACTGCCCGCGTGGCGATATTGCTGGGGGAATTGAAATATTTCGCAAAAGGCGATCGCGACATTGCCATTCAAATGGCCGAATTGGCTTACGAGTACATCGTGAATGACCATACGGAAAACAATCGCAACACGGAAACCTTCGTGCGGGCGGCCAAAGGCCTCGGTCGCTATGCGGCCTTCAACGGTAACTATACGATGGCTGCTAAATATTTCGAAGAAGCCCTTGTCACGACCGTTGGAAACGAAAAAATACATCGTGCCGAATTGCGGTATCGCTACGGTGCTGCTTTGTTGAAGTTTCCCAACAGGAGAGAAGAAGCTCTCGGTTACTTCACCGCCGTTTATATGGAGGATAAAGCGAGCGACTATTGGTCTCACGCAGCCCTGCAATTGGCCATCGCCTATTATCAAGACGCTGATTTTTCCTTGTGTGAAAAGACGATTGACGAATTGATCGAAGTCATGCCGGACAAGGCAATTCTGGATCGTGTGCTCTTTCTCAAGGGAGAGCTTGCACTGCAAAACAAGCAATGGGACATCGCCGCCGATTCGTTCGATGCGGTTCGCAAGTACGCACCAACCAGCTCCCTGGCTAATTCGGCTGCAATGAAATGGAGAGATGCCCGAGACCCCCGAAGGCAAATGACACAGTAGTCAGAACCTCCAACGCGAATCAGTATTCATGGATACCCGGACGTTGTTCAAGCAGATTCAACTCGGTAAAGATACCTCTCTGGAACTGAAAACACTCAGTTTCAAGGGTGATAAGATCATCTGCCCTCATGCGGACGGATTTGCCGATGAACTTGCGGCGATGGCCAACACGGACAGCGGAACGATTGTTCTCGGTGTCGATGATCGAACCAAAGACATCATCGGCGTTCCCAGGGACAAGTTGGACCTGGTTGAAACTTGGCTGCGTTCCATCTGCAACGACCGGATCAAGCCTTCACTATTCTGCCGTATTCACAAACTCATTGTTCCTGTGGACAATGAACATGAAGTGGCTGTTATCCGCATCAATGTCCCCCGGAGTCTCTTTGTGCATCAAAGCCCGGGTGGGTATTTTCACAGAATCGGCTGTTCAAAACGTCAGATGCCGCCAGACTTTCTTGCCCGTCTGTTTCAGCAGCGCAGCCAAACACGATTGATTCGTTTCGACGAGCAGACGATTGCTTCCGCATCGCAAAATTGCCTCATTAAGGAATATTGGCAGAAATTTCGTACGCCGCTTTCGCCGCCGGAGCTTGTGCCGGATGAGGAATTTCTGCAAAAACGCCGCCGATGAAGACGGTCAGTTGCGTCCGACGGTCAGCGGGGTACTCATGGCGTACCCGCAACCGCAGGAGTTTTTGCCCGATGCGTTTATTCAGGCAGTTTGCTATCGTGGTGCGGAGCGAAATGCGAACGGCCAAATCGACGCAATGGACATCACGGGAACATTGGACGAACAAATCGCTCAGGCTTGCCATTTTGTCAAGAAAAACATGCGGGTTGCCGCGACGAAAGTTCCCGGAAGACTGGACATTCCGCAGTATTCCATGCAGGCGGTTTTCGAGGCCGTGGTCAATGCCGTCGCACATCGGGATTATTCGATCTACGGATCGAAAATCCGCTTGTTCATGTTTTCCGACCGACTGGAACTTTATTCGCCCGGTTCCATTCCAAACACGATGACCATTGAAAGTCTGGCGTTGCGACAATCCTCTCGCAATGAATTGCTGACCAGTCTCCTGTCGCGTTGTCCCGTCATCATCAAAGGGGCCTGTATCCACGGCGGCGAATCGCGCGGTTGGATCATGGACAAACGCGGCGAAGGGGTTCCGATTATTTTTTCCGAATGCGAAAAACTGTCCGGCCGCAAACCCGTCTATCGCCTGATCGACGATTCGGAACTTTTGCTGACGATGTACCCGGCATTTTCCTTCGAATGCGATATTCATGTTCTTTGAGCAACGTGGAATATCAACCGGTTTTTATTGCGGCATGAGCGAAACCAGTCGCAACTTTCGCCCGGGGCCGCCGAGTTCGGGCGTGAGAATTTGCAACATTTGGAGCGTTGACTCAGCTTCTTGACGTCGTCCTGTTGCGACGAGCAAACGGATGACCGCTTCCTTCGCTTCCCACCACACTTCCGAATATTTCGGTGAACTCCCTTCGATACTACGCCAAATTTTCAGTGCCGTTTCGTGCGATGGTGCGTCGGGTTGACGTTCCAGAATTTCGGCAAGCGGTACGAGCAGCTCCAGTTCGCCGGGTGATTGTCGGAGCAATTGCCCCAGCAAATCGACGGCCTCCTGCGATTTGCCGATGTCGGCCAAGGCGTCGGCGCGAATCACGTCAAGCTTGCGGCGGTTGATCGACGTGTCTGCATTTTGTTGCGCGACATTGATGGTTTGAAGTTGCTGCTCAAGGACTTGCACGATGTCAAGTCGCATTTCGCCGAATGTCCGGCGATTGGTCGCAGGGGAAATGTCGGCCAATTGTTGCAAACGGTCGAGTGCCGCCACAAGCGAAACAACGTCCCATTGCCACATGGTTTGCAAAATTTGTGCTGCATCGTCCGTCCGCCCTTGCGCGACAAGTATGCACAACAACATCGAATCGACGGCTGCCCGCCATTCGGCCGTTGCTTGTTTGTAATTCGCAAGGCCGATTCGCAACACTTGTTCGACCGATTGATACATGGCCGGGAGATTGACGTTGGGATTCGACACCTTGTTTCGTTCAATCACGTTGGCGTAAAGCAGGCAGTATTTCGCCATGCACAACAGACAGTGCGCGTCGGCATCGTTCCAATCGGCGACGATTTCTCCGTTGGCGTTGGTCAACCGATGATAAAACAAGGAAACGGCTTCATTTTCAAGTGACGCTTTCGCATCCGGCCGGACAAGTCGCAACAAATCGAAACACGCATCCACAACTTGAATCACTTCAAGTGCGACGGACGAACGATTCGTCAGCGGTGCAAGCGTGTTGATGGCATCGCGGTATTTCGATTGGTGCATCAGCAACCGGGCGGTTTGCACGCGGAGGGAATCGGCTTGTTTCGAATGCGGCCAGGTTTGAAAATGTTCCCGCAACAAAGTCAGGTAATCCTCAAGTTTGCTTTCGTCACCGGCCTGCAAACGCCGTGCCGCATAATACACCGCCGCGAGATGGGCGTCAACCGCGTCGATATATTTTGAGTGTGTGACCGCCAATTTTCGATAACGGTCAATGACGGCTTGTGTATCAGGTTTTGTTTCCGCGTCGTCGGCCAACAGCATGGCAGCCAGCAAATCGGCGGATTTTTTTGCAATGCGGAACGATTCCGCCGGATTGGTTGCCAACGCTGCGGCGGAAAGACGGTCGTATCGCTCAATCGCTTCGTCGATGCGTCCCTCCCGCGCAAAAGCATCGGCACGTTGCTCGACGAACACGGGGTCGTTGCCGAAAAAACGCGATTCCGCCAGCATGACCCGCCCGGCTCGTTGATGCCAATACGGGGCGCAATCGTGTTCGAGCCGTTGCATGATTTCGAGCACACGGCGACGGCATTCGTCGATATTCGGAGCGGTGGTCGTACCGACGATCTGCGGCAGACTGCTTTGTGTTTCGATGTTGCGTTTCCAGAAAAAGAGATACGCCTGCAATTGCGCAAGCAACAAACCAGGCATGTCAATGGGGACAAGCTGTTGCTGGTGCAATGCGGTTTCGACGGTTCGAAGCACGGAATGCACACGGTTTTCATCGCACCGATCAACGGCCAGTAACAAATCAACAGCCGTCAATTGCACGCGTTGTCGCGGTGTCAAAGAAACGTTGTTGCGTAGCTGGTCGGCAAACGGCAGGGCTTCGTCAAACTGTTGTGTCATACGAAAACACGCAATGGCCTCGAACGACGCGAACACCGAAACCTCGCCTTGCCGGGGATCGCTCATGGTTTGCAAGATCGCCAAAGCCTGCGATGTCAACGCGGACTTTTGTTCCGGTCGGCAACGAGCGAGCAATCGCAGGGCAACGGTTTTGCGAAAGCGGAGCAGTTGCGCGAAGGTCATTAGCGTTGTCGTTTCGGGATTCGTTGTCGGTGATGCCGGTTGGTTTGCGATGTGTCCCGCAATGCGTTCCAGTTCGGAGTCAATGAGCGCAATCATCGTGTTGATACGTTCGGCAATTTGTAACCAAACATCATCGTCCGCAACTTCACTCGCAATCACGTCATCAATGAGCAGCGCAACGTATGCAAGTCGGACATTGACCTGTAGCAGCAAAACCGCAACAGCATAAGGCGTGTCGATGAATCGGGCACCGGTATCGGTGCAAAGTTGCTCGATTTGTCCCCACACGTGTTCCCGATTGTACGGTGGGGCATTGAGCAATTCCTGCTTTTTCAACTGCAATAACGTCCGCGTATAACCGGCTTCTTGGGCAAGTGCCACCGAATACGACGCGATGCGCTTGCGGCAGTAAAATTCGGCGAGATCGGTCAGATCGAGTTCGATCAATCGGTCGAGGTAATGCTGCTCGCGCGGCGTCAGCAACGGTTCGATATTCGTCGTTTCGAACCGGTACCAATCGTCGGCAATGTGAGAAGATGGGCGAGGGGTGAGGGGTGAGGGACGAGGGGTGAAGCTCGTCCCACGTCCCTCATCCCTCGCCCCTTGCCACGATTCCTGCCTGAGAAAATCCCCCCATTGGGAATGACTTGACCGCGAGTCGGTCATCACACAAACGTACACAATCAGCGCGACCGACACTGCTGTCATCGAGTGATTGTTCCTGACGGTATGTTTGAAGTTGGACATTGTTTCATGATCGCGGAATTGTTAGTACAGAAAACCACATTAAATGATACTATACAAGTCACCAGCATGTCAAGTCGACTTTTTTGTGTAAACTCTCCGTGCCATGGAATGCGGCAGGCGGCCGTCAATGCGAAGTTTTCAGCCCGGCTATTTGTGCGGTCAATTCCACCAGGGGAGCCGAGTTGGCTGCAAGCCGTTCCAATTCGCCGCGTTTGATTGGGAAAATGCGATACCAAAGTTTTACACCGTCCGGTTCATAACCCCCTTCGTCGTAAGCGGCGTCGTGGCACAGATAATGATAACAGCCATTCGTATAGCCCAGGGCAAAGCAATCAATGTCGGTGTGTTTCGCAAGTTCGGGATTCATCCACGAAAGCGTCTCAAACGGTGAAGTCACAAACGCCCTGTGCCCCAGGACCATTGCGGCGACATCCGCTTCGACGTAATCCTTTCCGTCGAGATGAAGCTGATTAATCGCCCAGGTTTCCCAACGATCGGCAGTCCGGTTCAATGTATGACCGACAAAATCCTCCGGGCCGGGATCAGGTCGGCGGTTTTGGCGGGCAAATTCACGAATCGTCGCTTCATCATCGAATTTCAACAGCACGGCGATACGCCGCCCGCGCATGGCGAAATACGGTTCCGCCGACTTTGCGTTCTTCAACGAATCTGCAACACATTCGACCAGCAATCTTCCGACTTCCGGGATCGTATTGACGTTGACTTTCGGACCGGGATTAATGTTTCCGCAAGCTCCTTGAATGACGAACGGCACCGTGTTCGCGGAGAAAAATTCCGGGATCGCATCGGCCACCGCACCGGGCCATTCCGCATGAATCAAACCGCTGCAATGGCAGACCGGATGCATCGTGTAACCAATGAGAACCGCCTTGAACGTTCCGTCGGCTCGTTTCCAACCGACTGCCGGAACGCGGTTTTCCGTGTGCTTTGTTGCGGCATTGCGGCGGTCGATGTTAAAATCCGCTTCGCCCGTCGCTTCGACGAGGAAGCACTCTTCCGCGGAATCCCTGGCTGACATCGCCGCCTGATCCAAACCGGGCATCAGTACATTTTCCACGTATTCCCCGCTGTATTCGCCCACGGTCCAGGAAGCACAGGGCGCGCTATGGGTATGCGTTGCCGACAAAACAACCCGCCACGGCTCGATCCCAAATTTTTCCGAAAAGGACATTTTGACGCGCTGCACGATTTCCTGTGTGAAACCAAGCGAATCGACGGAAATCCACAACAATGTTTCTTCATGATGCCGGCAGCTTTGCTGCCCGGAGTACCGGTCCGGCCAAACAACATTTTTCAGGAAAAGAGCCCTCGCAAACAATCTTGTGCCAATCCCGGTCGATGGCTGTTTACGGGCAAGAAAACCGCCCAATTCAGGTCCGGGCTCGCCGGTCACGTCCCAACAGGCGGCCCCGACGGTCATGGTTCCGGGGAAGTCCACTTCCCCTTCGGCCAAGAGTGCCGACGCGGAAAACGGCAGAATTGACAAAGCGGCAGGCAGACTCGCACAGCCAGCAATCATTCGGCGACGAGATATGGGCATGATCGTGATACCTCAAAGATCAACGGTGAAAATTTTACAAAAACAACGGAGAGAAACAAAACATGTGCGATTACAGTTTGGCGATTTCAGCGGCGTTTTTATGGATGCGCCGGGCGGCTTCGGCGATGATGTCCATATTCGAACGCGAGCCGATCATCATGGTCTGTTTCCGCCCGATGGGCAACGAGCGAAATTTGCGTACATGGTTGCCCTTGAACCGAGAAAATCTTTGCGAACGTTGTGGTTGAATATTTTACCTCAAGGGGCACAAAATTGGACACGAGCATCACTTGTGATGAATGTTATTTGATTAACTTTGTACTACCTTGACGGTTTACCATATTCGACGGCATTTCTTGAAGATTGGAACCCGGCCTCGGGTGAAACGCGGATGACCTGGCGATTGGTTGGTTTTTGCGATGGGGCGTCAATGGCCGTCCCCGATGGTACGATCAGCATGGGAGGAGCTTGGGTTCTCTGCGCGTTGGTTGCATTCGTATTACCGGAAACTTCGCGGTTTTGCGTTTGGTTCATGGTTCGCGAAATGACGCCTGCGGAACGAACCCGGGTTGCCTCTTCAAGCAGGGCAGCCAGTTCGGCTTCGTCGATCGACTCCGTTCGCCGACCGTCTTTCAACTCGAAACGAACCAATGCCGTGCCGTTTTCGTCAAGCGGCACATACTTCGTTTCTTTTGTCATTTGGTCCGTTCCATAATGTGTCAACACGGTCACGCTGACACGGTTGGCGGTCACATTGCCCCAGACACGTTCGACGAGAACCTCGTAAGTGCCGCTGAATGCGATGGGACAGGCATAATTACCGCGTTTGATACCCTGTTGTCCCGCAACAAGTCGGTTCTTGCCGAGCACACCGCCCGCATACGTTCGTGGGTTACCGAACCAGCAGATCGTATTGGCCGGTTCTTTGACCGCGATGTCCACTTCGGTATCCCCGGTGTATTCAAATCGAACGATGCAATCACAACGGGACGCTTCGCGGAGAGCGGCTTCGTATTCGCCGGCTTCCCGGTTGCGGTTTTCCGCTCGCATTTTGGTGATCAGACCGTTCGCCAGATTGGAACCCCGCTGCCAGACGGCCTCCATGTCCGAACCACTCCACGACTGTGACGCGATGCCGATGGTCAGCTCCTTCATGGCTTTTTCGTCATTGAGATTCTGTGCCAGCCGAATGCCGTTGCGATAAGCCTCGGCAAATTGCGGGGCAATCTTGCATGTTTCGCAATAAAACTGTAGGGCACGCCTGTCGGAACCGATGCGTTCCAGCAGACGTCCCAATTCAAAACGCTCACCCGGCGAAGTGAGAAAAGGTGCGGATGAAAGAATCGCCCGTTCGCGTTCCTTGATCGGGGCCTGATCCATTTCAAGCGACAGGTTCAAAGCACCGTACATCCACGGTTTGGCCTGGTCGTTCCGTATGGCCGCATAGAGCAGATTGACCGCCGCGCGATATTGTCGCGCAGTGTTCAAAGATCGGACAGTTTGCGAAATGACATCGTCGGAAATGTTGTAAGAGGCAAACAAAGAATCCAAAACCTGCCCAACGTTTTCGGCGTTGAACAGGTTTCGGTCGATTCGATTAAGGATGGGTTTTGCTACATCGTTTTTTTTTGCGGAACGATCATCCGTTGTGCTTCGTCGTCGATGATCGAATAGGAACGCACACCGTCATTCGGTGAATAGAGCAAACCGCGTTGTTGCAGATTCTGGTAGTAGTTGTAGCGTAAAATGCTGTCATAAGTTGATGTTGTTGGCACATTGTAGTACCCGCCACGGCTGCCACCGTACCCGCCACCACCACGGCTACCACCATAACCGCCGCTACTGCCACCGTAGCCGCCCATACCGCCGCCATAGCCGCCCATACCGCCGCCATAGCCGCCCATACCGCCGCCATAGCCGCCCATGCCACCCATGCCGCCACCGTAACCTCCCATTCCTCCCATCATTCCTCCTCCCATGCCTCCGCCATAGCCTCCCATGCTCTGGTTGGAAACAACAAGGTCACCCACCGGATAAGCACGAATGCTAAGCGTCTGTTCGGCAATTTTCTTTGGCACAATCGTGAGTACTTCGTCACGAACGATAAATGATGTGTCATCCAATTTTCTCAAAACCAGATTCATGGCACTACGGAATAAAACTCCGGAAACATTGATTTCATCAATCAACTCTTCGCTCGGGTCCTGCCCGCCTTCCGTTTCAAACGCTTTGGTGTCAACGATAATATCGATACCGAATTCCGCTTTCCATTGGTCGAGCAATTCGGCAAAAGTGATATTCTGGACATTGATATCCGTTGTCAGATCGAAAGACTTGTAAATCTTTTCTTCCTTCTTGGTTTGCGAAAAAAGACTCATCACTTCGTAATGTTCTTTGCGGTATTGGGATAATAACGCCCAGACTTCCGGTTCGGGATAGACCAACGGCGTGTTGTCCGGCAGAACGACGTTCGTTTCATGAATACTGAGCGTCGTGCCGACCATTGCCCGGTCGCGGAGGTCGCGCAATCGATCATAAGTACTGAGCGTATGATTCCATTCGGCGGCCAGCGAACCGAGGATCGGAGCCGTCGCCGTTCCGGCAATGGGTTTGACACTTTCGGCCATATCTTTCGCATTGAGGAAATCGCGGGCTGCCATCAGTGCGGTGAAACGTTCCATCACCGCCTTGAGTCGGGCGGAATCCTGGGCCACTCGGTTTTCCGCAAGCAAGCGTTCCTGGATCGCCGCCAGTTTCGTCTGCTGTTCCTGGAATTTCAGCTCTTTCAGGTAGGCTTGCTGTGAAGCCTGGCGGGCTTTGTTTTCCAGTTGACCGATCATCCTGTTGCGTGAATCCGCTGAAAGACCGCCGGTTTGTTTGACCAAATGCCTGGTGCTTTCGATGATTTGCTGGGCACCTTGTGGATCGGTTTTCATCAGTTTGTCCGCCTGCGCAAGAGCCACATTCACTTCCTTCGTCATTTGGGAATCAAGCAACGAAATGGTACTCCCCACCTTATCGACAAACGGTTTGGCTTCGGCCACCACCGGATAAACGTCCGCGATAATACTTTCTCTGAGAGTATCCCGGCGTGATGCCACCTCTGTGGAAGAAAGCGTCCCCGTACGTGTGTCAAAGAACGAACGGTCCAGTCCCATGTCGTCCAACAATTCTCGCTGATTGGTGCGATCCTGGGATGCAAGATCGGTGACCGGGCTGGCGAGCAGTGCGGAAATGTAATAATTCTTTTCCACATCGAGATATCCGCGTCCGGCAAGCGTCAGTGTCACTCCCTCGTTGTTCGAGGCACTTTCCACCAGTGCCGACAAAAATTCATTGACCGTTTCTGACGGTTTGGTCACCACATTCCAACTACAAAGACTTTCCGCCAATTCCTTGTTTTCAAGGAAAAGCTGAAGTGTACCGCTCGGAAGTTCGGTATCGGATTTCCCGATCAGGAAGGTTTCGCGATCCGAGCGGATCGGCGGGTAAACCTTGGGAAACAATTCGACATTGGTATCAAACCAATTGTCACCGACTTTGGCAACCCAGAATACGGAGGTCGTCATGACGGTTGCAAGAACATCCCCCACTTGGCCGGGTTCCAACTCGGATTCGGGAACGACTTGTCCACCGGTCTGGTAAGCGATTTGTCCAAGACGGGCATAATCCACATTATTACCAACGGCAAGAAAATTGACGGGGATTTGATTGACTTGAAAAAACAGGATGGCGTCGGCCAAATTGTCTTCCAAATCCTGCAAGTTGGCGTCGCTGTTGCCGTTCCCGATGAGGAGAACCACCGGCGTCGCCGTGCTCGTCGCATCAAAAGCATCTGCCGCAACCTGAAGTGCCGCCATGAGATTACCGGCACCCAGTGGGGTGATTTCTTCCAGCGATTGCCAAGCTTTTTCAACAGCATCGGCGTCACTGACACTGATAAACCCATTCGTCAAGCTCTCCGTGTCCACATCCGATTTGAAAAGCTGCACAGAGGCATTTTTCGGAAGCGAACCGATCGCCTGACGCACGGCGTTCAACGAGGACGCCCGGAAATTTCCGGTTTGCGTACTGGACGTATCAACGATCATCGCGATTTGGTACGCTTCCGGCTGCATGTCGGGCGGTAATTGTTCCGCAAGAAATCCCACGGAGAAGAAATGTGTCCCGTCCGCAGTTTTGAAGGTTTCGATAATTGTCTGATCTTCCGCACGGATTGCCGTCGGCAGAGTCGTCATTGCGACCAGAATCGCAAACAAAAACAGGTACAAGTGGCGTTTTTTCATATACTCCTCACAGGAAAAATCAGTCTGTCGCTTGGAAGTCAGCCTGGAGACAAGGGTTCTGTCAATTTCGATGGTTGGTTTTCGGATACGCTATTTTAGGAAATTGCTCCTGAAAACTCTATGATAATCAGCACGATGGCACATTTCCAGTGTAATTTGCGTAAAATCTCAAGTACTCTACTTTAGCAATTTTAGCCAGTATCCTCTTTTTCTCAACAAAAAAATCTCCATTTGTGATATTATCTCTGAAAAAAGCATGAATCTGTTCCTTTTCTATCAATCCGACTGACCACAATTAATTTATGTTGAAAAATGATTCAATATTTAAATTTGTTTGTTTTCATTTTCCTGAAAAAAATTATGGTCGCAAAAATGTGGTTTTGATAATTTTCCTTTGAGATGTGTGACCTTGTGTGACGAAAATTTCCAATAGGGATATGTGTAATTATGTTTAGATGTTCCTTGAGCGAAAATTTAGGATGGTGTTTTGGCGGTGACATTCGGTTTGATATACGGGATATTATCGTAAACACATGTTTTGTATAGTGTTACAATCCGATGGCTGAAAAAACTCCTCCTCATGGCGAACAAATTTTCTCCAGAAAAAACCTGGACGAATATTCTGACTTGCTTGACGAATTGGCGAGGATTCGCAAGGATATAGAACAAGAATCATTACCCGCTTCTCTTTTTCTAGATTTTGGGCAGAATCGTTCAAACAATCGGGAAAACAGTAGTCATTCAAATGTCACAAACGAGGTAAGTAGAGATAGCCAATCATTGCCCACGGATTCCCTTCGACGATGTTACCGTTTTGATCTTGAACATTTGGAGCGAAAAGATTTCGGATGTTTGAATGTCGTTTCTGAAAACACGGGTTTCTCAGAATCGACAAAAAATGACACAAATATTTCATTTTTTGAAAAGAAATCTCGATATCTGCCTGATTTGGAACAAGCGGAAGAAAAATCGAAACAATTTTTTCAGACGTCTAAATCCCGAAATTCTGAAATTAATCGTAATAATTATCGTTATGACGATGGGCCTGTACTGATTCCAATCCGCCATCCTGAAACCAAAATACCTAAACAAAATTCAAAATTGGCTTTTGAGAAAGCTCACAAAAATCATCGTCTATTCCAAAACGATACCAACAATAACGAAGTTACTGAATTTGCTTCCCTGCCGTGGGGATTGATTAGTCAATACGAAAATGAAAGCTTCGCCAATTTGGCTGCAAACGCTGGTAATTTGTCGCTTGTTATCGGGTGGGGGGCGATTGCCAGCGGAGTTGTGATTTTTGTACGAAGTTTTTTCGTTAGTTCGATGATCTGGCTCAATTACGGCATGCCGGTTGTCGCACTCGGTGCCGCTTGCCTGTTTTTGGGAATTATTCTGAATATTCTGTCAGATAAAATGCAGCACATCAACGATCTGAAACAGTCGCTGACGGCACACCAAATTCTCAATCCATCCCCTCAAAAAATCGATCCTCCGCCCACCCACCAAAACGAATGCTCGGGGCTTGAGGACGTCTATGACCGCCTTATCAAATTACGGTCGGAAATCAATGAGCTGATCGACGAGTGTGAGAATCCGTAAATGATCTTTGCCTCAGGTGAGTTCACCAAAAGTATCTACACAACTTTTTTGCTCACAGTTATCAAGTCGAGTAGGCAGGGAGTTTAAGGTTCCCCGCCTACTCGACTGAAAATATAACCCGTTCGTGCTTTTCGTGTGGTTCGTGGAAGAAAATCCTTCGGTTGCTTTTTCCTCCGAAGTTGTTATGATGAAAAGCATGCCACAATATATAGTACGATACGGGATTATGCGGTTGTTGGGGATTTTTGCGTCGCCCGACGACGCGATTTATCCGCGCGGAACGCGATTGATTCTTCGCACCAGCCGCGGCCAGGAAACCGGCGTGTTACTCTCCGAAGTGACCGAAAGAAATCGCGCGATGCTGCCCGACAACCTTGAAGAAGACCGCATCATCCGCGTTATGACCACCGAAGACGACAGGGAGAACAAGCGCATCCGCAAAAACGAGTCCGACGAATTCGCCCGATGCAAGGCGATCATCAAGCGGTTCGGCTTGGCCAAGGAGATGAACCTGGTGCGGATCGAACACATTTTCGGAGGCGAGCGAATCATCGTTTATTACGTGTCTGATGGACGGGTGGATTTCCGCGAACTGGTCAAGGCACTGGCCGCCGAGTTTCAGACGCGAATCGAAATGCGGCAGATCGGCGTGCGCGACGAAACGAAACTGCTGACCGATTTTGGCGATTGCGGCATCGAATGCTGTTGCAATTCCCACCTCGCCGCCATGCCGCCGGTGTCGATGAAAATGGCAAAAATGCAAAAAGCGACGCTCGACCCGACGAAAATCTCCGGGCGTTGCGGGCGATTGAAATGCTGTCTTCGTTACGAGTACGACACGTACCATGAATTTGCGGATCAACTGCCCGGCATCGGCAGGCAGGTCATCACGCCGGACGGGCCGGGCCGCGTCCATTCGCACGAGATTTTACAAATGAAACTCTGGGTTGACCTGCGTGATCAGCAGAAATTGTACGACGCCGCCGACGTGCAACTTGCCCCCGGTGAGCCGCTCACGGAACAAAACGGGAATGATGTGGCTGATGATTTGTAAGTCAGGGCGGTCGCGGCGTGGGAGTAATGCGACCCACAACGTACCGCCCTACCACTCGCCCCTCACACTCAGAGTTTGTCT
>Ga0123353_10003416_pt1 | contig 20071 bp, 17 predicted proteins | sample TergutLab28metaG_3_FD_92763 | JGI IMG/M metagenome (GOLD analysis project Ga0123353, IMG submission 92763) | Labiotermes labralis P3 segment gut microbial communities from Petit-Saut dam, French Guiana - Lab288 P3 | ecosystem: Host-associated > Arthropoda: Insects > Digestive system > Gut ... | reverse complement strand
TCCGGCAATATCAAATATGTCCATTTTATGCGCTATCCATGATATAATGTCCTATGGAATACGCATTTTACTATAATTACCAAGTTTAACGCAATAGATGTTTATTGCGCTGTAGTACTAAAGAATTATCAGCTTCTGAAATACAAGACATCATCGGAGAGTTACCCAACGCAACCCACCTTGATTATTTACTACTCGACGCTGCCTTTTATGAGTATAAAAATGATTTTGTGCCATTCCTTCCAAACACGACGGTTGAGTTTGGATCAATCAGTCCTTATGACGGCAAGGTCATTTTGATTGGGGATAGAGAATCAGAGTTGTCCAACTGATGTTCCCACCTCAGTACTTGTCCGTCGGGACCGCCCCTTACGCCGGGGGTTATCGACATTTTGCCCCTTTCGGGGCAATTCCGCCCTTTTAGGGTTTTTACAATTTGCCCATATTTTGTTCAGACAGTACAACTCAGCGAATGTCAAAAAAGAGCCGCGGCTACATCCGGGGTCAGTTTTGCTCCCTGAACCATCACGACTGATTCGGCGGCATCGGACGCGCGGTAGACGGCGCCGACAATTTCCGGGATTTCCGTTTCTCCGAAAAGAAACATTTCCCGCGGTGCACAAAGGGCAATCATGCCGGGAAGGTCGAAATATTTGGTCGCGCCGGGAACAAAATCAGGGTCTTGCGTGGAGGTGATGTTTTTGGCAAACCGGAACCCTTGGGTGTCGATAATCACCCGGGTGACATGATTTTGACCTTGGGAAACAGCAAGCGGCACCCATTTTCCGGCATCACCCAGCCCGAGGACCGTGATTTCGCTAAACATTTCGGACAGCTCGTCAATCGCTTTTCCGATGACCTTGCTCCGGAACACGAAAAGCGGGTCGTTATAGCCAAACGTGTAAAGATATTGATAACGCGGATTCACCGTATTTCCCGCGCCGTAGAAATCCGTTTCCGTCATGCCGATCCCGGGAAGATCAACAGTCGCCACGGCGAAGTCCCGGTTGAAGAAACCCTGGAACGAGGGATTCAGGTTTCCGTCGGCATCCAGAAGCAACGATTTTCCTTCTTCCGAAACAACGAGAAGACATTTCGACGTGGAATGTTTCGGGGACAAAGCTGACAAAGAAGGTGACAAAGGTGACATAGGTGGCAAAATCATCACTTCATCTTCGTTCTGCTTCAAAACATTCTTCCTGTTGGCGATCACCTCATAAGCACCGCCGACAACTTGCCAAAACTTTTCCAAAGACGCCTTATCCGTGGGAATCAGTTCCCGCATTTGTTCGTCACTCGTATTGGCCATCCATGCGAGCAGGTCACGTTCGAAATCCTCCCCGACATTTGCCGGTTTCGGGTGTTCCGCGGTCCAGACGGTGAGCTGTTCCTTGGTGAGCGGCTCAAACGGTTTTTCCGTGATTGGCTCCTCAATTCCCAGGTTGAGATGCCTGTTCATCCAGAAGTACATGGCCTCTCGGGCCACCTGATTGTAATTATGCGGAAACTGCGTGTAAGCAAAAAGTCCCACGTTTTCCGGCTTTCCGAACATGGTATAGAGGTGTTTCAGGTCGGGAAAGCCTTCGTTTTCCATGTTACGGGTCCAGTCGTTCGCGGCGGTCATTCCCAAGGGTTTTGGGGCAAACGTCGCGGCAAAATCGATGTTCCCCGCATCAATTCGCAGGTAAGGGGCGTTTTCACAGGTGCAGCCGCCCTGCATGTCGGTGGAAACCATCACCGCCGGGAACGAAACGGCAAGCCGGTCGTCAATGGCCGAGAGGATCATCGTTTGCGTTCCGCCGCCACTGGCCCCGGTCATGCCGATCCGCTTGGAATCAATAAACGGCAGCGACGAAAACCAGTCGAAGACACAAAGGGAATTGTAGGTCTGAAGCCCCATGAAATTCTGGAGCCGGAGTTCTGCTTGCGGGCTGAAAAGTCCCCAACGTTCCTCGGTGTTCATCCAATCCCGAACTCCCGGGAGGTGCGGAATCTGAATGGAATCCGCATGTCCGATCATATCATAGAAAAACGCGACACAACCGATTCTCGCCAGCCCGACACAAGCAGCCTGGAGCGGAAAACTTCCCGAGGGATTGAATTTTTCAGCCCCCGACTCCAAATCCCGCTCGAACGTCTTTTCGTCGGTTTGCATGAATCTTGCGTCGGTCCAATGTCCGTGAGCGTATAAGACTCCCGGCATGGGAGCGGTATGATGATTGGGAACATAAAGATTGCCCGTCACATAAAAACCGGGATAACTTTCCAGGGTTACGCGATAGACCTTGAATTCCCCGCAATCGACCGTTTCCTGCACCACGGCATTGGCGGAAGTCCGCGGCGGCATCGGCCAGAGTCCCTGGGAAACAAGAATACGCCGCCGAATCTCTTCCCGACGTGATTGCCATTGGTCGAGATTGTCCGGCACCTGCATCGGAAATCCACTGTTGAGTGAACGGAGTTCCCGGACGAAATCCGGGGAGGGTTGGGCCTGAGATTCCGGGTTGGAATCTCCGGCGGACTGTGCCGCAACTTGGGAAAAAGCCGACACGCTTCCAAGGAGAAGGATCAGGGCAAGTAAAACCATTTTTCGCGATAACATCTTGTTTTTTCCTTTATGACAATAAGGGTGACCAGTGGGAAAATCATGGGGAACCCCTCCATTTTAACATCATGAAAAACGGGATTCAAGAGACCGACCGAGAAAAGAGCTATGACCGCTTTTTTACGGAAATCCTGATTAACGGATGAGTTTGCGGTGTTCGATGAGGCGTTCATAAAGTTCATGGACACGTTTTTCGACAAACTCATGAAGCTCATCGTCAGACATCCGTGACGCCTTGGCATAAGGGATCGGCTCGCCGTACATCACGCGGATGGCACCGTTGCTGTCGGGGAAAAACGTCGGGAGAGCCTTTCCGCGCGGCCAGCATTCATGCGCCCCGATGATGGCCGCAGGAATGATCGGGACTTTGGCACGAACGGCAATATTCGTCACCCCTTTTTTGAACGGGAGGATTTTACCGTCCCAACTGCGGGCCCCTTCGGGAAAAATGAGGACTTTTTCCCCATTTTTGAGCCGTTTCATTGTTTCCTTGATTCCTTCGAATCCGATCCCTTCCTGATTGAGCGGAATCGTGTCCAGGGAATCAAGCAGCCGGGCAAACGGCTTGAACTTGAACAGAGTCTGCCGGGCAAGATAGTTGATTTTCTCGGGAATCGCGGCCCCGAGTGCTATCGGGTCGAGAAAACTCTGGTGATTGGAAACAATGAGGGCTCCCCCTTTGAACGTCGCGTTGGGAATCCCGAAGTGACGGATTCGGGTGCAAGTCATCAGGAACAGCATCACCGTCCAGCGACAAATATAATACCAATACCGCATTTGCCACGGAACAATCCGCTGCCGATCTTTCAGGTTTTTCTGTTTTTCAGGAAATTTTGCTTGTGTCATAAAAGTTTGCCTTATTCCTTAGTGGCTAGTCACTAGCCACTCATTATCGGATGGCATCCATGATCGACTGGAGGGAATTTTGGGGGGTTGCCGCGATGTTTTCACCAAAAAGAACCGGGTTGGAAAAACCGATACCGTAGCTGGTGAGGTCTTTTGGGGAAATCTCTCGCGGAGGAAAAACCGTGGCGTCCACCACCGTTTCACGTCGCGAGAAGGTTCCCGTTTCATCGAAAAAACCGATGATCTGGGCACGAAATACGTCTCCTCCGCAGGTGATCTCGGGCCAAAGCATTTTCAAGGTCGGAAGGTCCACGATTTTTTCCGCAAGGAGCCAACTCGGATGTCGGAATGTCGCCCGTTGGTTGTTGCGCCGGTTGATAATCTGCTGCACCATTTGCGACGTCATCTCCGGAATTCCGAGGAGCACCTCACGTGGCGACTCATTGATGTTGACGCGACCGATGATGGTTGTCGTCGGACTTGTCGTCGCTTGATCCAGAAACGTCAGCAGGATTCCTTCCAGGGATGCTTGATCGGTTCCGATCGGACTGTCGATCGCGGTTTCAAAATCCGGGATTCCGACGGAAACGCCGACAACATCAAGCGGCGTCATCAATCGGTAAGTTGCCGCCGTCTCGAAATCAATCACCGGCTGCGGTTGTTTTGCAGACGGGGCAGGTTTTTCTGAAGCGGTTGTTTCCGGGCCAAACTGCCGGAGCAAAATCACGAAATCGGCGACCTTCTTATTGACCCGTTCTTCCAGAAGTTTATGGAGAAACTTGAGGTCCGGCTGATTCAGATCAATTCGCGCGAATCCTTCCGGGCTGGCGTCCCGTTCGGCACTGTGAACGGTCAGCAGATGCGTCCAGGCCAACTGATGCGTTCGATTCTGTTTCCCTGATTCCATGTCGTCGGGAACAAAATTGAAATTTTCATCCCCACCGAAGAGATTTTCCCGGGTGACATCACGGACCATCAGCAGTTCTTCGAGCGATACAGGCACGGCATTTCGCGGACCATAAGGGAGACCGAGCTGTTGGTATTCCGGCAGTTCGGCGCCATTGATTCGGGGTGTTGTGTCTGCGTCGACCCAATCCAGGATCGAATCGGCCATGGTTTCGGTCATTCCGGGCAAATTCAGGAGGGCTTTTTTTCCGGCGCCTTGCATTTGGGTTTCCCATTCGAGGATTTTTGCCAGATGCAGTTTGCCCGATTCGTTCGTCAGACCGTAACGGACCCCCGTGATGACGGAATTTTCGATTTTCGGTGAAATGATGGTGAATCGGGCGGTGTTTCGCTCGCCATGTTGTTCGCCGAAGACCGGAACAGCGCAGAATTGACGCGGATTGTCGTAAAGTCCTCCGCGTTTGTCACGTTCCAGTCCGGAAAGCGTGAGTATCGATTCCATCCATGACACCCCGGACTGGGTGACATGCTGCACCTGGAGTTCGGTTCCGCGAACTTGCGTCGCCTCGAATTCGGTACTCATGAGTGAGAGAAACGCGTAACCTGCAAGCGTCAGCAAAGCAACCACCAGGATGACGATGTACAGTGCCATCCCATGACGGCGACCGCTTGACTTTTTCATCGAACGGGCAGATGGAACGGTCATATTTTGAAGTTGGCCTTGACGGTGACTTCCTTGATGTTTTGGGTGTTCGGGTCCATGATGCGGATTTTGACCTGGATGCCACGAAGCGGAACATTGTACGGCGGCGGATAAACCCACCGGTCAACATACTTCAGGAATTGGCTGCTATCTTTAACAGTTTTATCTTTATTATCATAAAAGACGCCTTCATAAAAGCCTCCTTCGATAAAGTTTGTATTATTGTCCCAATCACGGGTAGCGTTATCCCCGATGCCGATCCCAAACTTCGACATGTGTGGGTCCTGTTCATAGGCGTCGGTCCAGGTGTCGTAAACAGCCGGCATGTTGGCAAAATAACGGTTATCCCAGTAATAACCGGGCGAATTCAATGCTGTTCGTTTTACTGCCGCTTTTGTCGGGTCCCACAAATCGGTATAAGCGTTCAGTTCCGGATCCCAGACCTGGACATCAAATCCGATGACGTTCGTCAGGACAACATCTTCCGTGCGCGGATTGGGGTTGGCGAAGTTGGTGGGGGGAATGGCAAGGGCACCGGAATAAATACGGTTGAGCAAGAAGTTGCCGGACTTGAGATTGTGTATATCCAGACCTTCGAGTTTATTGGGATAGGCATCCGACTCGGGGGAATATATCAATGCCCCGGTGCTCTGGATCAATGAAGGGATCCATCCTTTGTTCGGGTGGTTGTACTCCCATGGAAAAGGTTTCTGCCAGAAATCAATGAAAGGCTTATAATCTCGGTTGGGAAGCTGACGGCAAGTCACGCGGACTCTGTTGTTGGGATCGTTTTCTTGAGCGGCTTCCAATTGCATGAGATTCGTCAGTGCATCACTCACGGCATAACGACTCCCCGTAGCCCAATAATCGGAGTACAGCGGTTGCCCCGCCAGCCAATAATAACGCTCATTGCCCGCGACACTTGTCACGGCGTCGGCAGTGCAATCAGCCTGAGTGGGAAGCCGCAACCAATACCAGGCGGAATCGTTATAGAGTGAGTACGGAAAGACATTTTTTGTGTTTGTTCTAAAGTCTGTTGCCCAGTGGCCGTAGCGGTTTTCGCGCCGGGTCAGGTCACCCAATGTATTGGCGACGACATTCTCTCCATCCAAATGAATGGAAACATCGTTATCCTTATAAAAACCTAATGCAGGACCATAAGGGTTTGCACTATCGGATCGATGGTTGACCAGCCAGTTTTGTAGATTTTGATTCTGCTGCGGGACGATCAGCAGTACACGGCGGTAGAGTGTGTTGCCGCGGACGAACCAGCAGATTTCCGCTTCCTGGGACTCCCCGGGAAGGCCGCCGACCAGGCCGCGGTATTTCATGTTTTCATCATTGGTCCGGACGGTGAACATGAGGATGTCGTCCACATCCTGAATCGTCGAATCGTAGCCGCCGGTGTCCGGATTCAGGGCGACCTTATCGGCATTCCAAAAGTCAACGCCTTGTTCGACAAGATTCATGTAACTTCCTCCGCGACCTTCGATGATGCAAAGGTAGCCCTCGTTGTCGGCCATGCGACGGGGCGGATTGGCAGGAACACTGACATTTGCCAGGTCCTGTTCGAGGAGATTCTGAACGCCGCGAAGTTTTTCGGCGATTTTCAGTTCGTTTTGCCCGCTGGTCACCGTTTCACCGACATAGCGAAACAATTGTGTCACGGCCAGCATCAGCAGCAACATCAAAGTGACCGAAACGAGGATTTCCACAAGCGTGTAGCCTGTTCGGGGCATTCGGGGCAAAAAAAGACGAGCGGATAATAAAGGATGATTCCGTAACATGATCGACCGTCACTTCTGTGTACAAATATATAAATATAAGTACAAATATAAATATAACAGTGCCCTCTACCGCCCGAGTAAGAACAGGATCGTTCCTAAATTTTTCAGGAACTTCCCCTAACATAATAGTAATACAGAGTTACCGAAAAAGTCAACCGATTTCCTAAAATTTTTTGGTTTTTCAGGCTTTTCTTAGGCTTTTCCTGTGATTTCTACTGTTCGTCGTAATGAACCCGATCAAGTTTGAGCATCCATTGTTCAAACGGCCTCTTGATTCGGGTGAAAAAAGGTTCCTGCTCCGGACGCATGGGTTTCACCAGGATTGTACGAATTCCGGCAAGATTTCCAGCGACAATATCCGTAAAAAGCTGGTCGCCGACCATGGCCACATATTGAGGGTCCAATTTGCTCATCCGTAACACTTTACGACAACCAAACGGAAGTGGTTTGAATGCCGGTGCAATATATTCCACGCGAAGTTGTTCGGCCACGGCTTTAATTCTTTTGGCTCGACCGTTGGAAATCAAGAAAAAGCGTACTTTATTCTTGCGAAGCTCTGTCACCCACTCAAGAATTTCTTCGGAAGCAAGGGCACTTCGATAGAACTTCAGCGTGCTGTCAACATCAAGAAAAAGCGTACTTATTTCCTCTTGACAGAGCCAGTCCTTGGTTAATTCAAGGACACTGTTGATACGATAATGTGGAAACAAAAACCGAAACATATTTCCAAACCAATTCTGAATATGCTCTCATCGACTTGTTATATAATATACGTAACATACATTACAATAAATGATTTCGCAAAGAGATATTGGAAATTGTTCATGAAATTTGATTATCGAAAGAAAAATTCAATTGATTATTGGTGTAAAATTAATTTTTCTTCAGGATAGACCGGTTCCGGTATGAAATCATGCTGACTGTGCTGATTGTGCCGACCGTGATCGGATGAACATCCTCACTTTTTGAAATTTGTTACCGATAATCGATTTCCTCTGCGGTGGGCAAGTCGGCGATGGAATCAATCTGGAAAAGTTTGAGAAAACGGTCGCTGGTTCTGTAAAGAAGCGGTGAACGCTTTTCGCCTGGAACGCGAACCGTCTCAAGGAGTCCCCGGCGAACCAACTGCATGAGGATTGTGGCACTGGAGGCTTTACGTAATTTCTGTACATCTTCACCCGAGACCGGTTGTTTGTACGCAACGATGGCCAAAACGTCAATGGCCGCTTGCGAAAGTCTTGTCTCACGAACCCGACCGTGAAATTTCGAACGAAGCGGCTCCCATTCCGGACGAAGTTCCATTCGGTAACCGCCCGCTTCACGCACAATGTGGTACGGCGTTTGCCGCAAAACGTAACGCCGGTTCAGATCATCGACAAGAACGTCAATTTCTTCCGTGGAAACGTTCCGCATCAGTTCCGAGACCCGTTCCGGAGCAAGCGGCATGTTTTCACGGTCACCGACGAAAAGCATCGCCTCAAGGATCGTCCGGGGACTCAGTTCCGTCTGATCTTCCGAACCAAGGACCGGCTCTTCGACAGCTTCCGGTTCTTCGGCAGCTTCCGGCGATTCCTCACCGACATCATGATCAACCGATTCCTCTCCGGTATAAATTCTCGCGAACGTTGTCGGCAAATCGGCCTGGTCTTCCTGCGTGTAATTGGCAAACGCTTCCCGAAGCTGATCGAAAGAAAAGACTTCCGTGACAGAATCCGACAAATCCTCGTTTCTGTCCTCATCCCATTCCCCATTCCCCATTCCCAATTCCCCATGATTTCTATTTTGCGTTATTCGACCAGATGCACATAGATCACATTGCGTATCTTGGCCGAGGAATGGATGCCGCTGATCATGACGACACGATTTCCCGCAACCAGATAACCGGCGTCTTTGGCGGCATTGACCACGGTTTCGAGTTTTGCCCGTGGATCGTCGGGAACGCCTCCGATCGGCACGATTCCCCAATAGAGACACATTCTTCGCAGGACAACGTCACTCGGACTCATCCCGATGGTGATGGTGAATGATCGCCGTTTTGACAGCCCCAGAGCGGTTTTTCCGGAAATGGAGGTCACGAAGAGCAAGGACGCTTCTAATTGGTCCGCAAGATGAACGGCGTTATTGCAAACCGCTTCGTTCACTCCATCGCCGGGATGGTTGCGAGGATGATTGCGTGCCATCAGATGTCCATGCGGTTTTTCGGAATCCCGGGAAATCGTTTTCACAAGTCGCTCCAAAGCGGCGTAAGATGTTTCCGTTTTCAGGAGTTTTTCTGTTTCCACGGCAATCCGGTGCATCATCTGGACCGCCTCGACCGGGTAATTTCCCACGGCGGACTCCCCGGAAAGCATGCAGGCGTCCGTCCCGTCAAGAATCGCGTTGGCGACGTCCGTCGCCTCGGCCCGGGTCGGAACCGTTTGATGGTGCATGCTTTCAAGCATTTGTGTCGCCACAATGACCGGCTTGCTGTGTCGTCGGCATGTTTCGATGATCCGTTTTTGAATGACGGCGATTTGAGCAATATCGACCTCGACTCCAAGGTCACCACGGGCCACCATGATTCCATCGGTCGCGTCGACAATTTCCTGAAGTTGAACCAGGGCTTCGGGCTTTTCGATCTTGGCGATGATATGAGGAATATCCTCTTTTTTTCCCGGGGCATTGGCGATCAGAATATTCCTCAGTTCGTGAATATCGCTGGCGCAGCGGACAAAACTCATGCCGAGAAAATCGACCCCCGCTTTAACGGCCCAAATGGCGTTTTCAATGTCCGCCGGTTGCAATGTCTTGACGCTCAAATTGGCCCCCGGCAGGTTGACGCCCTGACGACTTCGAACCTTGCCTCCCTGCACAACCTGACACGTGATGGCGTCCTTTTCCTTTTTGACGACTTTCAGGACAACGGTTCCGTCGGCGAGCATCACGCGGTCGTCGGGCTTGAGATCATCAATCAGCGGCTCATAAGTCGTGGTGAACGAATCCGGTTCCGTCGTTTTCACCCCGCGAACAAAGTGAACCGGAACATCGACGTCGCAGTCGTAAACATCTCCGGGAATTTCACCGAGCCGCATTTTGGGGCCGGCCAAGTCGACAAGCACGGCAACCGGAAGTTCAAGTTTTTGGCTCACGGCGCGAATCCGGTCCAGTCGCGGTTGTGTCTGATCAGGAGTTCCATGAGCCATGTTCAGGCGAAAAACATCGACGCCCGCCAAAATGAGTTTGGTCAGTATTTCTTCACTATCGCTGGCAGGCCCCACGGTTGCGACAATCTTGGTACGACTGGGACGAAGTGCAGGAAATGTGAGTTTGGAAGACACGGTTGGCACCTTTGGGGGTAAAGAATTAGGAATTGAGGTTAGAGAATAAGGGACAGGGGATTGGTTAGGTAAAAATTACGCAAAATATGCAATGAGGTATCCTAGCACGGAAAATGCAAAAAAACAACATCAAAATAATTGTGTCTTGGTTATCAAAATACAAAAAATCTTCTCTGTTTTTCTTAATTTCCCTGTTTTCTATGTATTTTCCATGAAATTCATGAAAAATTTGAGGTTCCGCTGTTGTCAGAAGATTGTTATTATCCCGCAGATCATTTTTTCATCGTGATTCATGTTTCACAAGTACGATTCAGGCTTTTCCATCTCATGATTTTTCCATCCGCAACAAATCATCATCGACATCTAAGGTTGTTCATCCTGTTGTTATTGGCAACGGCTGTTTCATGTTGCGGATGTAACGTGTTGCGGAATCAATCGGCGCCGCTTCCGACCGTTTTGTCGGGGACGTCGCAACTTCCGGACATCATCAACGCGGTGAACGCCAACAGTTCCCAGATGAAAAACTTCGTGACGAACACAGCGAAAATTCATATCACCAGTTCACCGATCCCGCTTTCGAACTGCACGTTGGCCTTTGAACGTCCGAGAAGGTTTCGGGCCACGGGAAACGCGGCGATGGGTGGTCCGCTGTTCGACATCGGGAGTAACGACGAATTGTTTTGGGCCTGGACCAAGGCGGGACAAGAAAACGCCATTTATTATTGCCGACATGCCCAATATGCGACCAGTCAGGCACGAGGCATCATTCCCATCGACCCCGACTGGCTGATCGAATCCATGGGAATCGTGGATTTCAAGCCCACGGAACAACACGCCCTGCTTCCCGGGTCGGCAAACGGCAACCACGTCATTCAGACGACAAGATCAACCCCGACCGGCACGTTCAAAAAACTGACGACCATCGACCGGAACACGGCTTGTGTCCTGTCCCAATCGCTTTACGGTCCCAACAACCAACTCGTTGCCAAGGCGGACTCGCCGGGACATTTGGTCGACCCGAACACGAACATTGTCTATCCCAAATCGGTGGACATGACGTTCATCACGGCGGGAGAAACGTTCCGAATTCATCTCGACCTGGGAAAGGTCCAGTTCAACATTGCCAATCCGTTCAACAGCGACGCTTTCTCCTTGCCGACCTATGCCGGTTACACGGCCGTCGACATTTGCGACCCGCGATTCAACGCCAACCAAGCCGCCCAAACCGTCCCCCCCGAGTTGCAACAGGGCGTCAAACAGTATTAGAGCAGTATTGTTATCGCCATTTCACTCTAGGTGCTATAAAGATTAAGAAATAAATGAACATCGGCCAGGTGTAATCTAAAAGAAATGCAAGCCACCAAAAATATTTGATGGTTGATGGAAACGGAAACAGTAAAACTCCGGCCGCTAAAAAAATCCCACCTAAAAAGGGGCCGGCTGATGACCATTTTCTACCCGGAATTATGTTATTTATAAAAATGATAAAATTCGCAAAGATTATAAAACAACCAAAAGCAATACATGGCACTGAGATAAACAATCGTAGTATTTTTATGTTATCACTGTCCATTGTGACCTCTTTCGTCGAGTGGCCAAATTAGGCTGTTAACCGGAATCAGCTCGAATTTGTTGGCGGTTTCCAATATCTATCTTTCATTTCATCAAATATTTCAGTGATTCTCTCCTCAACGACTTTATGCATCTTTTTGTTAATGGTTCCATTTCCTATAGGTCTGACCAACACAACTCCATCACACAACCATCCGTAAAACAAAAAGAAACCACCGTCGTATTTAATGCACGCTATCTTACCATTAGCAGGGCTGATATACATTAACTCATCATGAGCAGGATTGGGTGAATCGCCTATTGTCATGGTTTTCGTACCATAGCTGGCAGTGTAAGGAAATTGTTCAACTCTTTCAACTGTTGCCAGGTCAGCAATTTTTTCTGATAAGATATCAGGCCAGGTATTTTCAAATTCAGTTTTGACAATAAAACAGTATCCCATAATTCATTCTCCTTAGTACGACAGCGCAATGAGTAATTCATTTTTTTCATAAACGTTAAGGATTCATGAAACGAATCGGTAGAGAAGTTCCGGGGTAATCTCACGAAGGGAATAAATCACGTGGTCGGCGTCGGCGAATTCCTCGATTTTGTGGCCGGTGCTCATCAACGTGATGCATTTCATTCCGGCGGCATGCGCGGCCAAGATGCCGACCGTCGCGTCCTCCACCACGACACAACGGGAAGGCGGTAACCCCATCATGTTCGCCGCGGTCAGGAAAATCTCCGGGTTTGGCTTTCCGCGTTTGACGTCCGAACCACTTACAACCGCGTCGAGCAAACCGCCGATTTCAAGACACTTCACGGCAAGTTCCACGTTCTCCCGGGGACCGGAAGACCCGACGGCAAGACTGAATCCTTGGGATTTTAGCGTCTGCATCAGTTCGGACACCCCGTCCATTGCCGGAAACTCGACGGAAACAATGTCGCGATAGGCTTGTTCCTTGGCGTCATCAATTTGCTTGATTTCCTGCTCGGTCACCGGACGCGGCCAAAGCATGGCAATGATTTCGCGGCTGACACAACCAAACGTCCGGTGAAACTCTTCCGGCGAGAACGTCACGCCATCTTGTGCGGCAACGTATTTCCAGCTTTCATGATGAGGGTCATAGGAATCGACAATCGTTCCGTCAACGTCAAAAATCACTCCGATATTGTTCATGGGGCCTTGTCCTAGGCTGCGTTTAAAGATAAAAGATATAAGTCTAGTGAAGCGCGAGTACCCGTTCGACGGTGTTGAGAAGCTGGTCGAGTCGGAACGGTTTGAAGAGAGTTCCTTGAAGTCCCTGTTGATTGGCCTTGACCAGAGTATGGTTGTTGTCATAACCGAAACCGGCCATCATGATATACGGGGGCGGACTTTGATGCAAAAGGTCGACCAGTTTCATCATGAATTGGTAACCGTCCATGTCAGGGAGCTTGATTCCGGCGATAAACAGGTCGTATTTGTCGTTTCGCGCGAGCATCAGGGCGTGGGCCCCGTCTTCCGCGGTTTCCACGATACAACCGTAGTGCACGAGCAGTTTGTGGGCCGATTGCCGGACCGAAAGGTCGTCGTCCACGACCAGGATTCGCTTTCCGACCAGTTGGGGACGCTTGGTTGTCGGCGGGGTTGGCTGTGCCGTGCCGGGGGCCATACTTTCCCCGACTTTCTGAATCATCAGTTTGATGTCTCTCGCATTTTTGAGAATCCGCTGGATTTTTTCCAGAATATCGGGGGCAAGTTCCTTGAGTCCGATGTATCGTTCCACGAGACTGACCGCGTCGTTGAGAATCTGGTCGATCGGCAACGCAACCTCGGCGTGAATGGCTTCGACACTTTCCGCCGCGGTACTGGCCTTTTCCGCGCTCAAAAGTTCCAAAGTGTGCAAAGCGACGGCAATATCCCGGGCAAACAGTTTGATCAGAAGCTCGTCCACGGCGGAAAACGCCCTTGGCTGCGGACTTTCGACATTAAGCGTTCCGATCACCTCTTCATGAAATTTCAGCGGCACGGTGAACGAACTTTTAGCACCGTGATTGCTGGCAATGAACAGAGGGTCGTCTTGCGTGTCCTCAATCGAGTAACTTTTCCCCAATTTGGCGACAAAACCGGTGACGCCGTTGTTTTCGGTCGAAGCAAACAGTCGGCGGTTTGCGGCCTCTTCGGAAATTCCCATCGAAAGGAGAGGGGCCAGCTCTTTTGTCTGATGATTGAGCAGACGAATCTCGACGACATCGATTTTAAGAATATTGCCGATTGTTTTGATGATGTTCGTCTTGAGAAGTTCGATCCGATCCTCGATATTCATGTTGCGGAGTTCATACGGAGTCAAATCCACCAAATCGCAATCCGGGTCGTGCAGCGACTGGAGTTTTTGATTGATGGTCCGAAGCGTCGAGACATCCTCAAGCACGGCGATAAATGCGTCAACCTCGCCGTTGGAGCCGTTAAGCATCGGGACGATGTGGAATTGGTAACTTTTTCCGTGAAAATCATTGATTCCGGAGAAAATCGGACTTTTGGTGGCCAGGGCAACAGCCAGAGGAGAATAATAAGGGCCGTCGAAGTCGAGACTTTGGAACGTTTTATAAAAGTATTCACCAATCAGAGGTTCGGCTTGGGCAATGACGGAGATTTGTTTGTTGGCCCAAAGGATTTTCCCTTCTTTATCGAGAAACATGATCCCCTGAGGAAGAAGCTCAAGGAGCTGACCGGCTTCGAGCTTCCGATGTTTGTCAATCATCTCAGCCAGCATTTCCTCCGCAATGAAAACGCCGTTGTAGCGGCTGTAATCTGTCAGTCTGCCGATCGCGTCGGTCACGGAAGTTGAGAGTTCCACGTGTTTCGGATCAATGGGGCATTTAAGGATTCGCTCAACTTTCTCAAGCGTTTTGGAAATGACAAGGATTTTTTTGCCATCGACTTTTTTGTCGTCGTCCACAGTAATATCCCCGATCCCTTCTTTTGAATCTCACACCACGAAATACGTGTAAAATTACGTGTGCAGATGAAATTGATCACATCAAAAACAACCCCACTACTTATTTATTATATATCCAAGTCGATTTAAACGCAAGTGACAACAGAATTTATTGCATTTTACAACACAGATTACAGGGACAGGCGGTAAGTGTGGGGGAATTTTTGTGATTTTTGTCACTCAATAGGATAATACTCAATAAAATAATAAAGGCAAACTACAAAATATAAAGAACATCGACCGATAAAATATGATAAAATGATAAAATACTGAAAGCCGAACCAAAGCGGCAAAAACTGCAAAAGATACCCATGCCTTTGAGTTCGGGGGGGTTGTCACGGGGAGTGAACTTTGTATAATCTCTACACATTGATTGGCATTGTATACTCAAGCCGGTTAGAAATCTCCGAAGCTGGACACGGAAAGCCCTGCATCGCAGGGCGTTTGTGCGAGGCCGAAGGCTAGTGCCTATACCGGCTACGGTATGGCTTTGCAGATCAATAAAATTGCGGGCGTAGCTCAGTTGGTAGAGCACGACGTTGCCAACGTCGTTGTCGACGGTTCGAACCCGTTCGCCCGCTTTGAGACACCTCATGTCGTCCATTCGTTTAAGATAAAATTAAGGTAGAAAACGCGGCAAAAGCAGTTGAAGCCGTTGTTTTGGAGTCTTGTTGGGTGGACGGGTGTTGGTGGGCCCCTATTTTCGGCGTTTTTAGATGAGACGAGAGCAGGAATGTTGTCTCGTTATCGATTTTCTTGGCGGGAGCTGCTTTTCTGTTCTTCGAAAAGACTTTTTTCCGCGGGATCGGAAAGGTTAAAACTGAATCATGTCCCAGAATGATAGTGTCGTTGACGAATCGGAGATTTCTCAGAAAGAATCCCCAAAACTTCAGGCAGAATTTGATATTCGAACGATTTCTGCATGTGAGCGGAAGATCGTTGTGACGATTCCCCAGAGTGAAGTTTCTCGTTATTTTGATGTCGAATTTGACGAAATTATTGAAAACGCCAATGTTCCCGGTTTTCGCAAAGGCCATGCTCCCAAGCGGTTGGTCGAAAAACAATATCGGAAAATGGTCAAAGATCGCGTGAAGAATTCACTCATCCTCGACAGTATTTCCGCGCTTCATGACAATCAGTCGTTGACGCCCATCAGCGAGCCGGACTTCGATTTCGATGCCGTGATCATTCCGGAAGAGGGTTCCATGATTTTCGAGTTCAGTCTTGAGGTTCGCCCTGAATTCGATCTTCCGGAATGGAAAGGACTTAAAATCGAAAAACCGGTCCGTGATTTCACGCCGGATGACGTAAATCGTGCCATGGAACGGTTTTTGTCGGACTACGGAGAGCTTCATGATCAGGATGGCCCGGCAAAATCCGGGGATTACATCGTTACAAAGCTCACTTTTTACGCCGATGGCGAGGAAATCTCTTCCGCTGCAGAAGAGAGGATTCGCCTTCGTTCCACGCTCTCGTTTCATGATGGCGTGATCAAAGATTTTGACAAATTGATGGCGGGAGTCAAAGCGGGTGAAACCAGAGAAGCCAAGGCGGTTCTCTCGGATGACGCCGCCAATATGGCGATTCGGGGAAAAGAGGTGACCGCGGTCTTTGACGTTAAGGAAGTCAAGTATCTGGAGATGCCGGAATTGACGACGGAGTTTCTCAAAAACTTTGGTTGCGAAAGTGTCGGTGAACTCAAGGACGAAATCAAAACTTTTCTCGAACGACAGCTCGATTTTGAACAGCGGCGTCGGACACGTCAGCAGGTTACCGATCTCCTCACGGTCAGTGCATCCTGGCAGCTTCCCCCGGCGTTGCTCGAAAGGCAGTCGCGGCGTGAACTTCAGCGAATGGTGATGGAACTGCAAAGAAGTGGTTACAGTGACAACGAAATTCAAACTCAAATCAATTTTCTGCGTCAGAACAGCCGGACGTCGACAGCCCAGGCGCTGAAAGAGCATTTTATTCTTGAGAAAATTGCCGAAGTGGAGGGGATTGAGGTTGAAAATCAGGATTATGATACAGAAATTCTGCTGATTGCCTCCCAACAGGGGGAGACGCCGCGACGTGTTCGGGCGCGATTTGAAAAACAGGGACAGATGGACATCCTCCGCAATCAGATTATTGAGCGAAAAGTGCTCGACATGGTTTTTGCAAGTGCGACATTCAAAGAGGTGCCTTACGAAATGTCCGGCATCACCGATGAGGCGATTGATCATGCCGCCGGTGGTGAGCAGCCTGAAATCAATGAGGCGACAGAAGAAGACCTCCATGCTGCAAATCGTGAGATGGTTGAGAAGAAAGAACTCAATATCGAGGAATAATCATCTTTGATTTTTTGTATATTTTTCTATTCATAAAACGATGTTATTGCCCGGAAATGCTAACATCGTTTTTTGTTTTTAAAAAACATGTGTTTTGACCAATATTTTGCGTTTAATAATGGGGACTTGTCTTTTTTTCTGGGGGGGTTAGAATAAATTGTTCTCAAAAGGAGGGTAAGCGAATGGCTAGCGGCCTCACTGGAAATGAGGTGCCCCTTGACCGGGGTTGCGGGTTCGACTCCCGTGCCCTCCGCTGGTGAAAGAATTTTTTCATAAAAATAATGAATTTTTGATTACGGGAGAAAAAAGCGTGGGTGTCAAGAAATCTGGGAAAGGTCGTCGCAAGTTGGGAAGAAAAAAGAGAAAAATGCGTTCCAAAATCCGACACCGTAAAGATTGACGTCCCTCGGTTTGTTATATACTCAGGGTCGGTTTCTATCGGCTTCGGTATATCGCCGAATCGGTTCGGCGTTTCAAAACAAGTGGTATTGTTATGCGCGGGCAACAATATGAGAGAAAGTCGTGTTTTTTGATGCGGCTTTCTCTTGTTTTTTATTATCGCGTTTTATTATAGAGCAGTTTCTCATGAAAAAACTTGTCAAAGGTAATGAAGCGGTTGTCATCGGAGCTTTGGTCGCCGGTTGCGACGCTTATTTCGGGTATCCGATCACTCCGGCGAGTGAAATCGCTCATGCCGCGTCGGAGTATTTTCTCAAACTCGGCAAAATTTTCATTCAGGCCGAATGTGAAGTCGGCGCGATCAACATGGTCTTTGGCGCCTCATCCAGCGGACTGCGGGCCATGACGGCTTCCAGCGGCCCGGGGATCAGTCTCAAACAGGAAGGGGTCTCTTATTTGGCCGGGGCCGAACTTCCGGGGGTGATTGTCGATATCGTTCGTGCCGGACCGGGACTCGGCAACATCGGACCGGAACAGGGCGATTACAACCAAGTCGTCAAAGGGGGCGGACATGGAAACTACAAAGTTCCGGTTCTTGCGCCCAACAGTGTCAGGGAAATGTACACGATGACGATCCGGGCGTTCGAAATCGCTGATAAATATCGGACGCCGGTTTATGTTTTTGCCGACGCGACGCTTGGCCAAATGATGGAACCGATCGACATTGAAGACATCAAGACGGAAACAACGCCGAAATTGTGGAAAGTTGATGCTGATGCCGCCACCAACGGAAATTTGATCACGTCGATTTCGCTCGCGTTCGACGACATGGAACGGCACGTTCGTAAACTGGAATCGAAGTACCAGGAAATCGCGAACAAAGAAGCCGACGCGGAAACCTATCTCACCGAGGATGCCGACCTGGTTCTCACCGGTTATGGGATCATCAGCCGGCTCCTCAAGTCGGTCGTGGATGGTCTTCGGGCTGATGGTTACAAAGTCGGATTGGTCCGCCCGAAAACGCTTTGGCCGTTTCCCGGAAACGTGTTCCGCAAGGTCGCCCGGGAGTACACGAAGTTTCTCGTCGTCGAAATGAGCGTCGGTCAATATATCGATGATGTCCGGCTTGCGATTCCGCACAATCCGATCTCGCTCTACGGCCGTGTCGGTGGAAACGTCCCGACGGAACAGGAAATTTACGACAAAGCCAAATCATTATTGGGCGAAAAGTAACGACGGTCATGTTGCTACGGCCGGGCACTGCTGCCAAACTCTTATGTGACGACCAAGAATTGTAACTGTTGTGGAAACGAATCTTTTCGATGGATATTTTCGATAATCAACCCAACATCGACATGATTTCCAGGTTGCACGAGTCCCCCTGGCGGTTGGCGATTGCCGTGACAGGTGGTGGGAGTCTCGTCATCAGTGATCTTTTGACCGTGCCCGGGGCGTCGAGGACGGTGCTTGAGGCGGTTGTCCCTTATTCGGCGGAGGCGTTGACGGATTACCTCAAGCTGGATTACCTCAAGGACGGGCCGGAACAGTTTTGCTCGGAACGAACAGCCCGACGGTTGGCAATGGCCGCTTGCATCCGGGCAAGAAAATTGACCGCAACGATGGAAGCAACGGTGGAGATGGAAAAATTTGTCGGAATCGGTTGCACGGCGTCTTTGGCAAGTGATCGGCCCAAAAAAGGGGATCACCGGTTCCACTGGGCGATCCAAACCCGGGAAATGACCATCTGCGGAAGTGAAACGCTCGAAAAAGGGAAACGAACCCGTGCCGAGGAGGAACGGTATGTCGCCGATGCTTTGCTCCGGGAGATTTTCAATGCCCTGGAGATTGCCCCTTCTGCCCCTTCGGAAAATCCTTCACGGCGAAAGGTCGTTCCGCCCCGGGAATGGACACGGGTGGTGTTTGCCGATAAACAGGCGTTTTCCGAGGCGTTTCCCATTCAAGGCGGCTCCGAAAAACCAAGGGTTTTGTTCCCCGGCTCGTTTGACCCGATCCATGACGGTCACCGGCGGATGATTGAAATTGTCCGGGAAAAGTATCAAACGGACGTTGCCCTGGAAATTTGCGTCACGAATGTCGACAAACCGCGGCTTGATTACATTGAGATTCAGGATCGGCTCGACCGGATCGGCCCCAATATTCCGGTTTGGCTTTCCAACCTTCCGACATTTGCGGAAAAGGCAACGTTTTTCGATCACACAACGTTCATCATTGGGGCCGATACCCTCAAACGGATTGCCATGTCACGCTATTATTCCCAAGGTTTTGATCATGCCATGAAACAGTTGACCGAAAACCATTGCCGGTTCCTCTGTTTTGCGCGAAAAGACGACGAGACGATCGAAACCCTGGAAACACTGTCACTCCCTGAGTCGCTACGGAGTATTTGTGAGGAGATTCCGGCCGATGTTTTTTGCGAGGACATTTCCTCAACCGAAATCCGACACCGTGCCGGCATGGTTAGTTGATTTGGAAAGTTGTGAAACATTACACCATAAGACGTTGAAAATGTCTCCGACGGCAAACCTGCGGTTTGATCGCAGTTGCTCATGCTCACTTCGTTCGATTCGCTGTTGGAAGTCGACCGTCCGAAGGACCGGGAGACAACCGGGATGCAACGCCCGTGCG
>Ga0123353_10003415_pt1 | contig 20076 bp, 10 predicted proteins | sample TergutLab28metaG_3_FD_92763 | JGI IMG/M metagenome (GOLD analysis project Ga0123353, IMG submission 92763) | Labiotermes labralis P3 segment gut microbial communities from Petit-Saut dam, French Guiana - Lab288 P3 | ecosystem: Host-associated > Arthropoda: Insects > Digestive system > Gut ... | reverse complement strand
ACCTTAAATATGTTTCATCTCGTAATTTATTGAACACAAAAGGTACACAATGACTTCATTTTTCTATGTAGTATCCTACTGCCACCTGTCGGCCACTCTTCAAACCACGAGCATCATTGTTGAAACTTACAAGACAATCGAGCTGTGGTTCGAAATTTTATAGCACTTTTAAGATTTTCATTTGACTCTCCCTCGTACATTATGGCAGTAACATTTTGTATTATTATAGCAGATCGTTTTATTTTTTAATTGTCCTTATCGCATAAGTTTGTTGGTTTCTCGGTTTTATTTCAATGCTATTCCTCTACAGAAGTTTAGTTATAAGGTACTGACTAAATATTTAGACTAAAGGTTTCCACCATCATGATCTCTGAGCTTGGGCTGTACACTAGTTTACGTTGCACCAGCGATCCTAAGCCTCTGTCAAGTTTCATTACCCTATTGTCCAGTTATTGAGGAGCGGAATGGAGTTTGATTATGGAACAAACCACAGTAATACAGTTTCCGTGACACAACGACAAGCATTCGCAATTTGGTTGCACCGCTGTTTCATGAAAACTCTTGTCCGACATCGAGCGAAGGTCTTCTCATGTCGAAGTACAATCAACTGCAGAACTTGCGTATATTAGAAAAATCATACTATTTCTCGGAATAGAGCAGTATGAGAATTTTACGTCATTTTTTAATATGACCTGCAACTTAAATTAGCTGGTAGTTCATCAGTAACACATGCATCGAGAGACATTCGGCATTGACACAGGCAGGACAGGCGACTGTCTTATTTGCTCCAAGTGAATTCCAGGGTAGTTACAACGAAATCGATCCTGTCCATTCTTTTCTTGTATATTCAGATTCCACATTTCTGATTATGACCACATCGCAAAAAATAAGTTCCCACATATCGTATGTGGGTGATAAGCGTCCATGGATGACTGTTCTCGCAGTCTGCGAATGAACTGATTGAGGAATGTATCATTAGCGGCATCATAGATATTAAAAAAAAAGAAAAGAAAGGCATTTGATATGTTAAGGAAAATTGTTAAAATTATCAACAGTGTGCTGGTCACAACGAACTTTTTCATTGTGATTGACGTGCTATTATAGGGAATCTTCGAATAAATAAAAAGTTAGAATCCAGAGGCCCTTCAGGAGCCGGTTGTTTCGCAGTCACAACACTGCCACTGTCGATACTGAACATGCTGCAATAAATAAGAAAGAAAATTACAGTAACTGATAGTAAAGTATAACATAGTATAGTATAGTATAGTACAATATACATTACAGTACAGTGCGGTGCGTGTATATCTTACAATATACTACTTGGATACGTCTTTGGGCTAAGGAGGATTGCTTTGAAATGTGTATGCTGTCCCGTATAACAGGCATCTGGAAGTAGCCTAAAGACGAATTTACTGCTAAGTATAACAGCGTCTGTGTAGTCAGCAACAGACAGTTTGAAATTGCAATTTTATTGATCATACACACTACATACTGTACATGAACAGTTCCGGGAACACAAATACTTTATTTGAAATAGTATAATAAAGGTGACAGAATAATGTTATACGTTCAAAGCCCCTGAAGTTTTTCGCGTGCTATGAACATCTTTCATCAGATGCTGACATCGCGATATTATCTTGCCGTCCATCCCAAAGAGTACAAGATACTCTCTCTTCTTCCTAGTCTTCTACTAAACTCTTCAAGGATTTCTGATCTACAACATGCTACACAGCCAGTCCATCTCGTCCTTCTTGATAAAAGCAGATTAACAACCGTCAAAACACAACTTCATAAAAATAAAAATTTAGCCAGCTAAAAGTTTGGACCTTTCAGAGGTCATCTTCAGGCTAATATTTAAAAATATTATGAAGTACACAGATTATGTGCGGAAAGGAGATATCGCTTCTTAAAGGTTTTGTTTACAAGTCTGGTCTTTACGTATGATTAATTCCTAGGTTAAAATTGAAGATAAAAACTACAAGATTAAAATTAAAATTGATATCAAATAGTGAAAGCAGTTATTAAAATCTTCAGTTTTTTAAAATTAGCTGTTGTTGGTAGTGGAAGTTTGCTTGTAGATGTCATGTGGTTTCATTTTGGGTGTTTCGACCTTCAGGTTCATCGTGTCACTCTACAGAGTAATTCCTGTTCCCATCGTAGTGCTTGCGTGCACATAACCTGTATACTTCCTAATATGTTCAATTATCAGCCTGAAGATGTACCCTACAGGGTCGAAACATGTACCTGGTTAACGTATTAATTTTATAAGGTTGTGTTTTTTATGTTTGTAAGTCCGGTTTTATATATTCGCCAGCACAATTGGATGCATAAAGTCAAGATCTTCCTTCTTGATTTGATCTGTCTAACGCGTGACGTCACTTTAAATTTGAAAGAGAACTACTTGGGCACATTTATTGAACATTAAATTATGTTTTATCCTCCATGCAGAAAGTCTGACATATAAAATCAGGTATTGTGTTCTGAATCATATTTGACTTGACCATATCGCCGTCTTCCCTACATTACCTCATACACCACAGTGCGTTCTGAGTGTCACTGTTGCAACGTTTAAAATTTTTATGTTTCATTTTTAGCGATCTCATTTGTTCTGGTAAGGGAAACACACTCATAAAAAAGCATGAATTAATACTTCTGTACAAACCGCTATCTACCCTATTAAAGTGATATTTGTTTTGGTGGGACATTTGGGAATAAAACAGTCTCATCATGCACGGTATGCTGCACATCAAACGTGCATTAACATTTCATTTGAACGTGAGGACTGTGGGCATGATACGTGAATTTATGGAATTCTTTGTTTCCGCGCAAGCGCAGTTCCTTCTTCTAGTTTTACTAGGCATTTTCGCGTGAAGTATCTCTTCCCTGACCACAGCGACTTGACAGGCGCTAGACACTTTTGGTACCTCATCATATAAACATGGACAGCGATGGCGATTACCTTAAATTTTCTTCCTTCTTTCTAAACGTTTATTTTTCTAATCAGTTAGCTTCCCTTGTTCAAAAAGACGCTATAGGAGTTTCCGTGCAAGTTTAGAGACGAAAGCTTCATGTGGAGATCACGTCTGTGTGTCTTTCCTGTCATCCAGCCGTATGTGATCCAGTTTCACCTATTAAGACGTTGAATGGTTTATTTTAAATTTGGAGATGCATATTTTTACTTTAACAGATATGGTAATTCTAATTCTCAACCACAGTGATTCATAATAACACACCTTTTACATACCATATGTAATGGGCTTTTACATACATCTCTCAACATATTCAGAGATTCCGAGCTAACTCATTACATGAAACGTCCATTAAAATTGTATAGGCCGTTACGAATTTCAAACACTTGAATCCAAAATAAAGGGGATAAAGCCTAACGCCAAAAAACGGAATCTACCTATACTTCGTGGATCCGTTTACATATTTTCTTTAAATTCTATATTGGAGACTTTCGCGTTGGGTTACTGGAAACTGGATTTTTAGGGAAACTGCTTTAAAATACAGCATATTTTAAACAAATTTTTTAAATGGGAATTTCTCGTTATCTCCTTAATTATTTCATAGATTTATTACATTTCGTATTTTCGACTCTACTAAAATTGGCTTGCCATTTCCTATTTTCAGCCATAGTCATTCACTTTTTTTTTTTTTGCTTGAGGCCGTAAATGGGTTTTACCTGGTAGCCCACAAAATTTCTCTTGATATTTTGTGATATCCTGATATGGGAATTCTCACTAATTTTCAGTGGAATATTTATATTTCAACTACGTTCAATGAACTTCAAATAATATTTTTTAAGTGAGGCATCCCTGTTGTGTTTTATGTGATCAATATATATATAGTGTAAAATTATAAAATTTTATAGTCACACACATCTCTCAATTTATTAGAAGTATTAGTTGAAATATCACATCTGAATTTTATCTTTTATCTTAATGATATATTTTGTGCAGAATCACCACAATATTTTAACTATTTGTAATGTGAAATCTCTCGTAACGTCCAAAGCACCAACAATTGTACATACCAACCACTCGTACGACTAGCCTGATGATGGCTCTGTATACGAGCCGAAACATGTAGCTAGAAATATAAACAATACTTCTAATAAACTGAGAGTTATGTATGACTATATAATTTTATAATTTTACACTACATACATTTTTCAAATAATATATTTAAAAATTTTAAGTACTACGTTTTACAGTACACAATGAGATTTAGTTCCAGGTTATTTTCTAAACAGAAGAAATAAGAAATGAAGATTTCAGGAACAGGTCATACACTAACGCATTGAAATTCTATAGTTACTTAAAGGCAAAATTTTCCCTGCGCTTAATTAAGCACTACTTGTTGAAGACACACTGAACAGTGACGGCAGCGCTCAACGCTTGTTCAGTTTCGGAACTAGCTGGAGGCAAATTTAGCTCCAAGCCCCGGAAAATTTACCCTCACGCAAAGTGCATATCTAATAGGAGGTTGGATATTTGGTATATGAAATTTACTATGGCCATAGACAACATCCACGTCCTTGATGCGACGTTATTTGCACTACAACACCAGCAATTAGCAACATGGAAAATTTGCCAAAGTAAAGATATGCTTAAGTGTGTGAAGGAATGAATCTTTTTTATTCACGATTGCACAGTCATTACAAAGCATAACGTAGAATTGTGCCTGTACCAAACAAGTAGCCTGTGTTGTACGTAATCGTAACCTCGGCACCATATGCAAGTTGAAGACTTCTACTTGAATTCTGTCATCGTTAAATTGTAAGAAGAGCTTCAGATAGTCGTGACGGGAGATTCGGCGGAACACAAGGAGGTCTGAGTGTAGTGGCGAGGTTCTGACCTCACGGTAACCGAACCCGTTCTAAAGGCTCGCACCCAATCATTGCAACAGCTGAGATTTATATGCTCCTTTAAAGATTTTAAAAATCCTCATGAAAGATGATATAACCATAGGTGAACCAAAAAGTTTTATGTCGATAAAAACAGTTCGTAATCGGTAAATAATTATCCTAAACATGAAGAAGTGAAGTGTCTTAGGCCATTCGCCGGTCTAAGTCGATTCTTTTCTATTTTCAACTATAAGTTTCACTATATTTCAGATGTTCAAAACCTCTTGTGTACTGGTGACCAGTCGTGACTTCGTTCTCAACGCAACAGTTCTGTATCAGTCCTTAAGGAATACTGTCCCGGTGACCAAAAGAAGAAAGAAAACAGCAGGGCTTATAGCACTATGGGAAAGGGAAAGGTGCATACAGGATTTGGCGCGGGGGGGGGAGTAAGAACCTGGGAAATTGGGTCACTTGGAATATCCAGGTGCAGATAAATTACTAAAATTATCTGAGGGCGTGGAATGGATTGATTTGGTTTAGAACAGGACCTCTTGCAACCGCGATAAGAAACTTTTTGTCTCCATAAAAATTGGGGAATTTCCTAACTGAGGAATTGTTAGCTTCTGAAGTAGGACCGTGTTCGATAGAGTTTATTAAGTAATAAGCAAAATTCTTATTTGTACATTTTTACATGTATAACTAAGAACACCCTGAAGTGTCAATGCATACAATTTTTGCTGTTTTATTCACGTGTGTACCTCGTAAGTGGACCGAATTTTCCCGCCAATGATGAACACATATATTGTCGAAAAATATTTTGTAAGCTTTGTGTTTTAATCTCAGAGATACACTTAAAAATAAATGTTCTTTTGTGGTTTAATATATTTCACCAATAGGAACGTCCCAAACGGCACGGACTGAAAGCTGAATATGGAAGTTGCGTAATTCATAGTAAAAGACGTAAATTATTAAGAACCAAATTAATATTGTATACATTAGAACAACCCAATCCACTTCATGATGGCATCGGTTAATATTTTGTAGGGAAAATGGCTATTTATTGTAATAATCTCAAGGAACACAAATATAGCTGTTATAAGGGAGTTGTTCAGTGTTTCTAAACGTTATATCATGTAGTAGTCACCGAACTTTGCAGGGTTAAGCAAGTTTTAGATGTACTTAAGTCGAGAATATTTCTGCCTTCTGGAATACTTAAGGCACCAAAAGCACTTCAGTTCCAATTTGAATCTCTTTCATGTTGTTAGTACTGTGTAGATTTACATTATGCTGCAGAAGTTTAGGAGATATCTGCAGTCTGTTTGTCAAGGAATATTACTACTCACGAGTTGCATTGTCAAAGCGGATCATTATTTGCTCATGATGTTCTTCACAGGAAAGGCTGCTATAGTGATATTTGGCAGTTGGGCAATTATTGTCTCGACCACGACATCAGTTACCCTGACTGAGGTTGGTTGTTCATATTTTAAGTCATGCACGGCGAAACAATGAAACAGTGCCTTGTTTAGGCCACGGCTGCTTTTTTTCAAATTCGTTCTGATTCATCATACTGTCTTGGATGTAGAGGGTCTAGCTAAAATGCTTTGAAAACTTCAAGATTGAGTTCTTACGTTCGAAATAAATAAATATATATATATATATATACATCCGTAAATGAGTGGTTGGTGGGTTAATTTGAAAGATGGCCTTCAACAATACATACCTTAACTGTTTACTTGCAACTGACGTCATACATTCTTTTACAGCACACTTTTCCAAATTTAACAAATGTTGAAGAATTCCTGTTGTTTATCAAGTGACAATTCATAATAAGTGCTGCAAATATCCTCCACCTGAATAATCAATGGACGCAATAATGCCTCTGATTATGGACTGTCGCACATTTTAAAAGGTCCAGGAGCGGTTAGGAATGGTTTGGCTGGCATCAAATTGCGTTGGAGTAGTGTCTGTTCGTTTTCAGTTGGAGCTGAATACATTACGGGGGCGTAATTGTCCCCACACATAAAAATATAAATCACGGGTCTCCAACCTGCGACCCGCGGGGCGCACGTGGTTATATTTGTAAATTATATAAATATAATAAATAAAATTCATAACGCTTCAGACGGTAGGTAAACACTTTTTTTTTTGCACACGCTGCCCGCTAACCAGCCCACAATAACGGCTACGGCCCTTTGCCGTAAAAAGCTCGAATGCCCACAATCTAAACGATACAGGACAAATGTTGTTGGGCAATACCTCGAGAAGAAAGTGTTGGGCGACGTATATAGATATGAGCTTTATTCCTTGTTTTGGTACGGGAGAATCACTCCTGAAATTTGTCCAAGTACTTTTAGGCACCTCCTGTCTAGTCTGAGATGGCGAAGACATCTTAAAATAAACAAAACAATTAATAATATCCGAAACGTCGTCATTACAACGTACACACTCGAGTAGCTTTCTCAGAGATATAGAACACAGAGTGTTTGTTTTCTTTGTACCTGTACGGCTGATAGATAACTATGCATGCAGCTCGAACAATGGGGAATGTATTTTCATGAGCACGAAATTTCTTTGTGTGCAGAGGTTTAGCACAGTAGGGCCTGTGCGCTCGGCGCTGCTACGTTACTTATCACGAGGGACGATATAAAGATGTTCGTGCAGCAGATTGCTCTGGACCGGGATTTCCTACCCCCCTCTCGCCCTCGAACACACACACACACACACACACACACACACACATGCGCGAGGGCGATAACGGAATCACGTACTCTCCACGCCAACTCATCTTTCAAAACACAAAAACGAAAATTCACCCAAGCCGCCAGCTAGCCTTACTACCGCTGCGTTGTGAACTTCATAAATTTTATAGCAAATGGCCGACTACATCAGGCTGTTCGAACCGTTACTGGCGAAACCCACATGAGGACCACAGCTGAGAGAAAAGACCAGGGCGCGGAGTAAAGCATTGTTGTCAGAGACGTGAATTATCGGCCTTGGTCACTAGCTCCTTGCTACCATCTGTTCTTGAAGAAAGGAATTAATTGGATTTAGGTTTGGTATGAACAGGCTTTTGAAAATGATGCATGTCTCTCTGGACACAACGCGACAAATTTTTCATTAAAGAAGTATGGCTCGGACAAAGTACTGAAAATTGTTAATAATGGCTTCGAATGGTTTTAACTGAAATACCTTATAAAACCTATCAAATATGCTACATATGCATCATGCTATTTGGGCCATATGCGCGTTATAGATTACCAGTCAGCACTTCGCCCTCACATTGGGACCCATACATACAACGTGTAACACGAATTCAGGTGCTTATTTTCGTACATGTCAACTTAATTTTCAAATGTAGTCCTGTCGTATTTGTGACTATACACATTCATTGGCGAATAAAAAGAGTAGCCATATTACTAAGTAATACAACCACAATTAAAAATGCATTTATTTTTGCACCTCAACTACACGTTTCGGCCTTCTCGGTAACCTTCAGGGATTAAATTTAATACTACAGGAGGGTCCTCAATAACAATACGTAGTTTTATTCAATTACAATAAATTAGCTAACAAATATGCAAGATATCCTGATGTAAACAAAAACAATAAAGCAATAAAAAAAACTCTTTACATAAATTAATGTTAAAATAAATGCCAGTTAAAACTGATAAATGTGTACAAACATTATTATTATGGCTATCCTTTTAATTAGTCGCACTGTGCGTAGAGTTGATATGTTGCATATACTTACATTTTGAGCCCACCTAACTGGGGAGTGGGGAGTAGGGGGTGGGAGCCTCTTATGGCCCAAAGGCATCGCCAAATACAGGCTGACGCTGATGTATGCTGAAGAATCCCTGCACTTCACAGCGGCATAGAATTTGCGAGGCATCCCATCAACGGAATTAAAGGTATTCGGGTATGGTTAACGAAAACTTCGATTTCCTGTACGATCTCTTCCTATATATATATATATATATATATATATATATACACGCATGCATTATAATATATACATACATATAGACACATAGAAATATATATGTATACATAACATATATACGTGCATTCATACATACTACTTTCTTTCGTACGTACATACATACATACATACATACACACTCATACATATCTATGTGTGTGTATATATGCCTGTGTTCATATACATATACACCCACATGTATGTTACACATAACTGAACACAGAACACTATCTGTAATATCATCATCATCATCATCATCCATCACCAGTTAGGCCTCGATAGACCTGTTTCGGCCTCGTCTAATAGTCTCTTTAAAGGTCTTCCAAGTCATCTTTGTTACTTTGTGCCATAATTTCACATTGTTTTTGGCTTTTCACATTGAGGCTTGAAAGTAATACTTAATTCCCTAGGACGGCTTACTTGCCTACCGCTAGGTAGCCCAGTGGTGCGGTTGCCAACTTTTAGCCTCTGGACAGCATTTCCTCTGCGAATGATGGAGCAGTTATAGCGCTGTGACCCGGTCTCCAGAGCCTCGTTATTTAGAGCAGGTTGCACCACGGGCAATGAAGATGGGGTTGGGTAGGAGAGGTTACTGAATGCACTGCACTACCCTTGAAACCCGATATCTGTAATGATCAACAACAATTCATTTCTATCAAATTTATAAATTCTAACTCAGAAAAATGTATTTAAAATTCATTTACATTGTTGTGTTGCTTGTAACTGCATTTGGTAAAGGTAAAGCCATCTCTGTACAGGCCTGTAACAGGCCCTGAGGGTCCAGGAGGTAAGGAACCCAGATTTCGAGACAGTCGGCACATTAAGGTGGAAAGGTTGTCAGCCTGTGCACCGGGCGCCTGTAACCTCCCAGAAAACATTCCTGACACTGATTTATGTTAGTGGTTGATTCGACCCCAGGGCTCTAGTGCGACTGGAAGAATTATATCATTGAAAATTCCAATCGAACCCGTGACCTTCCGGCTAGTAGCTCAGTCTCAACCAACTACGCCACAACCTGCATTAGGGTTTTTTTTCGTTTGTTTCACTTATTCTTGTACTGTATCATTGTCCTTGAGAAACTTGCGGTATTGAATGTTATTCCTAAAAATATCCGAGAGTTTCGGAAGATGTAGGATGGGTTAGTAATAAATGCATTTGAGACTTTTAAATACATACTGTAACCAGTCAGTGTCCGTAGTTCAGTTCTCAGGCTGGGCTTCAAGTAGATGAGAATCTAAACTGCTTATCTGGCTCTTAACCAATTTAAATTAAATTAAATTGCGCTATTCAAAGTCCGGAATGCGCGGAAAGATTTAGCAGTTTAAACCTCTAATTGCTGCCCGTATATAAGCCTCTTACGTCAATTGAATGGGTACAGGTCTGACATACCTCATTTCCGTCAATGGCTTAAGATTTCTTCCTTGTATAGCGACAGGTAAGTGCTACTTTTTTCGAAAAGATATTTTCGGATGGGCTTGCTGCCAGGGGCCGTTTTCTTGACCAAGAGACATTCCAGAACTCGGAATGTAATGTTGGATTTCACGAAGAGGAGAAGGATCGAAACAAAGGAAGCAATGCAGCATTCATCTGAGGAGTCTACATGATTGCGTGTGAGACAACAATTAACATGAGGTGTGTGATAAATTTATAACGACCACTAACCCAAGCGGCTCCTCTCCCTCCGTATATTCCTTGGGATGGATTTATGTTCACCGATGCGCATACGAAGTATTGTAACCAAGAGTTGGCAGCTTAAGGCGGTCACTTACATTAACCTGTTGGCCAGGTTATGTGAAAAACTAGAGTAGCCTCTATGGTATGCACAAATACATTAGAGAGCAAGTGAAGTTGTTTCTGTTCACTTCCTAAAGGCTTATGGGAAAAGGTGACACTGGTCAATAGGTGGGGGTTAGGAGGCAGCATCACGTACCGCGACTTTAGCTCCCCGTACCATTAAATTGGAAATTTTTTGGTCTCCAGATTCTGTTTGGCCCTTTGAAGAAAAGAAAAATTTCTTGTCACTATCTGAAATCTAATAATAATGTTTCGGTTTTCCAGCCCACAGCGTATACAGTGAGACATCCGGGCCCAGAATTAATGAATATAACATAAACCTTACCAAAGAGAGAATTAGAGAAAATCACAAAACGATATTTCAGGTGAATGCAGAATAACTAACAGCAAAACTGGTAGCTGGGGCACATCGTCTGATTTTCATCGCTAACTTAAAGTAGTAACCATAAACCAAAATTTCAGTGCATCGTATGGACACTGAATAGCTCAGTAGTCGTAAATCTTATTCCTTCCGCTTTAAATCAAGGCCGGAAAGTCGACTTCACTGGAGGATCACCTTGGTTTCCCCCAGCCCGAGGGTAGTGTGGGGCTAGATTGTTTATAGGCTACTAACTTTTCCTGCTGTGCATTAAGTCAGTGTTTATAAACCATTACGTTTATTGTTTTCCGGTTTGTAGCCCGGTTAAAACTTACAAATATCCCTGACGAATCTGTTGCCTCCATCTTCATTGTAGTAGTACACAGAATATAGAGGCAGGAGGTTTCTCCGAAACGATGATGTGTTTATAGCAGACTAATCGGCAGGTGCCCGATAACACAGCAAGCGCCATATTTGCTGCCGCCAGAAAACCAAAACTTCATAACCCTTCTTCAGGTGTTGTTTAGTTGGACAAATATGTGTACTTTACCATTTTATTATACATAGGTTTATTAATATAAACGTGTAAGTCTTCTACATTATAACGCGTTGAGTCCAGGACGATAGTTCGACTGGGTTGTGTTGTTCTGTCGTGCAGGGCTGCTGTGTGGAAATTGTGCAGGAACCCTTCCAGAAATTGCCTGTGCGGATGCCAGTTGATGCCGAGTTACTGGACTAGACTGGCAGAGTAGAAGAAACGGTCAACTGGCGTGTTGTGGAGCGCTAGAGGTTTGAGGGAGAAATAGTGGCCAGTAGTGAAAAAGTCACTCAGTAGAAAGAACAATGACGATGTCGGCCGTGACATGATTGTTCGACAAGGGCATTTGGTGATTACTTTCGATATCTAAATTGTGAGTTTAAGTTTGGCGAAGTGATAAGGTTGGATTGCGACTAAACTTCAAGTGGTGCAGCAATTATTGCACTCCTTTCTGTTTTCTGAAAAACTGCATAACGTCGCCTGCAACAACTTTGGATTCCACGAGCTAAGCCAAGCAGCCCCAGACGAAGGAATGTCACGTTTTACGTCAGCACCTTCCCTTGCAGCATCTCTGAGTTTAGGCGCAATCGAACCGACTAGTTAGGTCCGGTTTAACCGTCTTCCTTGTGTTGTATAACAGGTAGAAACTAAAACTCTAGCCTCATCTTAAATCCATGTGTTGTAATTTGTAAACAGCTCTTTCATTTTTAATATTATATAACGTCGAAGATGATTTGTACAGATTATATCACAGTGGAAGTACAATAGCAACAATTTGAATTGTTTCACAGTACATACTTGAAGCGAAAATCATTTGTCATTGCTGGTTTAAGTAAATGAAGACAGTATACAAGCCAGATATTAATGTCAATTCTAGACAACAAGGAACAGAATCAGAATATTGCTGGACGTAACTGTTTGACAATAATTACTTGAAAACCCGAGATTGGTTCAACATTTATGGTAGATGAATAAATTACAAAACTAGTTGCATGATGGGGGTGCAGGCTAATAACATACGGGTTCTCTATAATAGAAACCTTGAAGTTTTCCTCAGGTTGAGGAAAATTCCCAGACGTAGAGTGTACATACTTCCGTTGCGGGGTGTTATTGCATTGGCCAAACCACATCATTGTTGTTGGGACATATTTGTTCTGGAGATTTTTAATACAAATCAGGGTTGTTGTATAAATGGTCATACTTCGTGAAGAGAAAGTTAAAAATTCGCGTGTTGCACGCTGTATGATGACTTTCGGGGTCTCGAAATCTAGTAATGACTGTAAGTACGACCATGTTTGACTCTGAAATTCAGAACTTTTAAGCGATTTCGAAAATTAACAAAAGTGACTATTAGCTTCGCCATGTCTGTCTGTCCGTCCGTCCGTCCGTCCGCCTGAACAACTCGGCTCCACAGGACGGATTTTCATGAAATTTGATCTTTGAGTATTTTTGTAAAATCTGTTGAGAAACTTCAAGTTTCGTTAAAATGTCACGAATAACGTGTACTTTCCATGAACATTTTATTTCCATTTTACTTTCAATAGCTCTCTCTCCTGCAAGGTCGTGCCGTTTATGAGATGATGTGGAAAGCTATGGTACAGCCACACAGGCCATAGATGGCAAAATAATACGACACATGCTCCTTGCGTGCTGGATAACTAAGGCTACAGACACACACTCAGAATATGTAATACTTATAGCTTTTCCACTGCAACAATGGTTTCGACAACGCGCCTCAATGTTACGTTTATTTGCACATTGCCTCTCTGCTCCACACAGTCTGGTTATGATGCTTTATGATTATCACAATCAACAGCGATTATTTCTCTGCACGGATTTCACAAACCGGTTTTTCAAATGGAAAGACGAGGGTTTTTCTGTGAGGTGCGTTTTGAATCTTTAAGTGAATAAGAAATTTTAATCTTTCCACCAGGGCTCCGTATTCACCTTGATCTTACTCCTGCTCTTGTCGCAAGGACAAGCTAAACCTCCCCGTGAATCTTCAAGAATATTCCAATCTTACTACATTCAGTGTCGTCTTATCAGATGGATAAGAGGTAACGAAGTCTAGAAATCTTCATACAACGCAAACTTTTCAGGATATTCGGAAACATTGAACATAAAACCCTTCCACTTTGTTTTAATCTGAGAGGAAACGAAATGTTTCTTTACATTCATGTTAGCTGTATTAATGTGCCGTAGCCTCACATGAGTGGCGAAAGTTTTCGATATTCTGCAGATACCGTTTCTTAACCATTTGCTCGTTTGTTGTCACTTGCCATGTTAGCTCCTGATGAGTGCACATTATATAACGTGAACTCTCCAGCGGTCATTGGTGGTTTGTTGTGGCGAGTGAGTGATTAGCTTGCAGCTAATGGAGCCGTGACATCATTAATCTTTGGCCCATTACTCACGTGGTTTTGCCCGTGAGAGCATCAGAGGAAAGCGACGAAACTCTCGGCAGATCGTTTGTGTGTGAAGAGAGTTTTATTTTATTTCTCTTTCTTGCGTCAATCGCGTTGTATTAGAGGACATTATTTAGGAACCTCTGGTAAGTAGAAGCATTAGCCAAACGGATGGCAGTTGTAATACTAATACAAGTGCATTCACATGAGCAATAAAATATTACCCTATCTGGAAATTGTGTTCATGTTTATTTATGAGATTAAATAAGCTAGCATTTTCCCCACAAACTTGCCAATAGTGGTGAATAGGGCCTTTTTATTCTTTTGGAGCTGCGGCCCAATGTGGGCTGTGGCCTCCTCATTCAGAGGTTTCCAGATCACAGATCACGCACCACATTCGGTAGGACTCCTCTGGACGAGTGATCAGCTCTTCGCAGAGACCTCTGTCTGAAAACACACAACACTCACAACAGAGAGTCATCTAAGCCCCCGGAGGAATTCGAAAGCACAATCTCAGGCGACGAGAGGCCGCAGACCTAAACCTTTGACCGCGCGGTCACTGGGACCGGCGAAATGGGCTTAATGATTAACTTCGAAGCATTATTGCTTGTTTCCTCGGTTAAAGTATTTTTTGCAACTATCTGACACCCCATCTGCAGTTTGTTTGTCCATACTAGACGTGCAGTCTCACATCGGCCGTCAGACATTGTATTTGACGGTATCACCAGTTCTTTCTTCCATTTTATTGTCAGAGGACTGAAGACTGCAGTGATTTTGGGAGAAATTTGAGCAATGGATTAACCTTCTTCAGGGAAATAAAGGGTCCCGCATTCACTTTTATTAGTTTTTAGAAATATGTTTTAATTGAACATTAGGCGGTGATGTGCAAGAACATGTGCTGGGTAATGCAAGATTTCAATCGTAAAGACTTTTTAAATATATAATCAAAAGAAATTGTAAATTGGCGACTTTATAATATACTTTAAATTCTGGAATTTCTTTTATATGTATGTCTGATAAATAATAATTTAATAATTTCATATACAAGCCTCTCAGAATTACTGAGTTCAGTCCTGGTTGAAACTAAAGTAAAGAACGGAGATCGTCACAAGGAAATAAAGGAAAAAGCACGTTTAAGAAAAAATGTATTGTTACTTTGTATTGTTACTTTGTTAAATCTTCCCAAATTCCTTCTCTGTACAGAAGCTGCAGCGAAAGTTAAGGAATATAACCTACATTCCAAGACAGAATATCCCCAATACTGCAGAAATAGACGAATATTAATCCCCGTTGAAATTAATAAGGGCCTTTTTTAGCACCTGAGTATACAGGCGTGCAAGAAACAGCAGTATAATTGTAAGAAAACCAAATTTAAGAGATAGTTAAATTCTTTGCAATGTCTTTCACCATATTGCATAACTTTTCTGGTTAGGTCTTACGTGTTTAAACTTACTTAATGCTATTCCTCTGAACAGTTTTGTGCACTTTTAAAAAACACTGGATACAACAAACTTGTGCATAAATAAAATCGTTTCCGGCTCATTGTCTTTTCGAAGAAAATAACTGAATAAAACAAACGAACTTTAGTCTACTATGGAAATATACAGATAGACATTTGGTCCCTGACAGTTTAATACGGCCCTCTCTTTTGCCTGAACCTGAAACAGAACTCTTCCACTTCATCTTAGGATGACCAATAAATGAGGAACTGTTGATTGTCTCTCAGTCCGTCCACTCTTGTCTGCGTTTCAACTGATTTGCACCTTAATAGTTACACGTATCCAGTACCCAGGCTGAATTACCAGCTGCTTCTGCTTCTGTTTGGTAGGGCCCGGGTTCATGTTTTGGCCCGGAATTTGGCAAAGTGTACAGCCCTCATAATTCCATTCGGAACACGTCAGATTGGAATCTACGGCAGTGCGCAAGCCTATTCTACCCTGATTGCATTTCTGTATCGCTTCTCGGTCCCTCCATGACAATTATGCACGACTTGCAGTTTACAGTTCCTGATTGCCTGGGGAAGAGAGCGGGGGTGCAAGATGACACAATGAGAGGTTAATAAAGTTTAATAATTTAATATAACAAAAAGAAATAAAGTTACATATATCGCTGAGCCAAACATTGAAATATTTAACACTAGTAATGTAATGTAAATACACACAACAAAAATTAACCTTCATGCCGTTGTACATTGAAACAGGTACCATTTAAAACAACCACAATCTGAGTACAACACCATGCAGGGACGCTGGCATGGTGTAACACAAGGATCGAAACGACTAGAGTTGTTTCGTGTCGTGCAGTGAGCAGGGAAATAAGCATGCAGATTCTGGAATATTTCAGACATTTCTCGCTGAGGAAGAATCTCGACGGTTTCATTACAAAATTCCGGCAAAATAGTGCAGTCGTTTAGCGACTCGCTAGGGGCTGGACGGTTCGGGAATCGAACCCCGCGGAGGCGAGATTTTCTGTACGCGTCCAGAGCGGCCCTGGGGCTCACCAAGCCTCCTATAAAATGCGCACCCGGTCTTTCCCAGGAGTAAAGCAGCCGGGGAGTGGCGTTGACCACCCACTCCATCTAGCGCCGAGGTTAAAGAAACAGTAGAGCTATACATCTACTCCCCCTCTGGGCTTTCGTGGCGTGTACTACAGTGAATTTTACCTTTACATTCTTACCAGGAGAAAAGGGTCTAAGTTCAGTTAGACCACGACTGCGTCCGTTACGTCCTTTCCTTTCACTGTTCACTGATCTACCTACCTACCATTCGACATTACATAATCTGAGCTACTTAGAATTTCCTTATAGAGAAAAAAATATTTGCGGCTCGGAGTAACATTATCTGAAGATTCTTCTCGAGATCCCTTCCTCACGAAAATACTGAAACTTGTGCCACATTTTAAAGTAGAGCGCAGCGTCTTCTAATAACAAAGTTCAAGGTCAAGGTCAAAGTCAAGGTCGCCCTAGAACAGGCCATGAAGGCCCAGAGGGGAGTAGATGTATAGCTCTACTATTTCCTTAACCTCGGCGCTAGATGGGGGTGGGTGGTCAACGCCACGCCCCGGCCGCTTTACCCCCGGGAAAGACCCGGTACCCATTGTATAGGAGTCTGGGTGGGCCCCAGGGCCGGTCCGGTCGGGTGCAGAAAATCTCGCCCCCATCGGTATTCGACCCCCGGACCGTCCAGCCCGTAGCGAGTCGCTATACCGACTGAGATATCCCGGCCCCTCTTCTAACAGCTTCCCAAATAATCATTATGAACTTATTTTATAATTCAGTGTGTAGCAGTTAAGGTTAATATAGAACACGTTTTGAGCACGCAGTTCGTAACCTATACTCCAGTGTCCCACAACTTGGGGCGGGGGGGGGGGGAATTGACAAAAGCGCCTGGATGAATTTTATCAAGAGTAGTAACAGAATTCACTTGTCAGTGTTGGATTGCACAAGACGTCTACATTGCCTCCGTTTTGCTCAGCTCTCTTTACTGTTAATGTTACTTCTTGCCTGGGGCTCTATTAGTAGTCTAAGCACTCTATAATGCCGTAGGGGTGAGGCAGATCTGCTGACAGATGCTACACTCTTGTTGTTGGTCAGGTCGAGGATGATGGATGACGTCTCAACGTCAGCTTGAAATTTCGCCACTTTGAGTGTCCAAACTGAGATTTTAAGCAAAGACTGCAGTTGTTTTGTTCTGGCAAAAAGCCCTCGTATTAATTGTGGTTCAGAAAACATGTGTAATGATGTGCTGATTTAAAGTCACTAATTCAACTATTTGTGATACAAAATGTTACCTATGTGCATGACATGAAGGCATATGGGGGAGATGATAAACAATTCCACTCATTCTTATCATTCATTACTACACGTATTTTAATATTATCTTTGGAATATTGCTAGTTTACTTACTTACATGTGGGCCAGGACAGCATAGTGACTACGGACTGAACGGTCCGGAGATCGAATCGCGGTGGGGGGCGAGATTTTCTGCACCCGTCCGGACCGGCCTTGTAAAAGTCCCCGATATCAAATTTCAAGGATCTCATTCCAGTGGGAGATGCGCCGAAACATGCAGAAAGACAGACGGAAGGACAGACAAACTAACAGCCTGATAACATTTCCGTAGAAGAGAGCGCTTTTATTACGATTTAGCATTTCGGCAACAATAAAACGTACTTCATGAAAAGTGACTGATTATTTACACCATTATAACCACATGTAGGTTTTCTTTATAGATTTTCATGTCATCCTCATTAGCAAACTTCACGTAAATCCGTCCATTGTAAGCCCCGCTGAGCCATAAGAAGGGCAGATTGGTGGAAAGATGGGTAGATGGGTGGACATGAAGATAATAGACACTTTCCGCTACTACGCGAACGCGCCTAAAAATTTCAATATTTTCGGTCAGTCTGTTCCTCCTTTACAGATGCTAGAAGTTAAAATTTGTACCAGTACCGCTAAATATTGCGAATACAAAATAGATAATATTAAAAGAGATCTTACATTAGGCATATCTTGTTCTGTGCTAAGAGGTAATGGAGCATAATAACCTTAGTATAGTAGGTTCTTTCTTACCTTTCAATTAATTGTGAAATTTAAGGTCTTGGAAAGGAGCCCGTCATTATAACGAACAGCACGTACTGGTGCAAGCACGTAAGGATCTATAGTTGACAAACCTACATAGGTAAAAACTTTCGCCTTATTGGGTGTTAAACTTACTTTGGCTGAAAAATTATGACCAGAGATTTATAATAAATTTCGGAATTAAAGTAAAAAATTGCAATGTGCAACTTTTTACATTCCTAACCAAGATATGTTTATTACTGAAGAATAAAAACCAACTAGATGCCACTTATTATTTCACTATACTTCTTATAGGCTCAACATGTTTCGGGCACTACTATGTCTATCATGAGGAGCTCGCGATTATAATATTAATTAACACATTAGTCGTTTCGTTCTTGGTTTGCTGTAGGTTGGAGGTTAGGTGCGGTGAGGCTGGAGTAGTGTCCGGGCTGCAGGCAAACCAAGAACGAAACGCCCAATGTGGTAATCAACGTTATAGTCGCGAGTTCCTCATGATGGACATAGTAGTGCCCGAAACATGTTGAGCCCATAAGAAGTACAATAAAATAATAAGTGGCGTCTAGTTGGTTTTTATTCTTCAGTTATCGCAATGATGCACGGTCCAACAAACATTAAAAAAAATGTTTACTACTGTTTATGTAGCGTTTATGAATGATTGGTTTACTCTTGATACTTTCCGAGTACCGAAGTCTGTACCGTGTATCGGTGTCCTACTAAACGTAATTACACTCCATGTTTGTATTTGTTCATTGGCGTATATTTAATCATACCTCGCGACGTACACACTTCTTTCCTGTAATTCGAAGTAGGTTCTACGTAACACACCGTTCGGTTATGCCGTCACATTTTCAAAGTACGGACTTCTTCTGCATATTTCCTGCTTTATATTAACAAAGAGCATTGGATGTCTCAGTGAAACATCCGCTTTCTCCATGTGCATTTTTAGTCTACATGCAACGAATTCGCAATACTCCTTAAGACATTTGTATTTATGGTGTAAGCCACCCTTAGTTGGTTGGGGCATATTGGCTCAATTCGAGTGTGAAACTAGGACACTCACTCTTCAGCCTCGCAATATGCTACGATATTTTGGAAACTAGGTTACTGGAAGTTGGTCTTTGGATGAAGATTCTGTGTTCCAGATAACTATTCGGAATGAAAATAAAGTGCAGGAAAGTACATTAAGTTATATCACACCGAGTTTCTTTAAAATTAACATTTGATCAGGAAAATTTATCAGAATCTAATCAAAGCCTACTCTTCGTGTAAAAAGTTAGGTAAACGATCTTAGAGTAGCGCTGACGGTAACAAGTTTATGGAAACCGTGTCAATTGTAAAGATGCTTATATCATATTGTGAACCCTATAACAAGCACGATAACGGCAATGATATTAGTGACAACTGTCAAATTAAACTAAAAGAGAGCTACTGCGAAACGCTATTGTCTTAACACTGGCTCTGTTTCAGCCAAGGCATGGGTATACTGGGGGGGGGGGGGGGGGGGGAAATAACTTTGGGAAAGCCCAACCCCGCCTTCAGAGGGACAGGTTTTTTTTGGGGGAAATATT
>Ga0123353_10003414_pt1 | contig 20079 bp, 13 predicted proteins | sample TergutLab28metaG_3_FD_92763 | JGI IMG/M metagenome (GOLD analysis project Ga0123353, IMG submission 92763) | Labiotermes labralis P3 segment gut microbial communities from Petit-Saut dam, French Guiana - Lab288 P3 | ecosystem: Host-associated > Arthropoda: Insects > Digestive system > Gut ... | reverse complement strand
CGTCGAACTGCGGGAATTCCTCCGCCGCCAGCTTCGACGCCGAATACACCGACGCGCCCGCCTCGCTCACGACCATGTAAGCGGTGTTGCGGTCCGGCAGCTCCTTGAGCAGCTCCGCCGCGAAGATTTCCGTCTCCTTTGACGCGGTGCCGTTCCCGATGGCGATGATTTCGACGTTATATTTCTGTATCAGACTTTTGATAAGCGTTTTCGCTGAATTGCGCTGCGCGTCCGAATGCGTCACGTAGATAACGTTCGTGTCGAGCACAAGGCCCGTGCCGTCCACCACAGCGACCTTACAGCCCGTGCGGTAACCGGGGTCAAGCCCCAAAGCGACCTTGCCCTTGACCGGCGGCTGCAAGAGCAGCTCGCGCAGATTCACGGCGAACACCTTGATCGCCGAGGCCGCCGCCTTTTCTGTCAGCATATTGCGTATTTCGCGCTCGATAGACGGGTAAATCAGGCGGTCATAGGCGTCCTTGCCCGCGTCGCGCACGGTTTCCGTGCAGGGCGAACCGTCCGGGTTCAGTGTCAGGGACGTGACGACATTCATGGCTTTCACCGGGTCAAGCGTAACGCTGACCTTCAAAAGCTCCTCGTTCTCTCCCCTGTCAACGGCCAAAACGCGGTGATCGGCGATGCGGCTAACCGGCTCGGAATAGTCGTAATACATGGAGTACACGCTTTCCTTCGTCTCGTCGGCGGCCTTGACGTTGACGACGCCCAGCACCGTAAACAGATTGCGCAGCCTGCGGCGGATGTTCGCGTCGTCGGATATGTTCTCGGCGATGATGTCCATGGCGCCCTGCAAGGCTTCCTCCGCGCTGTTCACGCCCTTTTCCCCGTCGATGTAAGCGGCGGCCAGCTCCAGCGGCCCGGCGCTGTCGTATGTTTGCGCGAACAGAAGCTCCGCCAGCGGCTCAAGCCCTTTTTCCCGGGCAATCGACGCCCTTGTGCGCCGCTTCGGGCGGAAAGGCCTGTATATGTCCTCGATCTCCGCCAGCGTCGCGGCCTTGTCAAGCGCGGCCTCGATTTCCGGCGTCATTTTCTCCTGCGCCGTGATGGACGCGCGAACCTCCTCCCTGCGCTTTTCGAGGCTGCGCAGGTACTCAAGCCGCTCGGAAAGCTCACGCAAGACCTGATCGTCCAGGGTGCCGTGGGCTTCCTTGCGGTAACGCGCGATGAATGGGATTGTGTTGCCCTCGTCGATCAGCTTGACGGTGTTTTCTACCTGCCAGGGCTGTAAGGAAAACTGGGTGGTCAATGATTTCAAAATATCCATAATTCTAGCTCCTAGATTTTAGATTGTAGATTGTAGACGCGATTCATATTTAAGTCCCTCTAAAAACCCCCGCCGTCATTGCGGACCCCGAGCCGCAATCTCAACCCCAATAGACTTTGAGATTCCGGGTCAAGCCCGGAATGACGGTTTGCTTATACTAATCCCGATTATAAAACCGTCAAAAAATCAAGCAAAAAGCTTTGATATGTGGTGTTTTGCGCAGATTTTTTGTAAAGGTTTTAATGAGGGATTAGTATTACCTGCCGCGTTTTATCTGCCGGACGTCCGACCCGCAAAACGCCAGCGTGACGTAATTTCCGATGACCCGCGACGCGATACGCTGGGTATACCGCTGTTCAAGCTCTTTCGCCGACAGATTTGTGCTGATGATGGTGGGCAGCCCCTTTTGCAGCCGCGTATTAATCATATTGTAGATCACGGAAACGGTAAACTGTGTGCTGAACTCCGCGCCAAGGTCGTCCAGAATCAGCAAATCGCATTCGAGCACGGCCTGTATTGTGTCTCCGTCGGCGTAACGCTTGTCGAAGTGCTCACGCTCAATTTTATGCAGGATGTTCTGCGCCGAGCCGTAGATCACGCCGAAGCCTTTGTTCACGGCGGCGGAAGCGATCGCCAGCGACAGGTGCGTTTTTCCTAAACCTGTCTCGCCGCACAGCAGTAAGTTTGGCGATTCTGCATCAAAATCATATGCATATTTTGTGCAAAATTCATATATTCCACTCATATGTTTATACGGTGATACGCCTGTTTCGGGATTAACGGCCTTTGGATAGTAGTTCAGATTGAAGTTCTCGAATGCCGAATTTCCGATGGGCAGATCCTCGCACAGTTCGGCGTAGGCAAGCGAACGCAGCAGCTCCTTGTAGCAGCCGCAGCGAATTCCCTCGACAAAGCCTGTGTCACGGCACTTCGGGCACGTGTATTTCACCAGCAGATGGTCCTCCGAAAAGCCTGCCGCCTTTAGGAGCTGCGCCCGCGTCTTTTGCGCCGCCAGATTTTTCTCCGCCAGACGATCTATGTAGTCTTGCGCGTCCGCGCCCATGCCGATCGCTTTGACCACATCCAGCCCGGCGGAGGATATCTCGCGTTCAACGTCAAGCAGCGGCGGGATTTTCGCAACGACCTCATCATGACGGCGGCGCTGGTCGTGTTCGGCACGATTCCTGCGCCGCTCCAGCTCGGCGTCCGCGCGGGCGTAGAATTTTGCGCTATAACTCATGGTTAGGCCCTCTTCTTTTTCTTTTCATATATGATCGGCTCATACAGCGTCTGCTCGTACTCCTCCAGATCATACGACGCTTTCTTCGGCGACTCCTTGCTCTTTGCCGCCTTACCCGGCTTGTCCGTCCGCGCCTGCGCCGCTTTGGCAACATCCTCCGGCGTCTCAAGCCCCGCGCCGTGCCAGCTGCGCAGCACCTTATCCATGTACGCGAAGCTGAGTTTCGTACAGCGGTTCGCCATCTCCTCATACGCCGCGAAGATCATATCCATCGTAAAGCCAAGCTCAAACTGCCACGCGCGAAGATACTCCGACTGTTTTCCCGTCGGCCGGGGATTCGCGATCCCCGCCAGCTTGGCAAGCTCCCTCCACGCGCCGCCGCACTGGCGCAGGACGCTGATCTGCTCATCGGCTTTATCAATTGTGTCAATTTCCCGTTCCGCCCAATCCCTGCCCATGGCCGTGATATAACCGTGCGCCGTTTTGCCGACCGACGCGCAATACTCAATGATCATCAGGATCACTTCGACAGGCAACCCGTACTGGTCGTGGAGCATGAGCAGCGCGCATTGGCCGTCGAACCCGATCGTCCGCCCGAGCTTTTTCTGCGCCTCGTTAAACAGAAAAGCGATTTCGGGTGACTCTTTCGCGCGGGCCGTGATCTGCTCGTGTGTCGGACGGAGCACGGGCAGCGGCTCAAGCGTTTTTTTCAAAGGCGGCGGCTCCGCCTGTGTCGTCTGGCCTGATTGCCCCGGCGTCGTGATATTCAGGCTGAGTATCGGCGTTTGCGCCGTTTCCGGGGCGTCCGTCAGCAGAATTCCGCGTTCGGCCCAAAAGCTGAGGTAGTCGGCAGCGTCCCCCTCGTCGCATTTCAGCAGCGAACACAGCTCGTCGAGCCTGACCTCCTCCGAAGCATGGCGAAGCACCCAGAGCAGCGCTTTCAGCTGCTGAGGACCCGCCACTTTTATGTATTTGTCGACCGCTACGGCCGGCACGCTGAATACCGCGCCCCATTGCAGCGCGGGGTTTATTCTGAAATTCATCTTGAGTTCCTTATTCTTATTAACCCCTCCGGCGCTCCGCGCCATCTCCCCTTGCAGGGGAGGCTTGGGCAATTCGTAGCCACAGCATCCCATATAAGAAAAAATTATGCGATGTCTAACCACGGCCTCCCCTATAAGGGGAGGTGCCCCGCAGGGGCGGAGAGATTGAATCTGCAAGGAGAGGCACCGCGTTGCCTGACCGCCCCTAATCCCTAATTTCTAACGCCTAATCCCTGCGAGGCCGCACGGTCGAGAAATACCGTCACATCATCATGCGTCTGCAAAATCGACGCGGGGCACTCCGGCGTGACCTCGCCCTGGACCATCGCTTTCACTGCTTCGGCTTTCGACGCTCCCGTCGCGACGAACACGATCTTTTTCGCGCGCATGATGGAGCCGATACCCATGGTCATCGCGTAACGCGGCATGGCGATATCGTCGAAGTAAATGGAGTTGGCCTCAATAGTGCTGTCGGTGAGCTTGACCTTGAAAGCCTCGCCGGTAAAGCCGCCGGCAGGCTCATTGAAAGCGATATGCCCATTGCGGCCTATGCCCAAAAACTGCACGTCTATGCCGCCTGCGTCAATGATCGCCTGGGCGTAGCGTTCGCTTTCGGCGCTTTGGTCGGGCGCGTTGCCGTCGAGGAAGTTTATATTTTCCGGCTTCACGTCGATGCGCGAAAAGAGGTTGTCCATCATGAAAGTGTAGAAGCTGTTTTTGTGCTCGCGCGGCAGATCGCAGTATTCGTCGAGGTTGAACGTTTTCATTCCCGCGAAGCTGACGTTGCCTTTTTCGTACTCCCCTGCCATGTAGTCATAGGTTGGCACGGGCGTCATGCCTGTCGCGAAGCCCATGGCGGCGTTTGGATTTGCCTTGACGTGATCGACAAAAATTTTCCCGGCGGCTTGGCCGATTTCTTTTTCGGTGTCGTAGATGAATATTTGCATGTTAGTTCCTCCATTATATTATGCTCACTAAATCATACCAATTTTTAAGCCAAAAGTAAATCACTAATACGAAAATAAATTTTAATTTTGATTTTTTATCTGCTTTATCGCGCATTTTTCGAGCCTTGACACCTGCGCCTGGGATATCCCGATCTCCCGCGCCACCTCCATCTGGGTTTTTCCCATCAAAAAGCGCAGGTAGAGTATCTTTTTCTCGCGCGGATTCAAGTCCTTAATGGCCTGTTTGAGCAGGATTTCCTCGATCCAGTTTTCGTCCGTGTTTTTGTCTCCGACCTGATCCATGACGTAAATGGTGTCGCCGCCGTCGGAATAGACAGGCTCGTACAGGGAAACCGGCTCGACGATGGCCTCCAGCGCCAGCACGACGTCCTCTTTTTTCAGGTTCATCTCCCGGGCGATTTCCTCGACGGTCGGATCGCGGCCCAGCTCGGTGATCAGCTTTTCTTTGACCTGCATGGCGTGGTAGGCCGTGTCGCGCATGGAGCGGCTGACACGGACGGAATTGTTGTCACGCAAATAGCGGCGTATCTCGCCGATGATCATGGGAACGGCGTATGTCGAAAAGCGCACGTTCTGCGACGTGTCGAAGTTGTCTATGGCCTTTATCAGCCCGATGCACCCGACCTGAAACAGGTCGTCCAGGTTCTCTCCCCTGTTCGTAAAGCGCTGAATTACGCTCAGGACCAGCCGCAGGTTGCCGTTGATCAGCTCGTCGCGGGCACCGTTGTCCCCGTCCTTCATCCTTTTCAGGAGCGCGATTTTTTCAGCCTCCCTGAGCACCTTCAGCTTTGCCGTGTTGACCCCGCAGATTTCCACCTTGTTGAATTGCACAGACGAAACCTCCCGACAGCAATTTTACGTATGAACCTTACGGCTACTGTAAAATTATTACCTATTTGGGATAGTTTCATGCGGATCAAATCAAAGATTTGACAATAAAAAAATAATCAATCTGAACAAGAAAATAAAATCGTTCAAATTGACTAAATTATGTACTGGAAAAGCCTTTGTCAAGGGTGTTTTTCTGTTTTTCGAAATTTTTTAGGATCGCTCAGTCTCCTGCTGTCCCCTCCTCAAAAAGTGTGTGATTTTGGTGCCGTTTTCGCAGCTTTTTTCGTCTGCAAGGTATGAAAAAAGCAGGGCCAATGTCACTTGACTCTGCCCATTGAAATACGCCTATTCAGCCCAAAAATCGCGGAAAGCACACCGCAGGGCCGGCGGGGCCCGGTTTCCGCTATTGCGCCTTAGAAAAACCACATCCCCAGATGAACCCGAACCCCAGGATGAACAGCAGCCAGTTCCAGAAGCTTGACGGGCATTACCTCACTTTTTCGCTTCCAATATGACGCGGCAGTATTGAAGCATTGTTTCGTCCGCCAATACTTCCACAGAGGCAAACCCCGCGTTCTGTAATAGCTGTATCTGTACATCCAGGGTTAAGGGAACATCCACGTGATATTCGCCGGAAGCCTTTTCTTTTTCCGTTAATCCCTCGGTTATCGCCTCATGCCGCCTGCGGTACTGCTCGGCCAGCAGCGCATCACCCACGATGAAGCCGCCCTCGATGTACGCCCCGCCCTGCTTTATCGCACCGAGTATTTTGCGATAGACCCCAGTCTTTTCTTCCGGGAAAAGATGGTGCATCATCGCGTGGGAGGTCACGATGTCAAAGGCTTTCTGGGGATAATCCCAATCGGTATACGATGCTTTGACAATGGTGATGCAGTCATGCCTGTCCGGGTGGGTTTTCAGCAGCACATCAAGCATACCCCGTGATACATCAACGCAGGTAATATGAGCGTTGGGGCATTGTCCCCATATGTAGTCCAATTCTATACCCGTGCCGCAGCCGACGTTGAGTATCCTGACGGCTTCGTCTGTTTTTGGGAAGCAAGCGCCGAATTTCTGATAATCATAATTGTTCGAGACCGCAGAATTATAACCACCGGCACGGGTGTTGAAAAACGTGCCCATCGATTCGGGTCTGTACAGTCTATACAAGCTGCGCATATCATCCCATTCCGGGCTGGTAATATCGTCTATGTGATATAGCCGGAAACAATCAAACGCGCAGTCCTCGCCGTTGTGCGGCAACAGCCGCGTGTCACTGTAAATAAAGCCGAGTTTTTCGATAACACGCCGGGAGGCTTCGTTTTCAGGCTTTGCGAAAACGGATAATTCGTCCTGTCCGGCTTTTTCAAAAGCCCACCATATCATCGCCTTGCCCGCTTCGGTGGCATATCCGTTGCCTTGGTATTCATCGGCGATGTAATATCCCATCTCGACGACATTGCCCCATTCTCCTTTTCGATTGATGAAAATACACCCCATACACCGCTCATCGGCTTTGCGCACAATCGCAAACAATACGCAGGGCTTGCCTACGTCAAACAACTCTTTATTGACATGGCGAATCCAGCCGAGCGCGGCTTCTTCGGTTTCTTTCACCATTTCGGGCATATAATGTGCCACAGATGGCTGTTTGCTGTTATAGCTTGCCGCCGCCGCGTCTGACTCCGTGAACGGCCGCAGAATCAGTCGGCTTGTTTCAATTCGTATATCCAATTTGTGTTCCTCATTTCTCGTTTGGCCTAACCTGCTGGAAAGAAAAACAGGCGGCATAAGGCGCCCTTTTTCTGCGGGTGACAAAAGACAAAAGAAAACCGCGCCGTTATTCGTTTTGTGCTTGAATATCGGCACTTTTTGTGGTATCATAAAACAACTGGCGGCACATACCGCGCCGCCGTTATCGCCTCCTGGCTTTGGCTGTGCCTCTTCTCTTTGCTACGAATGAACCGACTGCCTCTGTAATAGTAGCGGATTGGACATTCCCCCTTTACAGTATACATAACTGTTATAATTCTATTGCTTCCCAAATTTTTGCTGTAACGCCAGCGTATTGCGTTCCCAAAACACGCCGCCCGTATACCCTTGAATTCCGGTATCGTGATCGGCCAATTCCAACCGCCTTTGCGTGAGCGCGCAGTATTCACGTTCCATTTCTATTCCGGCATAACGGCGTTTCAGCTTTTTGGCAACAACGGCAGTCGTTCCGCAGCCCAGGAAAGGATCAAAGACCATGTCGCCGGGATTAGAGCTTGCCAGGATAAGCTTTGCCATCAGCTTTTCGGGCTTTTGAGCGGGGTGGTCCGTGTTTTCAGGCATTGACCAATACGGGACAGAAATATCGTCCCAAAAATTTGACGGGAAAGTATCGCGAAAATTTCCGTCCTTACTCTCTGTCCAATCCTTCGGTTTTCCGTCCGCTTTATAGGGAGCCATTACTTTGCGGCGCTGCTTCACGTCGTCAACGTTGAACGTAAAATCTTTGGGGGAAACCGTCGCAAACCAAATATCCTCCATCGAATTTTTCCAGTTGCGCATAGCCCCCCGCCCTTTTTCGCGCTGCCAGGTGATACGGTTTTGAACGGTGAAGTGCTTTTGTAAAACAGGACCGATCAATAAACCGCTCTGCCAATCACAGCATACATAAATGGAAGCGGCCGGTTTAAGAAGTTCTTTTGTTTTTATGATCCAATTTTCTGTAAAGGCGCAGTATTCATCGTCACACATTTTTTTAAATGTATGATCACCGAATTTCTTGTTGAGGTTATAAGGCGGGTCAATGATCAATAAATCCACGAAGCAGCGCGGAAGCGCGTTAAGGACATGCAAGGCGTCTCCCAAAACGATACTGTCTGTCATGTCGTTTAATCCGCATTTCCCGTTAACAGAAACGCACTTGCCTGCATAATAATCAATTTCATGATCAGTAAGCGTTATCGTTTGATTGCGCTGCGCGCGTTGCTTCGCCAAAGTCAAAAACCCCCAACAATCGCACTTTTACTTAGAGGCAGTTGCTGACGCCTCTTTTGCCAGCCCCGGCCAATCCGTCATAATCGCGTCAGCCCCGTTTTCGGTCAGATAGATCATATCCCCCGCCTCGTTGACCGTCCAATACTGCACCGCGATATCATACTTGTGCGCATAGTTCATGATCTCACGCGTGCCGAGGTTTATGATATCCCTGTCCAAAAGCCTGGCGGGATAAGGAATTTGCAGAACGGAATACTTTACATTGCGCTCACTGAGGTCGAGTCCCGCGCGGCAGCAGAAGTAAAACTCCAGCACCTCCAGGATACCGGCCGAGCGGTTCATGTCCGGGTATTTCCAGTCTATGTACGCGGCCACGTCGGGCAGGAACGTGCCGACGATCGTGCGGTCAAGCAAATCGCGCTCCTTCAGGATCTCGTACAGCTTGTCGGCGGCGCGCATACCCCAAAACAGCGGGCTTTTGATCTCAATAATGTATTTATACGGCTTGCCTTTTTTGGCGCTTGCCTCCGTGTAATCCAGTATCTCCTCACATTTGACCACGCGCAGATTTTCCGGGATATCCTCTCCGCGCAGCTCGCTGTAGGGTGCTTCGCCGTCGCCGAATTTCGCGCCGAGATTCAGGTTGTCATACAGCACCTGAAAATCGTAGAACATGGGCGAGATGTTCGATCTGCCAAAATGCTCCTCGGCGTTGCTGGTGGCGTCGTAGGTCAGGTCGTGGAGCAGGACAAGCTCGCCGTCCTTTGTGATCTGCACGTCGAACTCGAAGATATCGACGGAGAATTCCTTTGAGTTCACGCAGACCTCAAAGGCCATCATGGTGTTCTGCGGCGCGATGCCGGCGCCCGAACGGTGGGCGGAAATATCCGGCTCCATGTACTCGTTTATGTACTGGTTGGCCGCATTTTCGTTGACGACCACGGGCGTCCCGTCGGGATCGGGGTTGGACATGGTAAACAAAATCGGGAAAAAGGCCAGCGCGAAGGAGATGATTTTTTTGAATACGGTCAAATTAAACATAAAACGCACCACTTTCTTGTTGAATTTGTATGCATAGCAGTCTGTTTCCGCATCTATTGTAGCAAAGGCACACGGCGTTGTCAACCAAAAAATAGGCAAAAAAAAATTCCCCTCCGAAGAGAGGAACTTTCCGTCTTATACCATTTTTCGTCTAAGAAATGTACAAAAAATCAAGCAAAGGCTTGCGTATATGGACTTTGAGAAGATTTTTTGTATACATTTCTAACGAAAAATAGTATTAGTTTCTGCCGTCCCGGTTCTGATTTCTGTTTTGATCCTGGTGTTGATTTTGGTTTTGGTTGCGGTTGTTTTCGCCCCTGTCAAACACGCGCATGTCAGGAGTGTTGTTGTCTTTATTCTTGTTGTTTTTATTGTTTGCGCGGTTTTCCTTGTTGTTAGCCAAAAAGTATCAACCTTTCGTTTTGTTATCCTGCTTAACGACTATAAAAGATGTGATTTTAAGGAGTTAAGCAGTATATCCGCCGGCAAGGATTTGATCAGCGGTTTACTATATTATCCGCAGGCATGGTTAAAATTATGCAGATTATTTTATTTTTGCATTGACTTTAATTTTAATTCGTTTTATAATGAAAAGAAAAACTATTAAAATGCCTTGGGGGTAAAGTGCCGGGGCCAATATTCTGCTTTAGAGCTGGATATAGGACCCGGAGAAAAAAATATATTAAAGGGGTTGTTTCTTTTCCATGGCGAGCAAAGAGAAAAAGGCCCAAACCACTACGGCGGGCCGCACTTATGTGGGATCGAGAGAGGTGGCCGGTTACGTCATGTTTGACATGACGGCCCGTATGCCTGTCCGAACCAACGAAGAGTGGGTCGATCGGATCCTCTACATCGACAGAGGCGTACAGGCGCTGGTCGGGCCAATCAAAACCGTGTGGGACATCATCAACGATTTATTCCTGGCGGCATTGGTCGAGAAAACCCGCACGCGCTACGGCAAGTTCAGGCCGTACCTGGTGTTTTATCCAATTTACGGCCTGCCGGTAAGCCTGCTCCTTTACATGCTGCCTTTCTTTTTCTGGGGTACAGACGGCTTTGATCTGTTTAAGATTATCGCTTGGCTGGCGGTCGATATGTTTAACGAAATGACCGGGACCTTGGCGGACATCTGCCGCACGGGGGTGACCGCCAACATCACACCGAATCCGCAGGAACGATTGTCGCTGATTACCAAAGGAAACCTCTACGGCCAGGGCACGAACCTGCCGGGGCAGATATTCGGCGTACTGCGGGACATCATTTCCCGCTCCAAAAAGTACACCGCCGTGGAAAAAAACCTGAAAATGCGCTCGCTGTTCGCGGGCTTCGGCATCGGGACGCTCATACTTTGCGGATGCATGTCGCTGTACTTCGCTTTCGTCAACAGGGAGCGGGTGTTCGGCGAGAACGCCGCCAAGGATGAAACGCCTACCATAAGGGAGTCCATGCGCGCGATCATTTCAAACCGCCCCCTGTTTATGATCATGCTGGCGGAAATTCTGGAAGCGTTCAATATCAAAAGCCAATTGGGTATTTACACGAATTCCGTTCTTAACTTCAGCAACTTCGGCCTGGTGTCAGGCATCCCCGGCGGCTTCATCAGCACCCCCAGTTATTTCTACGTCGTCAGGCTGCGCAAGCGTTTTTCCACCAAGGCTTTGTGGATCGCTTCGGAAAACATAAGCAAGCCCATTATCGTCGCGGCTTACTTCTTCGGCATGATCAAAACCAAGAAGTCGGTCAACGGGATCAACCGAATGTTCATGCAGCTGTGGCCCATGCTGGCCATTTACTGCCTGGAGGACATGGTGTCCATGACGCTGTACGGCTGTAAGCGGGTCATCACGGCGGAGCTGCGCAACGAGTGCATCGACTACGGCGAGTGGAAAACAGGCATGCGGTCCGAGGCCATGGTCGGCGTCATACGCCAGGTGCCCAAGAAGGTCGCCGGCATATTCGGCAACGCCATGAACTCCGTCATACTCAAGCTGCTCGGCTTCAAGGGAGGCGAGGCGTACCTTGATAACAGCGAGAAAACCGCGATAGGCATTTTTACCATGTCCACCATCGTTCCTACCCTCACGGGCATTATCAACCTGATCCCCAAGTTCTTCTTCAACATTACCCAGAAGGACCGGGAAATCATGTACAAGGAGCTGCCTGAGCGCAGGGCGAGGGCTGTGGCGCTTCTGAACGCGGCGTATGCGGAGTCCATGCAAGAGGAATCGGCATCCAGTAATTAGAATAGGGAATCTTCCGCCAAAACTTTAAAGGATGGATCATATGTATGAGAAATCTGGCCCAAAATCCCCTTAAATTTTCAGCCGGCGGCACACTGACCGTCATGCAGGTCACGGACATCCACGGCGTAAGCAAGCCCGTGCCCGATACCATGCGGCTCATCGAGGGCGCGCTCGACAGGGTGAAGCCCGATCTCGTGGTGTTCACCGGCGACCAGATCAAGGGCTACAGCCCGTCGTATATGTACGGCGATAAAACGCAAAAGGGCGAAACGGCGATCCGCGCGATCTGCGAGCCGGTTGACAGGCGCGGCATCCCGTTTATGGCGACTTTCGGCAACCATGACCCGCAGCTCAGTATACCCCTCGATCAACAGATGGAAATCTACAAGAGCTTTAACCATTTTGTCTATCCCGCGAACAGCGAGGATATCCATGACGCGGGTACATACAGCGTGCCTATCATGAGCGCGGACGGCGCTACGCAGGCGTTCAACATCTACATGGTTGACTCGCGCGGCGGCGCGAAAGGCGGCGGCTATCTGCCCGTTGACCGCGAGCAGATCGAGTGGTACAAACGCGTGAGGGACCGTCTTTTTGAGAAAAACGGGCGCTATATCCCCTCTTTCGTGTTCCAACACATTCCCGTGCCGGAGATATACAACCTTTTAGAGTCCGTTGACAAAAAGACAGAGGGCGCGGTCAAGGCTTTCCGTCTGCATAAGGGTAAATATTTCGTCCTGCGCGACGATATCAAGGAAAGCGGCGGCGTCATGTACGAGTATCCCGCGATCCCCGACGAAAACACGGGCGAGTTCGAGGCCGTGTCGGAAAAAGGCGACGTCGTCGGGATGTTCTTCGGGCACGACCATAAAAACAGCTTCGTCGGCGGCTATAACGGCGTTGACATGGGCTACTGCCCGGGCGTGGGCTTCGGCGAGTACGGCAACGGCGTGGAAAGAGGCGTACGCGTCTTTGAGGTAAGCGAGAGCGACCCGCGCGGGTATACGTCGCGCGCGCTGACCTACCGCGAGCTGTTCGGTAAAAAAGTGCTGAACGTATTCCGCAAGAAGTTCTACGACTACGTGCCAAGCTCCGTTGACGCGGCCATACCGCTGATCGGGAAAGCTCTTGGGTTTATGGCGCTGATTGCTGCGGTGATTATTCTGCTTATAAAATTTGGCCGTTTTTGATCTTTGTGTTGATTTTACGCTTTCCAACCCCTCCGCCCCTGCGGGGCACCTCCCCTTGCAGGGGAGGCTTGGGAATGTGGGGTGTATTTGCCAAGGCCTCCCCTGCAAGGGGAGGTGCCCCGCAGGGGCGGAGGGGGTTAAAAATAAAATTTTTACAAAATTAGATAGGAGGTTGGTTTTATGTCTAAGTTCACCGAAAAGCACGCCGAGTTATGGAAATTCATCAAGTTTACCTTTGCGGGAATGTCGTCATCGGTCGTCGAGCTTGTCGTCCATCAGCTTCTGTTAAGCTTTGTGTTTGTGTCCCTCAAGGACGTTGTGATCGACAACGCCGCGCTGAATTTTATCGGCGTGAATTACAAGGCGTACCTTTACGCGTACTTTATCTCAACGGCTGTCGGTTACGGAATTGCTTTCGTCGTGAACCGCAAGCTCACCTTTCATGCCGACTCGAATCCGACCATAAGCGTAATTTTATACATACTCATGGTTATTTTCACGATTTTCGCGACGGCGTGGATCGGTTCCGCGCTGACCACTCTGGCCGTGAAGTATGACTGGTACAGCCTTCGCGCTGTCGGCGGCATTATGGACATACTGATAAAGCTGGCGGTCATGCTTTTAGCGACCGCGTGGACATATCCGTGCAACCGCTTTATTATCCACCGCAAAAAGAATACGGCGGAAAACTCTTAACCATAATAAAAAGAGATAACCGCCCGGCCTTTCCAAAGCTGGCGGTTATCCCTATTTTAACCAATTTGGAGGCGCACCGTCTATCGGCAACGCCATCAACATCTCTATTATATCATCTGTTTTAGGATATGTCAATAAAAATATAACCGTTGTGGAGTAGCCTCATGAAGCCAACAAGTTTCACAGATTTTTTTAAAGAATATATAGACGATCAGGAGATGTTCGCGGCCTTTTCGGGCGGCGAACTTCTCCTTGTTTCCGCCGACGCGGACAGCCGCGTGCTGTGCATGACCGCGCGTTTCCCCAAACTCGCGGACTTCGGTATCATCAGCCGTTTCCGCGCGGCGCTCAAACAGTCCCTGCGGCTTTTCAGGCTCGATTTTACGTACAGCTTCCCGCCTGAGCTGTTCGGCCCTGACGCGCTTCCCGGCCTGCTTTTGGAGCTGCGCTCGGAAATTCCGGCGGCCAACGGCTTTCTGGACGGCGCGGCGTTCGATATAACGGATGGTGAAGTCACGGTAAAGCTCCCGAGGGGCGGCGAGGCCATACTCAAGGACGCCGGCGCGGAAAATGTGCTTGCCCGCCTGATCGGGGAGCGGTTCTCCCTTACTTTCACCGTCAGCTTCGCCGAAACGAAGAGGATCGACCAAAGCAGCGAGGAGTATCTGAAGATACAAAGCGGCGTAAGTCAGCTGAAGTATGTTCCCTCCCCCGATTCGGCAGACAATCCGCCCGTGCGGCGAAAAAAGGCCGAGCGGACGTTTGACGAATTGCCCATATCGACCGATAACGCGAAGCCGCTGTACGGCAGCCAAATCGGGACACGGCCGGCGCCCATCGGCGAGATCACGCCCGAGGACGGCACGGTCGTCGTCTGGGGCGAGGTATTCTCCCTGCGGAACATCACGTCCAAGCGCGGAAATCATCAAATCATCACGTTTAACATCACCGACAAGACCGGCTCATACACTGTCAAGCTCTTTGAGGAAAAAGAAAAGTGCGCGTCCCTCACGGACAAGCTGCGTGACGGTATCGCCGTGCTCGTGCGCGGAACCGTCACGCTGGACGACTATTCGAGTACTTATCTGATCTTAGCCAAGGCGATCACCATGATCGAAAAAATCGAGGAGACTGACGATGCGCCCGTCAAGCGGGTCGAGCTGCACATGCACACGAACATGTCCGCGCTGGACGGCATGACAAGCGCGAAAAAGCTGATAGAACGCGCGGCCAGGTGGGGACACAAGGCCGTTGCCATAACGGATCACGGCGTGGTTCAGGCATTCCCCGAGGCGATGGAGGCCGCCGAAAAAGCGGGCGTCAAGGTCATCTACGGGATGGAAGGCTACTTCGTTGACGACAGCGCGGAAGCCCTAGCGGCCAGTGAAACGGACTCCGATAACGCCGGTGAATCGGGCGCGGCGGCAAACGGCGGCGAGGAAAACGCGTTTGTGAAGAATCTCCCGTCCAACCACATCATTATTCTTGTTAAGAATCTTACCGGCCTGAAAAACCTGTACAAGCTCATCACGAAATCAAATCTGGAATATTTCAAGAAAACGCCGCGCATCCCGAAAAGCGAGCTGGTCAAACGCCGCGAGGGGCTTATCATCGGCAGCGCCTGCGAGGCCGGACAGCTGTACCGCGCGATTGTCGCCGGCAAAACGCGGCCCGAGCTGCTGGAAATCGCGTCATTTTACGATTATCTTGAGATACAGCCAAACGGCAACAACCGCTTCATGATCGTATCTGACAGACCGGAGTATGAGCATATCAAAAGCGTTGCCGACCTTGAGAACATCAACCGCACGGTCATCGGCCTGGCGGACGAGCTGGGCAAGTTGACGGTCGCGACGGGCGACGTGCATTTCCTCGATAAGGAGGACGATATTTTCCGCGCGATTATCATGACGGGGCAGGGCTTTTCCGACGCGGACAATCAGGCTCCGCTGTACCTCCGTACGACTGACGACATGCTCGCGGAGTTCGCATATCTGGGCGAGGAAACGGCGTATCAGGTTGTCGTGGAAAACACAAACAGGATCGCGGATATGATTGAGCAGGTCAGGCCGATTCCGAAAGGCTCATACCCGCCGAACATCGACGGCTCGGACGAGGAGCTGACGCGGCTGTGCCAGGAAAACGTGCGCCGCATTTTCGGCGAGAATGTGCCGCCGTACGTACAGGAGCGGCTCGATAAGGAGCTGCTCTCCATCATCAAAAACAAGTTCTCCGTGCTGTACATCATCGCGCAGAAGCTCGTCAAAAACTCCGAGGACAACGGCTACCATGTCGGCTCGCGCGGCTCGGTGGGATCGTCCTTCGTGGCGTTCGCGGCAGGCATTTCCGAGGTCAATCCGCTGTACCCGCATTACATATGCCCTGAGTGCAAATACAACGATTTCATCACGGACGGCTCCTATTGCTCAGGCTTCGACCTGCCGCCGAGGGACTGCCCCGTCTGCGGACACAAGCTGAACCGCGACGGACACGACATCCCGTTTGAAACGTTTCTGGGCTTCGACGGCGACAAGTCGCCTGACATTGACCTAAATTTCTCCGGCGAATATCAGGCGAGCGCGCATAAATACACGGAGGAGCTGTTCGGCCGGGACAACGTGTACAAGGCCGGCACCATCGCTACCGTGGCGGACAAAACCGCCTACGGCTATGTCAAAAACTATCTTGAGGGCAAAAATCTGAAGCTCCCCAAGGCCGAGGAGGAGCGGCTCAAACTCGGCTGCGTTGGCGTCAAGCGCACGACGGGGCAGCATCCCGGCGGCATGGTCGTCATACCTGACGGCATGGACGCCGAGGACTTCACCCCTATCCAGCATCCTGCCGATGTCGCGTACAAGGGCACGCGCACGACGCATTTCGACTTCCACGCCCTGCACGATACCATTCTCAAGCTGGACAATTTAGGGCACGACGTTCCCACGATCTACAAGTACCTCGAGGACGCGACGCAAACCTCCATACTCGACGCGGACGTGTGCGATCCGAAAATCTATCAGCTGTTCAAGGGGCCTGAGCCGCTGGGCGTGACCAAAGACGATATCGGTTGGGAGACGGGCACACTGTCGCTCCCGGAAATGGGAACGCCGTTCGTGTGCCAGATGTTCAAGGAAGCGAAGCCGGAAAAGTTCTCTGACCTGATTCAGATATCGGGGCTGTCACACGGCACGGATGTTTGGCTCGGCAACGCGCAGGAGCTGATCCGCGCCGGGACATGCACGATTTCCGACGTGATCGGAACAAGGGACAGCATCATGGTCTACCTCATGCACAAAGGCATGGAACCGCTGATGGCGTTCAAAATCATGGAGGTCGTGCGAAAGGGTTACGCGACCAAGCTCCTGACAGAGGAGCATATCAGGGCGATGAAAGACGTGGGCGTCGAGCAATGGTATGTGGACTCCTGCATGAAAATCAAGTATATGTTTCCGAAAGCTCACGCGGCGGCCTATGTGCTGGCGGCGCTGAGGCTCGCGTGGTATAAAATCTACCATCCGCTGGCGTATTACTCGACTTACATGACCGTGCGCGGCGAGGATCTGGATATCAAGGCGATCATGGCCGGGCGCTTTCAGGTGCGGCTTCGCATGGCCGAGATACTGGAAAAAGGCAAGGAGGCCACGGGCAAGGAGGACGGCACGTACACCTCGCTTCAGGTGGTCAACGAGATGATGGCGCGGGGCATCGAGTTCCTGCCGGTGGACATCTATAAGTCAGACGCGTATGTGTACAAGCTCGAACAGGGGAAAATCAGGCTGCCGTTTTCGGCCCTGGCCGGAGCGGGCGGCATTGCGGCGCAGGCTCTCATGGACGCGCGTGACGACGGCGAGGGCAAGTACATATCGTCGGAGGACGTGCAGCGCAGGTCGGGCGTGTCCAAGGCGGTTATTGCCGCGCTTGAGGAGGCCGGCGCACTAGAGGGGATACCAAAGACAGCGCAGATGAGCTGGTTTTAATGCGCTGGGGTCAGGGATTAGGAGAGGGTGATTTTATGCGTGGGAAAAAACCGCCGGACTGGAAAAACTTTGACTTCTGGGTGCTGATCAGCGCGGGGATCGGTTTGGGCATCGCCGTTTTGGTATTTTTAGGCTTGCGCAAATTCCTTTTCAACGTTGAAATCGATGGCACCGGCGATATCATCACGGCAACAGCTACGGCCCTCGGCGGCTTGACTATCGGCGGCGTGGCCATCATGCAGTACCGCAAGCACAAGTGGGCGGAGTATCAGGCGAAGCTGGACGAGGACAGCCGCATAGGAGAGCGGTTTAGCAAGGCGATTGAGCATCTTAGCGTAGAACATCTGCATTCACGATTGGGGGCGATTCATGAATTCAAGAACTTAGCGGATGATTCTCCTATCAAAAAAGAGGGCATTGTGCAAATTTTAACAACATATATCAATGTCTATCAAAAAAACTATCAAAAGAATGATTTGGAAAACTTTTCGGATGATATATGGCTTGCTGCAAGGGTATTGTCGCAGTTGACAAGAGAACTGATTGAAAAAACGGCGGAAAAAGCAAGCAAGAAAAATATGTTACGGCCGCCGCAATGTGTGTTTGAAGCGGTAGAATTGTTGAGCAGTTTTGGAGTGGAGGAATACGGACGGTTACGTAACGAATATCTTGAGTGGCATGAACTTAAGGCGAATTGGTTGAATATTCGCAGTATCACTTTACAAGGCGCATACCTTTTTGAAGCAAGCTTACAAGGTGCAGGCCTCGGATCTGCCAATCTGCAAGGTGCATACCTCGCAATAATCAACCTACAAGGTGCAGACCTCAGCTCTGCCAAGCTTCAAGGCGCAAAGCTTACTTTTGCCAAACTACAAAACGCAGGCCTCATATCTGTCAAGCTTCAAGGCACAGATTTGCGTGACGCATATTTTAATGAAAAAACGAATTTTGGCGAAGATAGTTTAAAAACAATCATCGACGAACACACTAAATTCCCTCCTGGCGTCCGCGAAAAATACTTCCCCGAATTCGGCAAAGAAAAGACACAGGTCAGGGATGTCCAAGGCGGTTATCGCCGCGCTTGAGGAGGTCGGCGCACTGGAGGGAATCCCAAAGACGGCGCAGATGAGCTGGTTTTAAAAAAATCAAATACCAAATTAAATATTTTCAATTTTCCACTTGACTTTTCTGTGATTTTAGTTATAATGTTATAGAGCTGGGGATTCTTGTTTCTTTCATCTTGTCTCTTGCTCTCAAAAGGACGTTTAGCTCAGCTGGTAGAGCATTCGCTTGACGTGCGAAGGGTCAGCGGTTCAAGTCCGTTAACGTCCACCATAATGTCCTTACTCGAACCGCCGACATAAAAAATGTGTCGGCGGTTCCGCCATTTATCAATATGGCGAGAAAGATCACCAAGCCCCCACAAGTCCGTGGGGGCTATTGTTACCGGCTTTGCTTTCGTTTCGAGCTGGGAATCATGCCCTGCTTCGCTCATGGCCTCCTGCCCGAAAATCAGGTCATAGGGTTCGGCGAATTGCACCTTCACTTCGCAGGTGCCGTCCTTCTTGGGGCAGACAAAGATTTTCTCGTAAAGCGCCTGGTTGAACGTCCGCTTAATCGGCTCCGGCGCGGTGCGGTATTCTTCCCCACAGTCCTCCAGGATTGCCAGAACCTTGCTGAGCTTGCCGGTTATCTCGCTGAAGCGCGTTTCATGCAAATCAAGCTGGCGGTCGATGGCGGCGACCGCGTCCATCAAGGCGGTTTGTTCCTCCCGGAACAGGTTCAGCGGGATGGCGTCGGCGTAGTGGGCCTCCAGCAGTTTACGCTGTTTGCGTTCATGTTTTTCTTTTTCGCGTTCCAGTTCTTTGCGCCTGTCCTCGAACTCGTCGGCGATTTTCTGGATTTCGCCCATGAGCATTTTTTCCAAGTGCAGCCGGGTCTCCGCATCAAGCGGGATAGTGTCATAAAGCCGCTCGACCGCCTGCTCGACTTCCTCAATCAGCACAGATTTCTGGCGGCAGTCGTTGCGTTTGCTGTGCCGCCCCGCGCAGGAAAAATAGGGGTAGCGGACGCCGGTGCGGGATTTGGCGTTTTGGATCATGAGCCTTTCCCCGCAGCTTCCGCAATAGACGGAGCTTTTCAGGAAATGCGGGTATTCGCGGGTGCGTTCCCCGTTGATATGGCTGGCGAGCACGTCCTGCACCCTTTTCCATGTTTCGGGGTCGGTCAGTGGCTGGTGCTTACCGGGTACCAATTGCTCCTTGTATTTCACTACGCCTTTGTAATACGGCTTGACTAATATATGGTTCAGGGCGGTTTTGTCCATGGGTTTGCTGGGTACTTTCGGGGTGCCGCGCGTGGTCAGACCAAGCGTGGCAAGATGTTCTGCCAATTCACTGACCGTCCACTCGCCTGTGGCAAAAAGCTCGAAAGCCAACTTGATGAGCGGGGCGCGCTCCTCGTCCAACTCCACGGTTCGGAACTCGCGGCCCTGCTCGTCGACCTTGCGCACGTTGATATAGCCCACCGGGGCCTTGCTGACTGTGCCGCCGCCTTTCGCTTTTTGCGTCATGCCTTTCGTGACTT
>Ga0123353_10003412_pt1 | contig 20081 bp, 16 predicted proteins | sample TergutLab28metaG_3_FD_92763 | JGI IMG/M metagenome (GOLD analysis project Ga0123353, IMG submission 92763) | Labiotermes labralis P3 segment gut microbial communities from Petit-Saut dam, French Guiana - Lab288 P3 | ecosystem: Host-associated > Arthropoda: Insects > Digestive system > Gut ... | reverse complement strand
GCGGCGGCGGCACCGCCAAAACCGACCGCAGAAACGCCGGAGTAGTAACCGAACAGGACACAAAATCGGAATATCGGAGTCCCGGAAAAAAATATATAGAATCGCCAGTCTTCGGTGTCAATTTTGCGTTTGGTCTCGACTTCAATTTGCCAGCGCTTCTGCACCGCTGATGATTTCGAGAATTTCGTTCGTAATTTGCGATTGCCGTGCCCTGTTGTACGCCGTTGTCAAAAGCGAAATCATCTTGTCGGCACTTTCCGTGGCAGATTTCATGGCGACCATTCGGGCGATCTGTTCATTGACAGCAGAATCGAGAAAGCACTTGAACAGTTTTGCCTTAAACGCCGTCGGGATCAACTCTTCGACAATGCTTTCCATCGAGGGTACAAATTCGTACAAGGTCTTGTTGTCCCGCGTTTTCAATCCGGCAACCCCAACATCTTTTCCGTCGGCTATCAGGTCGTCGGCTTTCCGCACCATTGCCGCTCGCTTCAAGTCCTGTACCATCGATTCGTCTTTGATGGCATCGACATCACCCTCTGCCGTCAGATCGGCAATCGGAAGAAGCGTTTCCACGACCGGATATTGCTTGCTGATCGACTCCAATTTTACATAACACACATCGAGCCGATCAATTTCTTTGGTAAGGAAGAGTTGGATGAAGTGTTCCGCCAGATTGTCGATCTGTTGTAATGACGGTTTATCTTGCAGGTCAGTGTACGTTTGGTCGATTTTCATTCCGCGAAATTTGAAGGCAGCGATTCCGCGCTTGCCGGAAACTTCGAGCGAGACATTGCCGAATTTGTTTTTCAATTCTTGTAGCCGATGGTTGGCAAGCCGCATGACACCGGCATTGAATCCGCCGCACATTCCTCGGTTCGCACTCAATGTGAGGAGAACGACTTTCTTTTGGGCGAGGTCTTTTGCCGATCCTTCAACGAGCGGATTGTCGATACGCTCGTGTTCGGAAAGATCACGGACAAGGGTAACAAGCCGTTTGGTGTACGCGTCGGCGGCAACGGCTTTTTCCATCGCCTTTTTGAACTGAGCAGTAGCGACGAGTTCCATCGTCCGCGTGATTTTGCGGATGCTCCTGACCGATTTGCGGCGTTTGTCTAATGCCCGGGACTTTGCCATTGTTTGAAGGTGTGTAATCTAGGCTCGAAAATGGATTATACCCGCTTTGGGGTAATTTTCAAGATAGTCTGACCGCATTTCTTTACATAATCAAACGCCTTGTGTTCTATCGCGGCACGAGAAAAGTAAATCGATTCGGTACGATTTCCAATTCCAACGGTAACTCGCCGCCGGGATCGCCGTCCAACTGAAATGGGATGGGCGCGTCCGATGTGATTCGGTAGCGAGTCCGTTGTCCCAACCGAGCCGCCGGTAAAAAACGATGCAAACTAAAACATTGTGCCAGTGCCGTATAGACAACACCGTGAAAGACTGTGCCGCCGCGAAACAGGACATGATCCAATACGCCGTCGTTCTCCTTCGCAAAAGGAGCCAGCGGCAGTCCCCAAGCATAGCGGTTGATGTTGAACACGAACGTCCAACGAACATCGGGAAACGCCAAGTTCGGTTCGTCAAGGCATTCGACCGTCATTTTGGGAAATTTGTACTGAAACAGCGATGCCAGTACCGGCTTGATGTACGAAAAATATGAAATGTGCGCTCCACGAGCATGTCCCTGTCGGTAGCGTTCTTCCCGATGGGTATGAACACCGTTAACCACGTGAGCATCGAATCCGCAACTGACCATCACGAGAAAGAGCCGCTCCGTACCAGCGCACCGGGCGAGTCCGGCATCGAATGTCCGAACGGTCCCTCGTTCGATCATTTCGGCTAATTTGGCGGGTCGGAAAGGGAGACGATAGTGTTTTGAGAGCAGATTGGCGGTTCCGGCAGCGAGCAAGGTGATTGGCGTACCGGGCTTCGTTCGATTGACGAGTGTTGCGGCGGTTCCATCACCGCCGACACCGACCAAAGCCCTAAGCGTACTAGCGGCATGGAGCATATTTGCCTTCTCTGTTACTTCATCGAGATCGGTAAGAAGTTCCGCCGTGAAACCTCTTTGCCGCAAATGAGCGCATAATTCCTCGGCGCGAACCATAGGCGATTGCCGACCCGCCTTCGGATTCACGGAAACGATCACATGTGTTTGGGACATGGTCTCACGTTACACTAATGATCGGGCATTTGCAAGTCGGGAACCGATGGGCACAGTATGTGTGTGCACACTTCTTTCCAGCCTTCAAGCGTGTTGATCATCGTGCCATCTGTTGTGAATTCCAATTCGCCGTAGGAATGTTGAAAAGGCAAGATCGAATGCGGATCGGTCTTTTGCCAACGTTCCACATTGACAGACACGCAACATGAAATAACATCAGACGCGGTTGCCGTTGACGAAAAATCACAAAATCTGTACACTGCCCGTCGGCATGGATGAAAAATCGAACAGAAGGAGTCTTATGCAACGCACATCATTTTCGGCGGCGACTTTCGTTGCCCTCACCACGTTCCTCTTGTTTAGCGGTCAAGCGCGGCGCCCCGTTGTGCCGCAACCACAACCGCGTCAACCAGCCCCGCCTGTACAGCGGCAGGTACCTCCGCCGAAACCGACAACTGCGCCGACCACTGTACCACTCGCCACACCGACTGCGTCAGACATGCCGTCGATCTTCTGGTTGCCAGAAGATATAAAATTTCCAGAAAGACCACCGGGAGCAACGCGGGAAGTTACCTTGCTCGGCGATCCCAGTACCGCAGGACTGTATGTTAGGCGGACTCTCATTCCGAAAGGGGCGAAGACCACTCCGCACATTCACCCTGATTCACGAACGATTACTGTTCTTTCGGGAATATGTTATTACGGACGCGGCGAGGAATTTGACGAAAATCGAACGATACCGATGCCGCCGGGAAGTTTTTTCACGGAACCGGCAGGCATGCCGCATTTCATCTGGGCAAAGGACAGCGACGTGATCGTTCAAACAATGGCGGTAGGTCCTTCGGGAACGCAAATCATTCCCGATAGAAAGTCCCCCACCGTTCAAGGACGGCAGTAAACGAAAAGAGTCATTGTTCCTGCTTTCCCGCTCATTTTTCACTCATTTCCCGGAGTTTTGTTAGCGCTTGGGCGATGAATTCCTGTTGCCGTGTATTACGATTTTTCCCCAGATTTTTTTCCTGTTTCTGCCTTTGCCGTTCCCTCTTCATTCTTTGTTGCTCTTTGGGCGGATACACCGAAAAGCGAATCTTATACGGAGACAAACTTTTTTGCTTCTCCGCAGTGTACAGGGTACGAATTTCTTTCCGCAATAAGTCTGCCGAGGGAAAACCATCGAGTACAGCATCGGCATCCGACAAATCCGAAAGTTCCACCGGTTCGACGCTAACGATGGCAATGTACCCGACACCGGGTACATAACTTCTCTGTCCCGGCTTCATCCGTCGGCAGTTCCAAAGCCGAATCGTCTGTGTTTTTTCTCCTCGCCTAATTGGGTCGAGAAATTTCTTTTTGAACAACAACATGTTTTAGTTCACCCGTTCGATGACGCACTACGGCGCGCTGTAGTTTTCGTCATTAAACACTTCATCATCCGCCGGTATGTAAACGTTGGCAAGCAGTACCTTCGTTGTACCGGTCTTGATGTACCGGACTAACGTGTTCTTTTCATGCCGCTCCAATTCCGCGAGCGTGTCGGCTGGGGTGTCGTCCAGCCGTGTAACGACATCCCCTTTTCGTAAGCCGATTCCGTGAAGCGGCGACCCTTCCACCGGATCAGATATCAGCCGTGCCGCCGTGAATTTATAGCCCGGTATTTGCATATTTTCAATACGGAACGAGGCACCCAACTTGGGGGAATAGGAACCATCGCGGGCAACGGAAACCGGTACTTTCCGCTCAACCACGACGGGCTTTTCGACTATAACCTGCTTTTCGACGACCACTGGTCGTTCCACGACCACTGGTTTTTCCACGATGACAGGACGGGGCGGTGCCACGATTACGGTGGGTTGGCGGTAGCGGTAATAGTCGTAACCGTACCCATAGCCATATCGGGCACCACTGGCAGCGGCAGCGACGGCACCAACGGCACCGACTACGGCGAGTGTTTTATCGAAGTCGCTCGGTCCGCGACGTACCGGCGGGCGTGGCGGACCATAGCCGTAACGATAGGGCGTGGGACCTGGACGAGTAATCACCACCTGTGCCAAGACCGGCGTGGAAAACATCGTGATACAAAGTGCCAGCACTACAAAACCGGCAGCCGAGTAGGTCATTTTTCTGTTCATAACGCTTTTCATGATCGAGCCCTCCAAATTGTTGAGTTGCGAGTCCGTTCGGGGGAAGTACCTCCTGATACATGGTTTATGGTATAACAGTTCCCCATTACGACACCATTATACTGGAAATAGGACAAAATTTTCAAGAGACGAACGAACACTCGATCTGCGTAACCGGACACGGCATTTCCGAAGTTCCGATCATACTTTGAAATTGCTCTTCTGTCAAGCGTTACTCAATCTGCAAGTTTTCATCGATAGCAAATGGAATCGATAGAAATACCATAATGATGTTGTTTTTTTAACGTGCTACGGTATAACATCTACTACAACTGACCCTCGGATTGCGCGGTTCCGATGTCCCCATTTGTTCCCCGTAGCAAGATAGACCCATGCGAAAATTGACCGGTTTGGTTTGGATTTGCTCCATCTGCCTATTCATCGGAGGATCACTCCTCGATACCGTTGCGGGTGTTCCCGATGTCGTCGAGACCGTTGTACCGTATCTGGTACGCATTGAGACCATCGGCGGACACGAAAAGGTCGGTAGCGAATTCATCAACGAAGGAACAAGTACCGGCATTTTGCTCGATAAAGAAGGGTACGTCCTTACCGGAGCGTTCAACTTCCTGCATGATCCCACTTCGATTCTGTTGCTTTTTCCCGACGGCACAAAAAAAGTTGCCGCCAAGGTTGCCACTGACCGACTGAGGATGCTCACGTTACTCAAAGCCAATGATTTTACCGGCAATGAGTTTCCTCCCCTGCCGATGCGGAGCACATCGTCCATTAGGATCGGCGAACGGTGCATTGCAGTTGGGGCGGCACTTGCTCTTACCGAGCCGAATGCCGCACTGGGAATTATCAGCGGCAAAAACCGCATTTGGGGCAAGGCAATTCAAACCGATGCCGCCATTGGTCCAAACAACTACGGCGGACTGTTGATCGATCTCGAAAGTAATGTGCTGGGAATTCCTGTGCCGATCTCGATGATGTCCCAAGACGTAGCGGCAGGAGCAGAAATGTACGACGCTGGTGTTGGCATGGCAATTCCGTGGGAAGACGTATTGACTCTGTTGCCGAAGATGAAGGAGGGCAACGATCTCTTTCCGGGTTGGGTGGGTTTTGGCTTCAAGGACAACCAGACATTCATCGGCGAGCCGATACTTGCGGCGGTCGATCCCGACTCTCCTGCCGGAAAGGCTGGGCTAAAAACCGGCGACCGAATTGTGAAAATTGACGACGTACCAATGCCCACCGCCTTGGATGTAACAAAAAATATCCGGGTGCGTTACTCCGATGAAACACTAACGATCGTATTCTTGCGTGAAGGCACGGAACAGACCGCCTTGCTGACAATGGTAAAAAGAGAAGCGGGAAATTAGAGCGATAAAGAGTGATGCTGCGCTACTGTCAAAGTAGCGGCAATTTGCTATACCGAAGTCATCCGATTACTGAAAAATCACGTAATGAACAGGCTTATTCTCGGCGACAATCTGGAAATCATGAAAACGCTGGAAAGCGAGTCTGTAGATTTGATTTATCTCGACCCGCCAGAGGCAGGAATGCTGGTTCCTGCATGGAGGAAGTATCCGTACAAGGGGAGAGACTCGTGCTCTCTCCCCTTTTTTCTTGTCCTATCAGATGGTCTGGTGGGACTATTGTTTTAACTCCAACAAAGAACGTGATCCGATGCCGGGATTGAGGGATTGAGAAAAGATTCTCCGGGGGTATTGCAATGTGGAACCCGGTCGTGTATAATGGCTGTTCAGAGTTCTCGGAGCCTATTCCGAATTATGCCACCGGAAGAATTTTATCGAATAAACTGACATACATTGAAAATTAGTTGACGAAAAGTCATTGTCTTCGCCGAAGTCCTAGCACGATTCATGAAGATACCGCTTACCGTAACATGTTCTTTACGTCCCGTAGTAATACGGGGTGTCGGGGATGTTATATGGTAACGGTTCTTGCTAGGCACCGGGCGAAGTAACATGATTGCCTGATGCCCTTTTCTTGTGTACCGGCTTGTTTGTCGTTGCTTTGATAAGGTGGATGGAAGGTCTGTACTTACGCATACTGCCGGGTACACCGTGGAACCGGCGTTTAAGGTTACTTTTACAGGGAGATACACTATGGCAAACAACGAAGAACAGGGCAAATGTGGAGACCAGCACGAGCGTATCGGGGACTTCCTCCGCACTAACGCAACCTTGACTTGGCAATGGCAGGGAAATGATTACTTTGCCCAATATAGAGGGCAGACCGATACCGTTTTCATCACTCTCAACAGGTAGTGTAGTCCAGTTTCCTAGTTTTGGATAACAAAGATTTGATGGCGGGGGGCATGGTGCTTATACTCGCCAAAAATATCATCACACGGCGACAGAGGGTACATTCAGGATGCAGGGGGCGGAAAGCCCCACTCGCACTCATTCGCCTCATACCCTAGAAAACAAGGCACTTTAAGGCAATAAACGGCATAACGAAGTACACCGCATAATTTGCCTAAATCACCCAATTGGAGGCGGCGGGAATCGAACCCGCGTCCCAGTACCGATCCGAATAAGCGTCTACGTGTGTATCCAATTCTTTGTTTTTTAGTCCCCTCAAGCCCTTATCGGCGACGGTCTGTCAAGGACGATTCGACAACTTATTTAATTTTCACCGTAATCGACTTGGGCGAAAACGATCCGAATGGTCGTCCGAACATCAAACTGCTTCGGCGACAGTCTGTGTTCGGGGCTGCGGTTTATTAGGCAGCCAATGCCAATTTAGGTTCGGCATTTGAATTTATTAGTCGGCTTTTAACGTTGCCCGCTGACCAACAACGACACGCAACTTACTGTTCACTAGCCCGGTCGAACCCGGTTCGCCCCCTCCTAGTCTTTACTAGACATGGTCTCCAACTTCCGTTGGTCAGAGCACCAAATTAGCATTGCAATATGATACAACAATTGTTATTGTCTGTCAAGTCCACTTTTTTCCCTTTTGGCTCTACCTGCGTTCCGGGTTGGTACATACGAGTACCTCTACGAGTGTCCGTAGGAGTGAGTTTCCCCTGCGTCTGACGTTGTGGGCAAACTGGAAAAACCCAACATAAATAGGCAATCGTTCCTGCGAAATGCCGCGATGTGGACGCAACCAACTTCGTAACTTTGGGTTCGTGGGGCAGATCAAGAGCGGGAGAAAAAAGGAATGGGGCACAATTTGCGGAATTTTGCAATTCTGGGGCGTAAATTTCGTGCCAAAATGTTTCATTTTGATACACACTATATTGCTTTTTTAGTCGATACTGGTACCATGCGGGGCGGAGAGGTGGGTCCCCGCTTTAACGAAAATGATAATTCCTATGCAATCTGAACAGGCTTATTTGGTGCTGACACAAAACGGTGAACAAAAGCAAGTCTATACTTTCACAGGGGATATTGCCGTCAGTATTGGTCGAGCGACAGAGAACTTCATTTCCTTCATTGATGACCGGTGCAGTCGCTTTCATGCCAAAACGTTTTTTAACGATGGGCAGTGGTATGTCCAGGACTTGGGGAGCCGAAACGGAACTTTTGTCGATGATGTGTCTATCGGCTCGAGAGCGTGTCCTATACGTGCCGGACATCGTATCCAAATTGGACGCGCAGTTCTGTTATTTGGTTCGGGTGTCCCCTGCGACCTGGATGTAAAGGCAAGCGGCATCGAGGGAGACGGTCATTATGAAAAGCGCAGTTCCGGTGTTTTGGGGGTCTGTGAAACCTTGCGAGGTCCCATAGTAGAGGACGGCAATGAATTAGATTCGGAAATCATTCATCACAAGAGTCATACAACGGTTCTCACCTCGGATTTAGAGATGGATACAAAAGACATCGTGTGTCCCACGACGAAGACGGGTTTTGGTCCTGCTGAAATGTGTCGATTAGCCTATCTCATTGGGAAAGCCGAAGACATAGACCACGTTGCTCAAATAGCACTGGAAGGATTACTCACGGCAACACGAGCCGAAGGAGCGGGACTCTGGCTTTTCCCGCACAGCCTTCATTCAAAACAGCAGGCTTCGGATATTCGCCTTGTCGCCGACACAACGCTCAATAAGGTTCCCTACATACCGATTTCTTCGGCACTGGCTCGTACCACCTTTGAAAAACAGGAGGCTTTTCTCGTACATGAAAACCCCAATGAGGGAACAAAAAAAACGAAAAAAGTTACTGCTTCCGGGCAGACAGAAGATTCGATGAGAACAAATAACACGCTTGTAGCCCCGATTCGTTATCAAAATGGCATCATGGGGATGTTGCATCTCTACACGGTGAGCTATGATCGTTCATTGGACGAGTCCGATCTCGAATACTCGCTGGCAATAGCAGATACCGTCGCCACGGCACTGGCGCACATCAATCGGCAAAAAGAATTGGTTACGACTCTGGCACAAACCCGAAAGGAAAATGTCAATCTTCGGGAAATGTTACAAATGAATAGTGAAATCATTGGCAGTAGTGTGCAAATACAAACAGTACATCATTTGATCGCCCGCGCCGCAGAAGGAAAGACGGCACTGTTGATTCGCGGCGAAAGTGGAACCGGAAAAGAGTTGATTGCCCGGGCAGTCCATCTGGCAAGTGCAAGAAAATCGAAGCCTCTTATTTGCCTGAACTGTGCGGCAATTTCCGAAACGCTTCTGGAGAGCGAATTATTCGGACATGAAAAAGGGGCATTCACCGGGGCAACAGACCGCAAGATGGGGAAATTTGAAGCCGCCGATTCGGGAACATTATTTCTGGACGAAATAGGTGAAATGACCCCGAATCTTCAAGCGAAGATGCTCCGGGTGTTGGAAAATAACGCATTCGAGCGTGTGGGCAGCAATATAACCGTTACTGTTGATGTGCGAATCATTACGGCAACGAACCGCGATTTGGAAAAAGAAGTCGCAGCGGGACGATTCCGGCACGATCTGTTTTTCCGGCTCCGCGTTTTAGAAATCATTGTGCCGCCGCTACGTAAACGACAGACTGATATTCCCGTTCTTGCAACATACTTCCTAGATCGGTTCTGCAAAGAAACGGGACGGAAATATATTGGATTCCACGCCAACGCCATGCAAACCCTGATGGATTACCGATGGCCCGGCAACGTGCGCGAATTGAAAAATATCATTGAGCGGGCAGTGGTCTATGGCTCAGAACCACTCGTTATGGAACAGGATTTACTCTTCTCTAAATTGAACACGGCGGGAGAGAGTAATGTGATCACACCGGAAAAACAGGAAAAACAAAACAGAGATTTATTCATTCCCTTGTCGTTAGATGACGTAGAACGGAATCACATTATTCGAACGTTGGAATATACCGAATGGAACAAAAGTCTTGCAGCGAAACAACTCGGAATCGAACGAACGACATTGGACCGTAAAATCAAGCGGTACAAAATCGAAACGTAGAGCGTTTCAATATCAGATTCGTTTTCGTAGCAGATTTTTCTTGATGGGCTGTAAAACCTGTTCGGCTACGAATGTCGTTTCCGAAATCAATGTTGCAATCCTATTTCCGAAGAAAGAATGAGCCGCCAAACAGGGAATGGCGACGAGCAAACCTTCCACGGTCGTGATTAGTGCCAAGTAAATGCCCCCGGCAAGTTCCGTGGCACGACCGTAACCCCCGGAATCCGCCATCTGTTGAAACGCAATGACCATGCCGACGACCGTGCCGAGCAATCCGATCATCGGAGCAATGTTGCCGATCACATTCAGGTACTCGACCTTGCGGTACAGTCGGGACGCTTGCTCTGCCGTTGCTGCTTCCGCCGATTTTTCGATGGATTCCCAGCCGAATTCGTACTGCGTCATACCGGCATGCAAAATTTGGGCGAGCGCACTTGGATCGTTTTGGCACTTCTGCATAGCCGCACCCGCCTGACCTTGTGCGAGCATTTTTAGTACCTCATCGGCAAAACCGGGCGGCATCAGCATTGTCCGCCGAATGGAAAGGGCGTATTCGATCATTAAAGCGACGGCTACCAACGACAGCAGAATGATAACGTAACCAATGGTTCCGCTCGCCTGAATGAGCGACCAAAACGTATCTTTTTTCGCGGGTGTGTCCTGTACCGGCACTACTTGTTCGGTAGCCGCAGCCGGATCGAAACGCACTACCGAGAGGGTCTCTTCGAGACCACTGATGTCAAGTTGTTGTGCATGACCCGTCGAAATGGCGGTAAAGCAACAGAGCAGTGCAGAAAGCAGGTATCGAAACTTCATTATCGAATCTTGATGGGGGTTAGAAACGGATACATTGTCATCGGCGAGGTTGAATCACCTCGCGTCTGTCGATATTCTTTTTGAAATGTTCCGGCATAGTATGATAGTCTAACAGATCAACGCGGAAGGGCAATTCGGATTCCATTAGGGCATCTTTTAAGTTGGCAAATAATTTCCAGTCCAATTTTTCCCTACCCTGAACACACAGATCGAGGTCGGAATACTCCCGGGCAGTTCCCGCACAACGTGACCCGAACGCCCAGACTTCGCAATCTGGCACGAAGTCCGATAAAATCGCTTTAACAGTTGCTAAATGTTCCGGCGTAATGTCGAGCATGGAGGATTCAGGAGCCTTCCAACACCATACACAATTTTTCCGCCTCGGAAACGAACCGAACGGCGGTTTCATAGACTTCGGCGGCAATACCGGCATTGTAAATGTGCGAAGTGCTGTTTCGGGCTTGGTGAAACGCCATCCACAGTTCAACGCTGTCAATGAGTCCATTTTCGGCAGCACGACGAAACAATTCGATCCGGGGAACACCAAAAAGGACATCGGGACCGACATTTTCTGCGATCCAACGTTTCATTGCCTTCCAGCAAAGTTCGTAGGCAATTTCAAAGTTTTGGATAATACCGGAACGGAACGTCTCCCGTTGCCGCAGTGAAAACTGCGCACCGCTTTGTACATTGTCTTCGACCGATTCCCGTAAAACTTGTATCGATTGAGCAAGCGATGTGAGATCAAGTGTCATAAAGGTATTATCCTCTGCGTGTGAGAAAAATTACCCCATTTGACTGAGTTCGACAATCGCTCCATCATGATCGATGAAAGCGATCCGCAGACCGGGTATCAGAGCCAATGCCGTAGGGGGGAGCAAAATCTTTTTTCCTACTAGGGCGGCATCGAGGTCATCGACTCGGAATGCCACATGGGGATTGGTTTGAACCGCCTTGTGCATCGGACTGTTCGGATCAAATTTGAGCCATTCGATTCCATAAGGATCAGTGGCGGGATCGGTGAAGTGAACGCCGATTTCAGCGGCGTATCCCGCCCAATTTCTTTCTTGCGATGTCGGCACGCCCGTGTGTACGTATTTCATTGTTGAATGCAAAAGTTAGGACTACAATCGTCGGAATCATACCCTCCCGCCGTCCTTTTGTCAAGCCGCTATTACGTGAGGTTTTGAGAGTTGCCCTAATGCACAAACGCCTGCGATTGCAGTGACCAGAGACGAATGCCGTTGTTTGCAGGATTCGATAAATGTTCGTAACTAAAAATCAAGAGTAGATCGTCCGAAGACGTCAAAGACGTTGAAATAAACAATCGGCTATTGCGGAATGTAATCGCCCGATGATATTCGGTACTGTAATGCTCACCAAGAGTATTCTCCAAAATCGAAGGCAAGTGATAAATTCCCAGACTACCTTCATTGCCCCGGACGATTATTTTGTCGCTGTCCTGCGTGAGTGAAAAGGACTCTGGGATACCCAAATTCGTTTCCAATACGACCGGTTCCATGTTCAATGCCGAACCGATCCGGTCTCGTTTTATGTTCCAAATCCGAATCGTTCGGTCGTAACTTCCCGAAAAGAGGTATTCACCGGTTGGGTCAACCGCAAGTGCACTGATCCAACCGAGATGTCCATAGAGTGTTGCCGATTCCGGCGACACTTTGGTACTCGTCAAATTCCAAAGGCGGATGGTGTTATCCTGACTTCCGGTTGCCACCCATTGCCCGCTTGGAGCAAAGGCAATTTGCGTTACGGGGAATTGATGTCCCCGCAATAAAAAAGGTTCATCGCTGACTCCCCGTGAAGACAAATCATAAACCCGAACGATGGCTTCCCGTCTAGCAACAGCCAGCCGGTCAGAATTCGGACTGAATTGAATCGCTTGAACCGGCAATGGAATCGGCGGAACGTGTATTGCCATCGGAACAATTCCGGTTTCCATTTGACGTAAATTCCAAAGCAACACAGGGTATGGCGACGAATCCTGAGAAGAGTAACGCACCGAACGTTGGTAATTGACCTGCATAATCGGCTGCTGGGATGGGAGCGGACCGGGATGTTCGGTTGAAACCACAATACCCTGGGGCGAATTGCCGTAGGCAACAAGCCATTGTCCGTTCGGCGAAAGTTGCATATCCTGTAAGTTGGGAATGCGCTCGGCAAATGTAATCATCGTATCCGCAGGATTTCTCAGGTTCATGTCCCAAATCCGAATCGTACCGTTTCTTTGTCCGCCGATAATCCATCGCTGTCCCGGCATGAACACAAATACAAACTTAACGTACTCTGCCGTTCCTGAATCGAGCAGAAAACCCGACCGGTCTTCAGCCGGACAATACAAATCCCAGAGCCAAACGGACTTATCCATCAACTGAGCAAGGAGAAATCGATTATCAGGACTCAACGTCATCGTTTCGATAGCGGGGGAAGACTCCAGTAATGGTTCCCCCCAAACCAATGACGCAAAGGCATTACCCAGTATCCAGTACATTGAATCGGGAAATGGTTGTCCCAGTTGTTTGTAAATCTTCGCGGCTCGAACGGCTTGCTCAACGCTACTCTCTGGGTCTGTAGCCAACACAGTTTTTGCCGATTCCATGAGTTCGTTTGCCCTTTCGAGTGATGCAGACGGAGAGGGCAACGTTGTTTCGGCAACCGCAGACAACGTATTCGGTTCAAAAAGCGGTTGATGGTCTATTGGCAAATAATCATCAATCGGCGGCAGGAAAAAGTCTTGTGCAATTTCATACGGGGAAACGGGGTGTTCCGGCACTGATACCGGTAAGTAAGGTTCAACGACCGGCATCGGATTCTGTGTTGCCATTTTGATTTCGGGAACGCCAGGCAACGGTAGCGGGAAAACATCTCCCAACGTTTCCATTAAGACTTCTGGTTGAAGTTTTTGGGCAACCGGCTCTTCATGGGGGACCATCAAGGTTTTCGCAATGAAGAAGGCAACGCCGAGCAACACGCACACTTGAAGCGTTACTGTCCATGCCAGAATGGCACGCCGCCGATTTTTTTTCTTGTCAATTCGCAGTCCCAACTGTTTGGCAACGGCACCGCCTGCATCGTCTCCGGTGAGCAATGGACAATGTTCAACCGAACACAATATCGGCGGTTCTTTTAGAGTAAGTTCCGGTGGCGATTCAACGGCAACTGGAGGCGGAGTCAACACAATTTCTTCGCCGCAAGCCGGACAAACAATCTGCGCCGCACTCTCGAATCCTGTAAAGGAGAACTCGAATTCGCAGTGTTCGCAACAAATCTGTTTGTGGGCGAATAGTTCGATCATTGTTTAAGTTAACCGTTGGCTCCTGTCAACTTCGCTCGTTCCGCTCGACATTGGTCAGAGCGTTCGGCGACTTCACTATAGTCTCCATTAGTTATTAGTGTTCCCTACGCCGCTCGCGGTATTGCCATTGTTCTCCGTTCAATAAAATTCAATGTCGCTGGCATTTCTTCCGGCGGTTGGTAGGTTGTTAGGAATTGTTCAAGGTCCTTTTCCAGTGTAGCGAAAATGTGCTGCCACGTTTGCCCCCTTGCCTGCCGGTACATCTTGATCGAGGGATGCCAAACCGACCGGGAATCGGAAATATCTATCGAGTGCCGCCAATCGGCACCGGCGGGCACCAAAAGCCACGTCCGAACGCCGAGTGCACCAGCAAGATGAGACACATAGCCGGGCGGGGTAATCACCAAATCGAGAGCCGTCAGCAACGCCGCCACTGAATCAAGGTTGTATCGAAACGCTTCGGGAAAAATTAGGGGACTCACTCCGAGTCCGCGATGTTGATTCATTGCATTCTGTTGCGAACCGTGTTGCAAACAGACCCACGTCGCTTCTTGGTAACGAGTCATCATGCTACGCAACCCTTGGAGAGGCAATGACGTTTGCTTCGACGTTTCATCGGTCCAAGTTCCACTCCAAAGAATGCCGACTTTTTTGGCATCTCCCAAACCGGCAAGCCGGGTTGACCATTGTGCAACCAATTCTTTGTCGGGAACGAGATACGCTTTCCGCAGTGGAAAATCGTCCATACTCCGACGGAAGTGTCGCGGCAGAGAGCCGAAGGCAATTTGAACATCCAAGGGAATGCCCCAAGGATTGCCCTCGGGATGGACATAATCATCGGCAAGGGGCACGAAGTCCGCACGTGGAAAGGAGCGACGAAAGAGCGAGTGCAACGATGATTCACACTCGACGACACAATGTTCGACGCTGTTGACAAGGTCGGGCAGGCAGGAGGCGAACATCAATTCCGCTCCGATCCCCTCTTCGGAATACACCAAAACGTGGGATGCGGTATTGGTTTCAGGAGTCCAATTCGGCAAACCGTGCCTTTCCCAAGAGCCAATGGCAGCGGCAAAACGGAATTCCATGGCATCCCAGCCGTCTTCAAGATTGCCGAGTGCGAGGAGCGACTTGCCATAACCATGAACTGCCTGCGGGTACTCGGATCCCACTTGCAGCATCCGCTGATAGTGGGGTAGCGACTCTTCGTACCGTTCATCTTTTCTAAGCGACTCGGCAAGATAAAAGCAAATCTCCGGCGAAGTGGGTTCGAGCAATTCGGCAGTCCGTAGGGCGGCGACGGCTTCGCCATGTCTATCCAAATTCGAGAGAACGAAGCCCAACGTAAGCCAAGCGGAACTATCGTCCGGCTTAATGGCGGTGAGTTCCCTAAAGCACTCCGCCGCCTGTTCATATTGCTCTAACTCATGGTGAACCTGTCCCAAATTGAGGATGAGATCATACTCGTGAGGTGTATGGACTGCCGTCGCTTCGGTGAAAACCCGCAAGGCTTCCTGCGGCAGTCCCTGGGTGCGGTAGGAGAGACCGAGATGGAACAAAATCGTGGCTTCCCAGTGGGAATTTGCCTGTGATTCCTGACACAAATGATGCAGGGCTGTCGTAAACAAGGCGATTCCGGCTTCAGTTTCTCCTTTCTGACAAAAAAGGATACCGAGTCCATCAAGAGCACGGATGTTGTCAGGCTCTTCGTGCAGGACATCTCGGTAAAGTTGCTCGGAATTCAAGTAATCGCCTTGTAGCAGAGCGGCGTGGGCTGCGCTAATTATTTCGTCGCAAATCATTGGCTTTTTTGACCGGAGACGGGGGGAATTTCTAGCAATCTCCGCTATCACCCCTCTATCGGCAGAAAATTTGGAAAAATTGATATAATCCGTAGAAATTAACAGAATAACCCATCCTATTCGCCGAACAATTTCTGTAATTCCCGTTGAAGAGTTGTCCCACTTGTATTGGTGGCGTGAATTTTGCCCTCCCTATTCACGAGCAACATCGTGGGAACACTTTGAATATCAAAGGCTTTCCCTTGCGGCGGTTGTCCTGCCTTTACCGTCAACGACTCCGAAATAATGATCCAAGGCATTTTTTCCTTTTCGACGAATCGCTTGACCGCTGACACGGGGTCTTGCTCATCCTGCCAAATATAGACCGAAACGATTTCAAGTCCCTTTTCGTGGTATTTCTTGTAGGCATCCAACATGCCGGGAATTTCCTTTTTACAAGGAGGACACCATGTTGCCGTGAATTTGACAAGAACATACTTTCCGCGAAGACTTTCCCAATCGAATTCTACATCATCCAGTGTCCTTCCGTATAGGGAGAAACTCGGGGGGCTATCCGATTCGTGCAGTGACTCTCGACTGGCAACGAAGAACAATGCTAGTCCAAATATACCACAAACGATCAACACTCCTACGCATGCGCAAGTGAAGAATAAGTTGTGTCCCGCGTTCGCTTGCCGCAACCGTTCACGCTCGCATTCCTCCGGATCGGTCGCAAACATCGAAGCGCTCACTCGCGGGACACCGCACTGAGAACAAATTGTCGTATCGTCAGGAAATTTTGTGAAACAATGGAGACAGTGCATGTCGGAAATTAGGTGAAAGTGAAATGTGTCGGAGTACCCGCTAACTGGATCGGAGCAATTTCCGTGGGTCCGCAACACCGTCCTGGTGGTTTTCCTCTGCCGGGCATTGTCGGTTGCTGTAAGCAGGCTATTGCCAGTCCGACGAGTAGCAAAATCATCATCAAGACACCGATCACGCAGACACCGACAACCGAAAAAGTGCTTCTTGTGATGGGTCGTTGAAACCGCGAATCGGGCGGAAAATACGCCGAGTCAGTTGGCACCACCGGACATCCGCACTGGAAACAGAATAACGCATCATTCGGCAATTCCGAGTTGCATCGTGGGCAATTCATCGTAACATACGGGATAAAAGGAACACTTCTCCACATTTTAGCATAAGAATTGAGAGTTCATAGGGGAAAAACACGCTTCTGCAAAGTAGCAAAAAGCCTCATCCATGAACCTCCGGCGGCTGCTTATCCCGCACATACTTATTCAGGACATCGTTTAACCTGTGTACGTCTATCGGCTTGGATATGAAATCGTCGAAACCATTTTGTAAGAACATTTCCGACTGACCCATTACGGCGTTTGCCGTCAAAGCGATAATTGGATTGACATACCCTAAATCACGCAGATATTGTGTCGTTTCGATACCGTCCATTTCCGGCATCATGTGATCCATAAAGATTATATCGTACACTTCGCCATTTTTTATTTTGTCGATGGCTTCACGCCCGCTCATAACGGTATCAATCCGTAATTGATAAAATTTCAGAAGACCTGCGGCAACGTACAGGTTAATTTTGACATCATCGACGACTAAAACGCGTCCATAAGGCATCATGGTGCGAATGACTTGGACCCGTTGCACAGATTCCGCTTGGTTCAGACGGAATTGTCTGAGTTGTTCTGCCACTTCCTTACCCAGCACGTCACAACCCACGGTTTTTTGCGGCAGTTGCACAACGAAGAGTGTACCAATTCCGTGCTTGCTTTCGACTTGAATGTTACCCCCCATAAGGTTCACTAACCGTTGCGTGATCGAAAGTCCCAGCCCCGTACCCTCAACGTTGATGCCGCTTTCCAAATTAAAGCGGAAATACTCCTGAAAGAGATTTTTTTGTTGTCCCTCTGTCATGCCAACACCGGTATCTTGCACACTCAGCACAAGCGTTACATCGTTGCTGTTTGTTCCGTCATTGTGTTGCGTTCCATTCCGACTTTTGTGCCGGCTGGCTGGCATCGCTGATTCGTAGGAGACGGAGAGCATAACCTTTCCGGTATTCGTGTACTTGAACGCATTAGAAAGTAAGTTGTTCAAAACTTGTTTGATACGGAGCGCATCGCCAATCAGGTTAGCCGGTGTGTTTTCATCAACCTGAAGCACAAACTCGATAGGTCTGCTGCCAATCCGCATCATGTTTAACTGCGCGGTGTCATGGATAAGACTAGCAACTTGATACGGAGCAGACACGATTTCCAGTTTACCCGCCTCTATTTTTGAGAAATCCAGTATGTCGTTTATGATGCCGAGAAGCAGATTAGACGAATTGTGTATCTTTTCCAGTCCTTCTTCAATCACCGGAGAAAGCGTTTCTTGATGCAACAGGATTTCGGTGATTCCGAGGATCGCGTTCATCGGCGTGCGTATTTCGTGACTCATGTTGGCAAGAAAGGCGGACTTGGATTGTGAAGCCGTCTGTGCCGCCTGCGTTGCTGCCATCAGTTGCTGCGCCATTTCATTGCGCCACAGGGCATTGGCAAACAGCATGCAACAGGAGCGAAGAATCGATATTTCATTTTCTGTAAACACACGCTCGTTGTAGCAGTCGTCAAATCCTGCGTACCCCCAGAGTTCCTCTTTCAAGAATATCGGCATCACCAGAACGGATATAATTCCTTGCGGGGCGAACAGCGTTTGTTCCTCTGGTGTCATGTCCCGTATGGGACCGTTGACGCATTGCCCGCGTAACAATTTATCTTCCCACCCAGGCAAACGGTCATCGTATGATATATCAACAGTATATTGATTACCTTGTTGCGGTTCGACTCTCTCCGACCACTCATACAACTGGGTGCAAAGTAACTTTCCATCCTTTTCATGGTTTTTCCAGATGCGCACACGGTCTGCCTCCACCGCGTTGGCGACCATTCCCATGTTTTCGCGCAAGGCGCTCTCAAACTCACTCATTTCCGCCCGAATCAGGCGAGTGATTGCGTGATTCACTGAGCATAGCAAATTATGATAGTATTCATTTTTTGTGATGTCCCTTAGCAAGACAACCTTGCAAAGTGCGTCATCATACTTGTCTTTCTCGACAGACAGTAGCATGTCGCAAATCCTGATACCGGTCGACGTTTCCACCGTAACATTTTCGCTTGTGAAATTGTGTGCAAAAAAAGATTGTTCCGGCGATTTTTCCTCTTTGAGTATAATTTCAGCAATGTTTTTCCCTAAGGTGCTACTACCAAAAAAATCAAAAGAAGGCTCGTTTTCAAGAACAATAATGTTTTTATGGTCAAGCACTAATATGGGCAGTGTAACAGAATTGTAGATATATCCTGAAATATTCGGTGCAGTAACACTGAGCGTTTGAGTTGTTCTTAAAAAAATAAATATCGGTATAGAGGCTATCAGAAGAGAAACCGACCCCAGCGGCACAGTCGTCGTTTCTGTAAATAATGGTATGATAAAATCAGAGAAAAATCCAATCGGTGCAACCAGGGCGGCAATGATGATAAACCAAAAAGCCTGTTTGCGATAACGCTTCATTTCAGTTTCATGCCACCATCTGATATGCATAACGATCACCACGACGATTAATAGCGATATCAGTACAAACGCAGTCGTGAATAACAGGTTTTTTGGATAAGAAAACTGGTAACCGTACTTTGTCGGAACAAACAGGACATCACCGAACAAAACACATGATACAGAGAAGATTGCGGTCAAAATGTGTGCCACCTTGACAATGATACTGGTTATGCGGAGTTTGAACGTGACCATATTCGTCAAAAACCATATCCATCTTGGATAAAACAAGCAACCTGCAACAAAACCAGCCGCCCAGAAAAACCGAATTAGTGTTTCATTTTCTGCAATCGTCATCAAACCGTAACAAAGGCTGAAAACGACAAGGTGCAATCCAACGATTAAATAATCCCGCAGCAATTTCGTGTTGAGATTGCCGGTGCATAAGAGGGCGCAGAGATAGAGATAGCAACCGCTGGTTACGAAAAACAATATTGCTACCGGATAGGCAGGATTTATTTCCGCAAACATAATTTGCAAATCTCCCCGTGTTGCTTCGCAAAACAACTCACACAGCACTGCCATTATACACAAATTCAGGATTATTTGTGGTGTCGAGTGGTTGGTGGCAAAATTTTCGTCTCGACCGCCGGTCAACTTCGCAAAATATCCGTTGAGTTCCGATGGCAAGATGTCCATTTTGCACGTTATGCAAAGCGTGTGCAACTCGCCCCAGTGCGTCTGTTGCGTTCCTGTCAACTGGGATTTTGTCTTTGCACAGGGAATTGTAATAGGACTGGACTAAGTGCTTCAGCATACACAAATACTTCATTGAATTTACATGGAAACAAAGTATACTACCACAAATGGCACTCAAGGGAACTTGTCG